>Ga0210384_10000073_pt1 | contig 147291 bp, 117 predicted proteins | sample IncBWH2MmetaG_FD_160574 | JGI IMG/M metagenome (GOLD analysis project Ga0210384, IMG submission 160574) | Forest soil microbial communities from Barre Woods Harvard Forest LTER site, Petersham, Massachusetts, United States - Inc-BW-H-2-M | ecosystem: Environmental > Terrestrial > Soil >...
CGGTTCGCAATGCTATTCTATGGAGACTTCTCCAAAATCCGTCATGCACGCCCTCAGGGAATTAATTCAAAGGCATCTGGGTTCCATCATAAATGGAGATGCTAGTATCTCGACGCTGGCCGGCATGTTACGCATTTCCGTTTGTCTTGAAACATGCCTCGGGTTTGCTTCCCAGCGCATGTACTGTCTGTTCCACCTAATGCATTTGCGGACGATCCTCAACACGCATCTGTTCAAAACCACCGCTTGAATCCATTCGCTGTCCACGTGGTCGACAATGGCGACGCCCCGACCGACCACCGCCACGAGGTCGCCCTTCTTTAGAATTCTGTCTCGATGGCGGCGATCGCAATACTCCTTGCCGATTTCGATTAGGTAGTCCAGCCCTGTTCGGTTCGATCCCGAATGCGCGGTCCACAGAGGGATGTTACTGTTGTCATCTCCTACGAAGATATTTGTGCCGTATGCAACCAATCCTCCTAGCCGATCTTCTATCGGCGCCGAACTGGGCAGCAGGATGTGGGGCGGCAGGACGAGGTACCTGGGGTATGCGAATTGAGCACGGTATCCAAGTTCGTGCTCTACAACCTTTCCCCACAGGTAGACCTGACCGTGGATTCCGTACCGCTGGTATCCCGCGCTGCTGAAGTGGTCGAACGTTTTGGCAGCGTAGATGCCACAAGTGCAATTCGCTTCTGGGGCATCGTGAGTATCATGCGCCTTCTCGGTGCGACCCACGACGGTCCCGGTGACAGCAGAAGCCTTGCATCGAGCCTCCAGCGCTTGACCAGGACGCCACTGCGTCCCACAGAGCGACTTTAGCCCCGTGTTGCCCCACGTCCACACACGGTAGCCGACGATTGGCGAAGTGTAATCGGGGATGCTCATGCCGTGACTGGGGCTTCGTCGGGCGCAGGGGCGGGCTCTGGCGACTCAGTTAGCTCAGGCTCAGGTTCGCTGGTCGGCTGTTCTAGCGCAAGTTTCAGCGGCTCCACGGTAATCGATCGGACCAGCTTACCGATTTGCATCACTTGTCCCCAGTTCTCGTGCCTATTCCCGCGCCCAAGAACCACAGCATGATCGAGAACGCTTGCCTCGCGCTCACACGTTTCGCGAATCAGCATGTTCGCTAGATGTCAGTCATCTCGGTTTCGTTCCAACTATCCCAGGCAGGCGGTTGCCAGATCCGATTCGACATCCATTGTTGTCGTAGGTGTAGTCAGTGCGGGGACGGTAGCTGGCGATTGCATTGCCTGCGCGGTCGTAGCGACGTTGCAGACCTCCTGCAATCTCGCGAAACATACCCTGGGGCTTTCCGTTACGATCGCGTAGTATTTCCATGTCTATTCTCCTTTTGATTTGGCCGGAGGCTATCGAAAGGATTGCCGTTGCCGACGACAGGGGCATTCACATTGGCCGCTCCACTAGTTGGATAGCGCACCCGCTCCGAGGCTCGATCAGGGCGCCTGGTGAAATCGTGCTCTTGCGAAACCCTGCCCTGATCAGGCAGATTCGCGTCCTGAATGCGCAAGGGACAACGAACACCGTGCCTGCGACTTGGTGTGGCACTCGAGCTTCACGGAGAACCTTCTGAACCTCTCTTACGCATTCATCGTGGCCAGTGAGTTTGTTCTTTCGCGGGGATTTCCGATGTGGGAAGTCTATGTCATGTAGCCGATCAAACATCTGGTGCTCGACCGTTTCCAAAGACTTTGGCACGTCTAACGCGCGCAAGAGTTTGCCACTCTCGAGAAGAATCTTCGTCAACTGCTCCAGCGTCACGGGTCGCCAGCACGAACCCTCATCTCGCATCACGAGCTCAAACTCTGCGTGCAGGGCAAATGCCCCAAGAATTGGATCTGAAAGGACTAACTGGAAATTGTCCGCCGAATCGGGAACGTACCGAATGTGCACCGCTTGGAAACGCAGGCCATTGACCATCAGGTCACATGGCAGCTCGTCGATGTTTAATGGTTCTTCCATCGCGTCTAGCTCCTCTCGCAGAACATGCTGACTCCGCAGGTCCGTCAATCGTCATTGGCCGGGGTGGAAGACGGGTTCGCGGGTACTATTTAAGATACCGAAAGGCGCGAGGAAATCGATAGGAATTGGGGAAAAAAGTTCTGCCGGGTAACCGCTGGGCAGGTTACCAGTCACCTTTCTACATGAAGGCGGACGAAACCCCAGTCGATGTGCAGACACGCGAGGACCAAGGAAAGAATCAACAAGCGTATCTTTGGCAATACAGTCGCCCCGGAGGAACCGTGGTGTTTGATTTCCGATTGGGTCGTGGACGGGATGGGCCGAAGCCGTTCCTGGGACAGTTCGAAGGCATTCTCCAAACCGATGGATACGCGGCTTATGACCAGATTGGTGGACCGAGAATGGTACATGCCTCTTGTTGGGCTCATGCGAGAAGACAGTTTTTCGAGGCGGTGCAGCTCAATCCACGAGACCCGGTTGCAACTCCCATCGTGGCGCGCATGAACGAACTGTTTGCCGTCGACGCGGAAGTTCGCCGCAAAGCGCTCACTACTGGGGCCCGCCATGTCCGGCGTCAGGAAACAGCCAAGCCTGTTCTCGATGATCTTCGCAGCAAGATCGAAGCAGCGCAGTCCGTTGCATTGCCCTCCACTGCACTCAGCAAGGCCTGCCAATACGCGCTCACACTGTGGAGGAAACTTACACGCTTCCTGGAGTATCCCGAATTGGAGCTAAGAGCGTGTAACAAAACCCCTGTTGTCAAGTGCATGCAACAAACTGAAGGGTAAATTTGCCAACATGGCATGATTGCCCCGATTGCCCGACAAATACCTCACTGAGTTACGCCGGAGAGGATTATAGAGAGCTCGTAACAGCCCGGAGAGGTCGTCGCCTGGCATTCGTCTCCGGCGTCTCCCGTCAATAGAGCAATTTAGTGCCAGTCTCCAGCAGCGATGAAGGCTCCCCAGTAGAATGGATGAGTACTCTGATGTTTCGCCCGACGTTGCCTCAGAATCTGCAAGCTCGCGGCACGTACTGATTCCCCTGTGTCCTTCCCGTTCAGGAAGTGTTCGCGATACAACGTTCCCATCCATTGCTCTGTGGTTTTGTCCTCGACTGGCCAAAGGCTCATGATCACCGTCTTTGCTCCGGCCACTTGGAATGCCCGCCTCAGCCCGAAAACACCCTCTCCCACTTTGATCTCGCCTACGCCCGTGTCACAGGCGGACAGCACTGCCCAGTCCACACCCTCTAGGTTGATGCCGGCAATTTCTTCTGCCGTAAGAATCCCATCGGTTTCATCAGCCTTTGCTGAGCTTCGACGGTTCGCCCCAGTGAAGGCCAGTCCTGACAACAGCAACGGATTCTCGGCGGTAGCTGGCAGGATACTTTCGTCCCGCTTGCTGGGATCTAATCGTCGTTGTACCGCTGACTCGCAACTGCCTTCCAGAAAGAACCCGTGGGTCGCCACATGCAGCACCCGTTTGCCGGGAGCGTATTGTGTGAAGGCTTCCGGGCTCGCGTCGGCTCCGGTCATTTGCAGCGATGCACCGTTGCCAGGCTGGGCATTAGATCCTCTCATGATCTCGGTGCCTGCTCCCGCGCCGGATTGCGTCCACAGGGCAGCGATGTTTTCCGCTTCTTGCTGGGATGCAGGCAAGGGGGAGAAGTGAAGTGTTTGGAACGTCCCGCAAGTCGAGCGCGTGCCCCGCAGGAGCGTTCCTGTTGTGCCGGTCACTGAGCCCGCTGGAGGTGATTGATTTGAGACCACCGCAAGTTTGCCGGCCTGATCAAATGCAGGATTGCCAACCACCAGAATGCCTTCCCCGTGGCGGGATTGCTCCGGCACCAGGTCGCGCTCCGTCGATAGATAGTGGATCAATGGTCTGGTTTCGACCAGATACTGCGAGCTGCCTACCGGCAGCGAAGGCAGACTCACCAAGTGGAGAGGCCCATCCGGGACCACGAACACTTCCCTGGCGTCACCGAGAGCAGGGAGTAGTGGGTCCCAAATCCTTCGACGGAGGGCCGCGCCGGTGCGGCGATAGATGTTCTCGGCTGTCTTGGAAACAGTTGGCTCCTCCTGCCGCGCGATGTCGCTTCGCCAGGCGGCCAACAGGCTCTCGATCTCTCTCGCCGTTCCCAGCGGTACGAATTCCGGCTCATGTTTCCCAGCTCGCAGTACAAATGCCGCGTACGAGGGAACTGGCTCTGGAGCCCCTTTGCTTGAGCCACGCTTTTGCAGATCGTGCTTCGCGTATCGGACGAATGCGATCAGAGCGACGCCCTCTGGCAGAGCCTCCGCGATTTCCTTGAGTCCGAGGTGTGCCCGGGCCTGGTGCTGCCGGAAGGCAATGCTCTTCTCCGCCAGCATCCGTTCTGCTTTTTCTTTCCGGTCACCAGCGTCGTCGAGCAGCTTTCGGTATACCTCTGGCGCTTGATCCTCGGCGCCACGGAACACGAGCGTTGCCAGTTGCGCACGAGCCGACGAAAGCTGATTCGCCAACTGCGTAACCTCAGGATTCCCGCTTCCGTAGGCGGAACGATGGCGCGCGGCCAGTTCATCAAACACCAGCGCCCTGGAGCGGATCACCGCATCGAAGACTTCGCTGCGAGCCGCAGGAGCGGTCGCGCCGACGGTCAGGCTCAAAGCAACGTCCAACCCTGAGGCCCGGACGCCCTCATACGCCAGTGCCTGCCGCTCCGACAGAGTGCGCACCGACATACGCAGGTCTTCCGCGCCGATTTTCTCGGCGTGCAAGGCCATCTCAAGGGCATCAGGAGCTCTCCCCAGGGCAGCCAGGGTAATCGCCAGGCTACTCAGACTGCGAGCCAGGTTCGGGTGCAACGGCCCGAGACTCTTCTCTCGTATGTCCACCGCCTGGCGAAGGTCGCTTCTGGCCTCGGTTAGATCCCCTCGTTCATAGGCGAGCTCTCCCATGGCCTGTAAGACGTCGGTCACACAAAATAAGTTCGGGCAGGATTTCTGACCCATTTCCAGCGAGCGCCGGTAGTACTCCAGCGCCACGGTCCGGTTTTGCTGCTTGCGTGCAACGTCCGCAAGATGGCCCAGTGTATTCGACACGTCAAACGTTTCGGGCCCGACCTTTTGTTGCATGTTCAAAGCTCTTCGGTAATAGTCGGCGGCCGAATCCAGCTTGTCTTGCGCTTGTAATATGTCTCCCATCCCACTTAAGTTTGCCGCAGCGCTCAGAGAATCGCCCCAGTTTTTTTCGTAGATAGCAAGAGCGCGCTGGCGATATTCGAGGGCCGACACCAAGTCACCGAGTTCAAAAAACGTCGAGGCTAAATTCTGCAGGGCAATTGGAACTCCGCCAGTCTTGTGGGTGACCTTGAGGAAAAGGGCGAGGGCCTTCTGGAGGTAATCGCGCGCCGCTGCAAAATCACCTTGGGCAAACGCCAGACTTCCCAGGTTTATGAGGGCAGGCGCAGGGTTGCGGTGCAACTTCTCGGTGACTCCTAACGCAAGCTCCAGATGTTCGCGCGACGCGGCTAGATCACCGATGTCCGTTTCCACCGCCCCCAAGGACAGAAGACTCCACATGAGTGGCTCGGAAAACGGAGCCACTCTCTCCCCAATGGCAACGGCTTCCTGAAGGTGTTGCAGCGACGCGGTGTAGTCTGTTTGTTGTTTTTCCAGCCATCCAAGGCTGGCCATGATGGTTACCTGCTCGACGGATCCGGCCGGTTCGAGCGTTTTCTGAATCCGCAAGGCCGCCAGGTAGTGCAGCCGTGCGTTCGCGTCACCGGGAGACAGATTGTATTCGGAGCGGCCCAGGGTATACAGGCTCTCAACCACCGCGGACGAATCCGGAGCCACCCGTTGTCCGATCTCGAGCGCCCGGGCAGAGTAGTCTCTTGCCCGGGAGGCACCAGGGTCATTGTCGATGCTGCTATGGATCGCGCGGTCGAGTTCGACCTTGGCGAGGGCGTTCATTGTCTGTACCAACTTCACAGATTCGGGCGCATGCTTCTCCCTCATTGCCAGGGTCGCGCTGAGGTAGTCAACGCCCACCTGCTCTTGTCCTTGTGCTGCAAGGCCAACCCCAGAATCGTGCAGGGCCTGTGCTAGCGCATCTGGGCGCTGAGTTTCTTCCTGCGCGACCGCCAAGCCCTGCGAAAATAGCCTCGAAGCCTCACTTTTCTTGTCCGCACTAAGCAACCCCGCTTGCACCAGCGCCGTGATCTGCTCCGGAGTGTCGCCCCTGCGCCCCCACAGTTGCTGAGCTTCCTGCCATGCGGCCAGAGCATCATCTGGGCGGTTGAGATTTTGCAGGGATTTGGCACGTGCCTGCTGCGCCAGCGCTTGACCGGCGGTATCGTCGCCTTGCCAAGCTGCTTCGAGGGCTTGGTCTGCTGCTTTCAGCGAGTCGAGCGGCTGTTTGGCATCAGCTAGCCGACCGGCCTCCGCCAGCATTTTCTCCACCGCTGGCGACGCCTTCGGCCGGGATGTCTCGGCGGCCGCGGTTTCCTGTTGAGGTGGTTCAATAACGGCGGCGCTTGCGTCGGGCAGAAATATCGAGCACGCGAGCAAACATACCAGGACTCGGACGAGTCGAGCATTCACGATTCTCTGCCTCCAGCTACAAGACGGGTGATCCTCACTTGGGAAGTTGTCGGAGAATCTCCGCAGCTCCAGATTCCAGGCTGCCGCGGAACTGAACGGTCTTCTGCAGTTCATCTTTCGCACGAGCAACTTCTTTTTTTTGTAGATATGCTTTCGCCAGATAAAAGTGCGCTGACTCGGAGTATGCGGGGTCTCCCAGAGAAACGGTCTGGCGGAAGGATACGATGGCCGGGTCGGTTTGGCCAGCCAGTAAATAACATGCACCCAGATAGAAATTGAAGCTGGCGCTTTGGGGGTTAGCTTTCGCCGCGGCACGAACACCGGGAATCGCTTTCGTGTAATCCCCTTTCTCGTAGAACCGCATCGCGGTATGGAAGGTTTCATGTGCTTCATCTTCGGTGCCGCGCAGCACAACGCCAGAGTAAGGCGGCGGCTCCACGCGGGCCAATTCTTCGAGTGACGGAGCCGCCGGGGTCGACTGCACCTGTACTGGCACATTGGGACTAACTTTGGGCGACGAGGAGACCTGCTGCGAAGGTGGACGATTGTGCGCCGAATTCCACCAGATTCCCGCACTGAATAAGATAATGATTGTTGCGAACGTCGGTGCCCAGACCCACGCGCGGAGCAAACTGGCGCCGCGCGCGCGGGCAGGCATGGCCGGCTGACGCCGCAACTCGGTCTGCAAGGCCAGTCCGGTCTGGAGTTGGGAAAAACACGTTCCGCATTCAAAATAATGCTTCTCGAATTCTTCCCGCTCCGGCTCGGTCAGCCGGTCCAGCAGATACTCCTCCAGAATGTTTCGTTCTTCCACTTCTTCGCAGTTCATGGCTTGATAGCTATGTGGCAATTCTGCTCAGGTTCGTGACATCTTTTTCCTTATAAGATCTGCGACCTTTTTCACGGCACGCGTCTTGCGCGTCCGCACCACTTCCGAGGTGAGGCCCAGGGCGGCCGCGATCTCGCCGGGCTTGTGGCCCTCCACCAGCGTCATCAACAGAATTTTCCGGTCTTCCTGCCCGAACCCTTCCATCGCCTGATGGACCAGCCGCATCCGTTCCGCGTCTTCAAGTTGCTCAGCCCGGCAAGCTTGAGCCAGATCTTCGGGAAGCGGCTCCATGGGCGGGCGCTGGCTTGCGCTGCGCAACTGGTTGTTAATCAGGTTCCGCGCCGTGCCGTGGACGAATGCGGCCAGTTTGTCCGCGTCCTGCAGTTGACCCTTGCGCAGCGCACCAATGACGGCCATCAGGACATCCTGCACCAACTCGCGCGCGGCTTCCCGGTCGTGGGTGCGAACCACGCCCATCACGAAAACCCGGTGGCTGAACTCATGCACCAGTTCCGTCTCCGCCGAGGCATCGCCCTGACGAATTCGTACGGCCAAGCTCCGCAGCTCTCCGGCGTTCGTGGCTGACGGCAGACTCACCCTATTCCTCGTAGCGGCGGATTATACCTCGCCGCCCCGACCTTTCAGCCAAGATGTCCGCAGATGCCGTATCCGCCGCAGATTTTGCCCCAAATGTTGTCACGTTCCTTTTTCCCCGACCACTCTTCCTCTGAACGACACGCTCTTGTGGAGCTTCTGGGGGAGAACATGAATTCCAAAACATGGACGCGCATTATCGCTCTGACTTTATTCGCCACGCTGGCGATCCCGGTTCAACTGGCCGCGCAGGCCGCAGCTACGCTACATCAACCCCACCAATCCCATCACTACCAAATCAATGACATCGGCACGTTCGGCGGGCCGCAGAGTTGGCAGGTCAACCCAGGTGTGGCCCGCAACGGACTCCTCAACAATCAAGGGACGCTCACTGGCGAAGCCGACACGTCCGCGGTGGATCCGTACTGTTTCTGGTCACCAGACTGCTATGCCACCCACGCATTCCAGTGGCAGAACGGTGGGAAGACCGATCTGGGCGTGCTGCCCGGCGGCATTGGCAGCCTGGTCTTCTGGATCAGTGCGAACGGGCTGATGGTGGGCATGTCCGACAACGGTCAGCAGGATCCACTGAACCCGGCGCTCCCGCAAATCCACGCTGTGCTTTGGGAGCACGGGCAAATGACCGATCTTGGGACCTTGGAAGGCGGGTACGACAGTGGGGCCGCCGCCATCAACAGCCGTGGCGAGATCGCCGGGGAAGCCTACAACACGATTCCGGATGCCAACTCTATGTTCGGTTACGGGTATCAGTCGCGCGCAGCTTACTGGAATAACGGAGTGGTGCAGGACTTGGGCACTCTGGGCACCGGCACCGACGCCGTTGCTGGCCTGATCAATGAGCGCGGACAAGTCGTTGGGATGTCGTACACCAGTTCGGTTCCAAACGCTCTTTGCCCCGGTATCAGTGCTTTCACCTTAACTACCGGTTCGTTCATCTGGGACAAGAAAAACGGGATGAAGGACATCGGCGGCCTCGGGGGCACCTGCACCCTCGCCAACGATCTCAACAACCACGGTCAGATCGTCGGCGGATCAGCGCTGACTGGCGACACGCAGGTCCACCCCTTCGCCTGGAATGCGGCTACCGGAGTTACCGACCTGCTGGATTCCTCGGATAGCAGTTACGGTTTCGCGGAAGCGGAGAACGCTCACGGCGACGTGGCGGGCGGGACCTGCGATGCCGTGACCTGTTATGCCGTGCTTTGGCGGAAGAGTGGAGGACGCTGGCAAAAAACGTACCTCAGCACCGTCACTGACAATGCTTTCTCCATTTCGGTTAACTCGTTGGAGCAGGTCATCGGCAATGTCGGGACGACAAATGGCTCGGCCCCATTTTTGTGGGAGGACGGTAGCCCGCTCGTAGACCTAAATACTCTGATTCCTCCCGGCTCGGGCCTTCAGCTGTATGAGGCGGACGAAATCAATGATCGTGGAGAGATCGTCGTACAAGGCCTTGACGCGAGCGGCAACAACCACGCCGTTCTGCTGATCCCGTGCGACGAGAACCATGCAGACGTCCTGGGTTGCGACTACACTCTTGTGGACGCGACTGCGGCGCCGCGAAGCTCCGTTGCTCACCCGCCCGACCAAACGCAGCGTTCGCCTCACTCACGGTGGAATCGGTCTAGCATGCACGGCCGGCAATCAACGATCCGATAGTTTGAAGAAAGGGCAGAGAGTAACCAAGGAGGAGACCATGAAACTCGCAAAGCTTACATCCGGCGCTGGCATGATGCTGATCATCATGCTGGCGCTGGCCTCCACTTTGCCGGCGCAGACCCAGACTCTCACCGTGCTCCACAACTTCACCAATTTTCCCGATGGCGGGCGACCGACCGGGAGGCTGCTGCTCGACCCCGCCGGCAACCTCTATGGCACGACCACCATCGGCGGAAACATCGGCTACGGGTCCGTCTTCAAGGTGGACACGAGCGGCAACCTATCCATCTTCTACAGCTTCGCCGGACCGCCAGACGGGAACGAGCCCGTCAGTGGACTCATACGGGACGCGGCAGGGAATCTCTACGGGACAACCGGCCACGGCGGCACCACGACCGTCTGCGGCACTGATCAACCGAGCTGGGCTGGTTGTGGAATCGTGTTCAAGCTGGACCCGAGCGGGGCCGAGACCGTGCTACACCGCTTTGGGTCGAATGGCCCCGATGGGGCTTTCCCCAACGGACCGCTGGCCTTGGACAGCTCGGGCACTCTTTGGGGCTCCACCCAAGAGGGCGGTGAGAGGGGGTGCACGATCCCCATTCCCCCCAACGGGCGGCTGGTGGACGTAGGTTGCGGCACCGTATTCAAGGTGGATGCGAGTGGCATCGAAAGTGTCGTGCACGGCTTCACAGTAGCTGATGGCGCCGCGCCCATTGGCGGCGTCGTGCCCGACCAGGCCGGTAATATTTACGGAGTCACCCTGACCGGCGGCCTGCAGAACTGTCCATCCGCCTTCTTTGGCAGATGCGGCACCGTATTCAAGGTGGATACGTCCGGCCAGTTCAGCACGTTCTACTCGTTCAAGGGCGGAGACGGTGGTCCCGACGGCGGCATTCCCGAGTCCAGCCTGATCTTGGACGCGGCGGGCAATCTCTACGGGACCACCAATGCCGGCGGCGCTCACGTGTGTATCCCGCAGATGCTTCCGGGGATTAGTTGCGGCACCATCTACCAGTTGACCACTAGCGGGACAGAAACAGTCCTCTTCTCCTTCGGAGGACCCGGCGATGCGGGATTCCCAACCAACGGCCTCGTACGGGATGCCGCCGGAAATTTCTACGGTCTCGTCAGCGGACTGGTCGTCAAGGTGGACTCCATGGGCAAGGAGTCCTTTTTGTATGCCTTCACGGGCAACGACATTTCTGCCGAGGGCGACCTGGTGCAAGACGCCAATGGCAACTTGTACGGTACCACTTATTACGGCACCACCGGTGACGGCACCGTGTTCAAGCTGACCACACCGCCGGATTTTGCCGTGGGCGCCTTCACGCTGACGCCGGCAACCGTGGCTGCGGGCGGGTCGGCATCTTCACCTCTGGACATCATCGCAGTCAGCGGATTCAACGACACCGTAACCTTCACGTGCTCCGTGTCGCCCAGCCCCGCGCAAGCGCCACGATGCTCGGTGAACGCGGCGTCCGGCACTCCGGCCACGGTCACGGTCACCACCTCGGGCACGAGCGCACACGCGACTTCCCACTCGGGTGGGGGATTCTCCTATGCCCTCGGGCTGCCGCTGGTGGGACTGGTGAGCATCGGTAGCCGCTTCGGATCCAAGCAAAGAAGGATCAAGACCATGCTGGTCAGCTGCGTGCTGTTCGCCGTTCTTGTGTTTCAGGTGGCTTGCGGCGGCAGCGGTGGCGGAGGCAGCCACGGGACACCCACGGGCGCGTACACCATCACGGTAACCGGGACATCGGGGGCAGCGACGGGCTCGCTCGGGCGCTCCACGAGCACCACGCTCCAGGTGCAGTGAGGGCAGGGAAAAGCTAGTCACCGTCACGGGAACTCCGGCGACCACTCGCACCCACGACTCAGGTGACCATGGCAGTGCAGTGATCGAACAGGCCGGGATTCTCGTGAATGCGGCTAGAGCTGGGGACGAAGCCTCGGATTCCTATCCGCCCAGAAACCTCCAGCAGATGAGAATGCAACCTAGAGCTAGGAACGCTTCGTGGATGTCTGCTCGTTTCTCGTAGCGAACCCGCAGGCGGCGGAACTGGTTCAACCAGGCGAACGTCCGCTCCACGACCCAGAGCCATCGGCCTAGTCCGCTGCCATGTTCGGTGTTGCGCTTCGCAAGAAAAGGAATGATGTGGCAGGCAAGCAGACCTTTGCGGATTGCCTCAGCGTCATAGCCCCGGTCGCCCAATACGCAATCAGGCCGATGGCGCGGCCTTCCTCGCTTTCCCTGCAACGGTGGGATGGCATCAACCAGAGCGAGGGCTTGCTGCGAGTCGTTACGATTGGCCCCGGTGAGCTGAAGGGCCAGCGGAATTCCGCGCGCGTCGCAAATCAGGTGACGCTTGCTGCCGAGCTTTGCCCGGTCGGTGGGGTTGGGACCTGTTTGAAGACCCCAAAAACGGCTCGGACGGAACTGCCGTCCACGACTGCCCGTGACCAGTCGATCTGCCCATGGCGCGCCAGCCAGTCCAGCACAACGAAGTGGATCAGTTGCCAGATGCCCGCCTCCTGCCAGTCGCGCAACCTTCGCCAGCAACTCATCCCCGAACCGCAATTGATCTCCTGTGGCAGCATCCGCCAAGGAATCCCGCTTCGCAGAACGAACAGGGCTCCTTGAAGGCAAGCGCGATCTGACAAGCGTGGTCTTCCACCTTGAGGTTTGGGCTTTGGAGTCGGGAGAAAAGGTTCGATCAGATTCCACAAGGCGTCGGGAAGGAGAGGCGTGGCCGTGGAAACTCCGTTCGAGTAACAGCGATGTTCATTAGGCTACTACGGGCATCGCGCAATAGGCGGGGTTTTGTTACAGCTTCTAAGTACCAATCTGGCGGAGAATTCAATTCGTCCTCTGGCTCTTGGTCGAAAGAATTGGTTGCATATCGGAAGTTCGCGGGCGGGACCGAAGATCCCGGCTATCCTTTCGGTCACGGAAAGCTGTCGTCGATTAAAAACCTCCGTCCGCAACTATCTGGCGGCGATCCTTCCCGGCCTAGCCAATCTTCCGATCAAGCGCCTTCCCTCACTTACTCCTTCGATTTGGGCCAGCTCTGTTCGAGGGAACGATTTTCCAGAATTACACATTTCTCGGTTGCAAGTTGAGGATTGTTGATTTCTTTTCTCCGCTTATCACCCGCGCAATCAGCTGAGGGGACGCTTTCACAATTACAACCCATCTTACAAATAGCAGATGCGAGCTTAGCTGCACAAACACAGGGCAGCGCCCGACACCCTAACAATTGTTGGGACGTGTTGTTTGGACCGTGCGGGACCTGGCGAATAGGGGTATTATGCCATCCAGCATTGTCTCGGGCTTTGTCTGATCGAATCTATGGGGGTTCGATGCGATTGCGGCCGATCCGCCGGTTGTTGCCCGTTCTCATTCTGGGGATCTGCTTCTCCTGCGAACTGGGCGCCCAGACGACAACCTCGGGGGGCTTGACCGGTGTCGTGACCGACCAGAGCGGTGCGGTCTTTCCAGATGCCAGGGTCGAAATCAAGGATGACGCCAAAGGTACGAAGCAATCTGCCAGAACCGACCGAGACGGAGTGTACCGATTCTTCTTTCTGGCACCCGGGACATACATGCTAACTGTGGAGCACGAGGGCTTTCGAAAGGAAGACCGGGTGGTGAATGTTCTGCTTGGACCGCCAGTTTCGGTGAACGCCACTCTCAAGATTGCGAAATCCAGCAGTGAAGTCACGGTGACGGGTGAAGCCCCGCTCATCCACGCAGAGAATGGCGATGCTTCCGCGACCATGAACCAGAAACAGATCGCGGAGATTCCGAATCCTGGGAACGATCTCTCTTATATCGTGCAGACCACGCCCGGTGTGGTGATGAGCACGGATACATCGAATACCAGTTTTTCGATTCTGGGAATGCCAGGCAATTCCTATCTGTTCACCATAGACGGAATGAACGATAACGATAATGGCGGCAATGGTGGCCAAGTTGGCGCTCTGATCATGCTCCTGGGTCAGAACCAGATTCAGGAGGCGACCGTCGTGAGCACTGGCTATTCCGGCCAGTTCGGGGGCGCCGCCGGTGGAAACGTGAATTACATCACCAAGTCGGGAAGCAACAACTTCCACGGCAATGCCCAGTATTACTGGAACGGAAGGGTGTTCAACGCCAACGACTGGTTCGATAACGCGCTTGGAAACCCGCGCCCTTTCGACATTGCCAATCAGTGGGCTGGCTCGTTCGGCGGCCCGATCAAGAACAACAAACTGTTCTTCTTCTTCGATAATGAAGGGCTTCACCTGCTCATTCCCCAGCCTCAGTTCGTGACCATCCCAAGTCCACAATTTGAAGCTGCGACGATTGCAAATATCGACTCCCGGTTTGGCGCCAATTCCGCTTCCGATGGGTTTTACAAACAGATATTCAGCCTGTATAACTCGGCGCCCGGCGCCAGTTCTGCACAGAAGGGCGGCCTGAACCACTTCACCGACCCTACAGGCTGCACGGGGTTCGTCGGCCCAAAGTCCAGTGAAGGGCGACTAGGCGTTGACCTTCCGTGTGCCCTGTATTTCTTTGTACCTCTCGGCCGCCCCAGTCATGAGGTGCTCACATCTGGTCGCATTGACTGGATTCCTCGTCCGAACGATCGTGCCTTTCTCCGGCTTCAGTATGATCGTGGCCGGGCTGCCGTTTATAACGATCCCATCAGCCCCGTTTTCGACGCCGATAATAGTGGTCCGTGGTGGCAAGGCCAGCTCAATGAGACGCACACATTCGGGACGTCGGCGGCGAGCCAGTTCCTGCTGGCCGGGTCCTATTTTGCTCTCATCCTCCGTGTAAAGAATCCATCCCAGACGCTCGCGGCATTCCCGACCGTTCTGAATTTCGCGCCGGCTACGTTCAATGGTTTGGGAGGATGGGACGGCGTATCGGTATCCGGTTATGGCCGGCGTAACACGCAATATCAACTTTCGGACGATATCGTGAAAATCCGGGGCAAACACAAGTTTGGCTTGGGTGCCGGCTTCGCAAGAATACTTTGGAGCGAGTTAGCCAACAACCTGGGATATGCTGTGGGATCAAGCTTCATTGGGATTTATACTGCGCAAACGCTTTATGCCTTCTACCAGGGTGGTGTGGACCCCTCCAACCCTTCGGCTCCTTTGTCTGATACCACCTCGCTGGCGCAATCCTTCACATCGCAGACTACGCTGCCTATCTCTTTTTCGAATTTTGCATTCTACGGCCAGGATGAGTGGCACGCACGACCAAACCTGACGTTCACGCTGGCCCTGCGGGGCGAACATTATTCCAATCCCGTTTGCCAGAGCCACTGCTTTGCCAGCTTGTCCGGGCCGTTCGACTCAATCAGCCATGACCCGGGCCAGCCCTACAACCGAACGATCGTAAGCAATCAGGCGCGGGCTCTCCAGGGCGTAGACACAATCCTGTGGTCGCCGCGATTCAGTTTCGCCTGGCAGCCCTTCGGCGTTTCGCATAACAGTGTTCTGCGCGGTGGTATCGGTGTGTTCTATGACCCGCTACAAGGCCTCCTCCTGGATTTTTTCTCAGGCAGCTCTCCGGTTGTCAATTCGTACTTGGTTTCCGGAGACAATCTCGCGCCGAATGAACAGACCAGTCTCTTTCAGGATGCCAACGCTTCGAACAAGGCTTTTGTTTACGGCTACGGGGCAGGACAAACGCTGGCACAGATTCAGGGTGCAATTTCAAAGGTCTATCCCCCGGGATTCTCTCCGCCTGGCGCGAGCGCTGTCACGAGGGCGATGCACTCGCCGCAATTTCAGCGATGGAGCCTCGAATGGCAGCAGGCTCTCGGAGTCCATGGTTCAGGAAGCGTCGGTTATTTTGGACATCATGGGATTCACGAGATGGTGGTTGATCCCAGCGCCAATGCCTATGGTTTCGGCTCGCTTCCCGCTGCGCAGTGCGCTAGTCCACCCGTGCTGCCCTGTGCCGACGCTCGCTTCAGCAGAGTCACGCAAGTCAACGCGAACGGCGTCTCTAATTACAATGGGTTGGTAGTTTCGTTCAAGCATCAGTTCACACGCTGGACACAGGGCGTGTTTCAAGCCAACTACACCTATGGCCACGCCTTCGATGAAGTCTCTAACGGGGGTCTATTTAGTTTTACCCTGGGTAGTTCGTTGAGTCCGCAAGATCCCAATCATCTCCGAGGCAGCTACGGCCCGGCGGAGTACGATGTTCGGCACTCCTTTAACGCGAGCTATGTCTGGGAACTCCCGCTGAAAGTGGTTCTGCGCAGACACGGTCCTGATTATCTTGTAAAGGGTTGGCAGGTGTCGGGAACGGTGTTTGCCCGCACAGGATTCCCCTATACCGTATTCGACCCTCAGCGATCAGCGAATCTCCAGGCGAGCAACTATTTCGGACAAATCTACTCCGTTCCCGTCGGTCCGCTCCGTGCGAGTTCGCGATGCGGGAAAGATGCCGCATTCGTCCTGGACCTGCATCCTTGCCTGCCCCCACAAACCTCAATGGGTGGGACCATGCCCAATCCAGGAGCACTCTTTGTCCAGGCAGGTTGCGAGACAGGATTCAATGCTGGGCACCTAGGCGCGACGGGTTCCTGTAACGGGCCTGTGGTTTCTTTCACCCAGGGACGAAACCGTTTTCGGGGACCGGGTTATTTCAACACGGACTTCAGCATCATGAAGAACACCAAAATCCGTGGCTGGGAGAATGCGATGCTGGGAATCGGCTTTCAGTTCTTCAACTTGTTCAACCACCCAAATTTCGGTTTTCCGGACAACTCAAGTTCCGATTCAGGATTCGGGCAGATTTTTTATCTGGACCAGCCGCCGACTAGCCTTCTAGGGGGTGGCGGCATCGGAGGGGCATCTCCCAGGATGATTCAGTTGAAGGCCCAGCTGCAATTCTGATGGCGACGGCCAGATTGCAACCGTTTCGCCTCGACAACGGAAACTCAAAAATTCTCCATCGTCCATATATTCCCATCCGTCGTCTGACTCATGAATGCCAGGTGACGGCCATCAGGAGAGGCGGGCGAATCGCCCAACGCAACGTGGTCGCGTAACTTGCGCGCATTGCCCCGCAAATCCACGTACAAGAGTGACGCATCGCTGCCGACACTGCTGATGACAAAGAAACCCTTTCCGTCCGCCGCCCAATACAGTGTCTGCAGAGGGTTGCTCCAGTTCTTCAACTTGATGACTTGCGTTCCCTCGCCGCGCAGGGAAAAAATGTTGATGAGCCCTCCGGTGCTGGCGATGGCCGCATACCGTGTACCCTCCGGAGATAGCTCGCCGGCGATCATGCCGATGTCGACATCGAACCTTGTTAGCTCAGTCCCGCGCCCTTTCAATGGATCGAAGGCCGTGATGATCAGTTGCTTGCGATCCTCGTCTGGCTCGGCAATCACACATACCTTCGCCGGGGCCCGGGCGCAGGCGAGAAAGCTGTTTGGCCTCGCGGTAAATACCAAGTGCGATGTTCCCCCGGCTATGGGAATCCGCATAACCTCCTTTGGTGCCGTGGCATCTCCCGGCCTCACCTCGTGCTGGTAGAGAATCCATTTGCCGTCCGGACTAACGCGGGTGTTCAGTACCGCGTCTGGCCCGGTGAGTACTGGCTCCGCTTGATCCGCGTCCAGCGCCTGCTTGTACGAGTTCCAATACCCGTTGCGATTGGATCCGAAAATAAGGGTCTTGCTGTCGGCCGTCCAATCGCCTGGATCGTCGAGACTCTCACTCAAAGTGAAATGCCTCGAGGAGAGGAGGCGCGTCCCACCCGCTTCGAGCTCTGCCACATACATGCTGGGGTGGTTCGTCCATTTCTTGAAAGCGAGCCGCTTGCCGTCTGCCGTGACACTCGTGGTGTCCATGCAGAATCCAGCCCAATTTGTCAGCCGCCTGGGTTTCTCGATGGCTCGACCGGTGCGCGTATCAAGCCGCATCGCCCAGTAGTTGCAAGTGTCACCAACAGTCTGAGGTTCCCTCATCGAGTACAGAAAGCGTCCATCTGGCAGCCACAAAACGTCCTGGATATTCTTTGTTTCCGAAGGCGCAAGGACCGTGACCGGAGACCCGCTCTTCAAGTCGCGGCTCAGGAACGTATCGCCGGAATCGTCATTGCGAACGTAAATGAACCGTCGACTGTCGGGCGACCACAGGGCCCCTGCGATTGCGCTCTTCTCATCGGTGTCAAAGACCTTGCGCGCTTGCTCTCCATCGGGCCGCATCAGCCAAGTTTCGCGCTCGCCGAGTTGCCCTTTGTTGGTCGCGAAGGAAATCAGGGATCCGTCCGGGGAAACGGACCAGGCCATGGCACCGTCGCGAAGCTTGTGGGGTACACCACTCTGCGCCGGAACCAGCCAAATACTGCTGGTCTGTGACGACCATGCACCTTGACCTTCGCTCGACGGGTGCGCATTGGCGAGAAACCTGGCGCTGTCGGGAAACCAGGCCGTGGACATAATCTCCCAGTCAACTTTGGCGCCTTTCAGCGCGTCGGGCTGGGGAATGGCATGCACGTCGCCCGTATCAACCTGTTGGATGTGCATTCCTTTCGTATCCACATATGCAAGGTATTTGCCGTTAGGCGAAATCGCCCCGCCGGTCACTGCGTTCTCGGCGGAGTTGAGAGTAAGTTGGCGAAGCTTCAGGTCGGGCACGGTCGAAGATGGCCGCTTGACATACCAAAGCACGGCGCCGAGCAGGAGAAGAGCAATGGTTCCCCCAACCGCTGCCCACCGCCAGAGAGCTTCTGGTCTCGATTGCATGTCCTGCCTGAGACTCTCCAAGTCGGAACGCATTTCCGACGCAGTCGGATAGCGTGCCTCACGGTGTTTTTCGAGGGCCCTGTCGATAATCTCTTCTAGCTTTGCCGGTAGTTTGGGATTTAGCTGCCGTGTCGGAACAGGCGCCTGCGTGAGGATGGCTTCCTGCAACGCGGGCCCCGTGTCACCCGCGAAGGCGCGTCGCCCCGTCGTCATTTCATAGAGTACCAAGCCAAAAGAAAACAGGTCCGTCCGCTGGTCCAACTCCTCCCCCCGCACTTGTTCCGGCGACATGTAACCCGCCGTCCCCATCGCCACGCCGGTCCTACTTAGGAACGGATCGGAAGTGGACGGCGACATGGCTTCGCGCGGCGCTTCCTGTGCGCCGCGGTCGGCAACCCGGTCCCATTCCGTGCCATCCTCGGCTCGCATCACGGCCGGAGCAAGTTTCGCCAAACCGAAATCCAGAATTTTCGCTTGCCCCTGACGGGTGACGAAAATATTTGCTGGCTTGATGTCGCGATGGATGATTCCCTTCGCATGGGCAGCGTCCAGCCCGTTTAGAATCTCAATGGCGATTTCAAGAAGCGCTCCGAGCTCCAAACCCGCTTTCTCGGGACTCGCGGCACAGATCAATTCCCGCAGGGTCTGTCCTTCCAGCAACTGCATCACCAGGAACGGCTGCCCCTCGTGCTCTCCGAATTCGTAGATGGGGCAAATGTTGGGATGTTCCAGCGCGGATGCCGATCGCGCTTCGCGCTCGAAGCGTCCGAGGGCAGCAGGATCTTTGGCGGACTCTTCGGGCAGGAACTTGAGCGCGACCAATCGGCCCAGCTTGATGTCCTCGGCCCGGTACACCAGTCCCATGCCTCCCTCGCCGAGCACACCCAGGATGCGGTAGTGGGAGACAGACTTGCCCGCCAGGGAAAACCCGAAGGAATCCAGACTGTCACGCACGGATTCTTCCATATGGTCCCTTGCGCTCCGGTCGGACGAGAGCAGTGCTTCAACCTCCTGCCGCAAATCCGGATCATTGCGGCAAGCCTCATCGAGCAGGTTTGTGCGGTGTTCTGGCTCGCACTCGGCGGTGCGATGGAACAACTCCTCGATCTGCAACCAGCGTTCGGGAGTCAAGGAGCGCCTAACCGTTTTGTATTTGGTGGTGAAGCCACGCTTCCGCCATCCTCAAGTCACGCCGGACGGTGACGGGGGAGACATCCAGCGCTTGCGCTATTTCATCCATAGAAAGTCCGCCGAAGTAGCGGAGTTCGACCACCTTGCATTTGCGAGGATCGATCTTCTCAAGCTCGCCAAGACCGCTGTCGAGCGCGACCAAGTCCCGGCTCCGCTCGTGCTGGAGGCTCACTGCTTCTTGCAATGACACTCTCATTCCCGCCCGCTTGCCGGCCTGTTTCTTCCGGGCGTGATCCACCAGGATTTGACGCATGAGGCGCGCCGCCACCCCGAAGAAATGCGAGCGGTTCTGCCACGTGGGATGCTTCTGATCGACCAGCCGCAAATAGGCCTCATGGACGACCGCGGTTGGTTGCAACGTGTGGCCATGGCGTTCTCTTCTCAGGCAGCTGGCAGCCAACTGGCGAAGTTCCCGATACACCAGCGGAGTGAGTTCCTCAAGAGCCTGCTGATTGCCCTTTCGCCACTCGGCCAGCAATCGCGTCACTTCATGGGTATCAGACATGGCTAATGTGCTTGAAAATGCCGAACTTTGGTCGTCGCGGCATTTTATACCGGTTTACCCAGCGCTGTGTCTCCCGCCCGATCAGCCGAGGAAAAAAATACCCAGCATGATCGATTTTCGTCCTGGTTCGCGCATGAGTACGTAGATGGCGAAGGACGGCGCGGATTGGGCCACTTTTTCAGGGCAAGGACGAACGTCGAGCGTGATGCACTGGCGATGGCCCAAAGAATAAAGACTGAAGCCTTCGGGATCACACGATCTGTCTCGCGGAGGACGAGATGATGGCAAATGGTCGATGGCTTGGTGTACTCCGCTCTGAGCAGGAGAGAGCGCGTCCGGTTACAGGAGGCAGGATGAAATCGATGTTGCGGGCAATCGTCGTTGCTTCGTGCCTCGTCACCGTCGCCATGCTTTCCAAGTGCGGTGGTGGATCGTCGCAGCAAACAATCCCGCAGCTGACGATCACCACAGCCTCGTTGCCCAACGGCACAGTGGAAACGCTGTACAGTCAGGCGATCCAGGCCAGCGGCGGGGTGGGGCCTTTCAGCTGGTCGGCGACCGGCGCGCTCCCGCACAATCTGGGGCTGAGCAACAGCACCACCAACAGTGTGACGATTTCCGGCACGCCGGATACCGCGGCACAAGGAGCGGCATTCACCGTCAAAGTAACGGATGCCGCCAACCACTCGGCTACGCAGGCCTACACCGTCTCCATACTTTTGGAGCCGGATACTTTGACCCTCGCCCCCCCGAGCCTGAGTTTCGCCCCGCAGCTGATGGGGACCGTGAGCGGCGCACAGGTGGAGACGATCACCAACACGGGCAGCTCTCCAGTGTCCATCAATAGCATCACCATTACGCCGAGCGGCACCAACTCCGCGGACTACAGCCAGACGAATACCTGTGGATCGATCCTGGCGGCCGGAGCGAATTGCGCGATCAATGTCACTCTCACGCCCAGCCAGCCGGGACCGAGCATTGCCTCGATAGCAATCACCGACAGTACTGTGGGTAGTCCGCATTCTATCTCCCTGATCGGCGTGGGGCTCACAGCAGGACCTAACGCTACTTTGTCTGCCACCAGCCTGACCTTTAGCGACCAGGTTGTAAACACCACTAGCCCAGCGCAGTCCCTCACGCTGAGTAATTACGGTACAACGACGCTTACCGTCGTGAGCATTGCCGCAACCGCCAACTTTGGCGAGACCGACACCTGCAGCGGTTCGAATCTCGCATCGGGGGCGAGTTGCACGATCAATGTCACTTTCACGCCGAGCGCAACGGGCAGTGTGACAGGGACGCTGACGGTTACCGACAACGCGCCCGGCAGTCCGCAGACGGTTTCCCTGAGCGGAATGGGCGTGACCAGCAATTACGTACTGACCGGGTACTGTTTTCACAACATTCACGGCTTACCCAATTGCCAATTTACTGAGGATCCTGCGGAGTGTCCGGCCGGACAGCGAGCAACAACGCCGAGCTTCGTGGGTTGCTTTTTCCCTCACTCTGCGAGCGTCGACCTTTCAAGATCTTGCAGCGTAGAAGGCGCCTACGGAGGGTCCGGGTACTGCGCGACCAGTTTCACGGGCGCAGCCAAGGTCAGAGCAGCCGCGAGCGGATCTGGGCTCCCCGCGCCGAGTTCTGCACAAAGCCCGGAGGACTAGTTTCTTGATTCATTAACGAAGTTCATCTCAAGGAGACACGACATGAAATCCAGAATGTTTTGCATGACCTGCGCCATAGCGACGATTGTGCTCGCCCTCGCTATGCCGGCCAGTGCCACCTTCCCGGGCAAGAATGGCCGCATCGCCTTCGTAGGGGGAAATCTCGGGCCCAACGGTGGCGACATCTTCACCATGAATCCCGATGGGAGTGACGTAAAGGAGCTGACGACCTTTGCGGTCAACGGCGGGGCTGCGTGCTGCGGATTCTGGTCGCCCGATGGCCGGCAATTGGTGTTTGCTGCTCAGCCGTTGGGCGCACCGACTTACCAGCTCTGGATGATGAATGCGGATGGCTCGAACCAGCACCAACTGCTCAACGATCCCAATGGGTTCGACCTGTACCCGAGCTTTTCTCCTGACGGCAGTCAGATTGTATTCACCCGATTCAACGCGGTTTTCCAGGGCGCCATCTACCGCATTCAGGCGGACGGCACTGGCCTCACGGCACTGGCTGATTTCAGTCCCAACCCCGACATCAATAGCTACGATCCCGTCTACTCGCCCGACGGCGAGACGATCGCTTTCGACAGCAGCTTCCGCAGTGGATTGATCTACGCGGTTTTCCTAATGAATCCCGACGGATCGCATATCCGCCCACTTTCGCCGGCCTGGCTGGAGGGCGAGACGCCTGACTGGTCGCCAGACGGCCGGAAGATGACCTTCTCGACCCGTACCCTCTACGCGCCGAACACGCTGACCCGCCAGATTTGGGCGATGACGACCGACTCGGACGACACGCGACTGGAGCAGATTACATTTCCCGGCTCCTCCAATGACATCGGCCCGGTCTGGTCTCCGCAGGGCGATGCCATCGCTTTTGAGCGCGATTCGGCGGACGGCAGTACGTTCTCAATCTACGTCAAAAGCCTGGATGGAAGCGGTGCGCAAATGGTCTTTCAGGGCGCAAGAAACAGAACACTGGATTCTTCTTCGTCCATCCGGAGTGGGCTGGGCGGAATGAGGAGTCACGACGCCGCACGACGCATCCAGACCGGCGCTGCGGCGCCGCGATGGGGTCCAGTTCCGCAGTAGTCACTGCACACGGCCACGAATCGTAGCCAAAATCCATGCCGCAATTAGGAGGGACATCATGCAGACATCGAAGAAAAGTCCGACTTCATTTCTTGGCGTTGTGTGTTGCTGCACGCTGACAACAATGCTGACGGTCAGTGCTGCGTTCGCCGACAGCACCACGCAGAACGGCCGCATTGCTTTCGTCGGCAACCAGGGCGGGAGCTTCCAACTGTACACCGTGAACCCCGATGGTAGTGACATGGTTCAAATCACGAACTTGCCGCCCACTTTGTTTGAGACCTGGCTGCCCGACTTCTCTCCGGATGGGCAGCGCTTAACCTTCTGCTACGGCACGTTCGACAGCGCCGACAACGCCTTCGCCGAGATATACGTCATCAATGTGGATGGGACCGGCTTGAAGCAGTTGACGAATGATGGTCTTTTCGACTGTTTCCCGCGCTGGTCTCCGGATGGATCCCGCATCATCTTCGGACGCCAAGCGCCCAGGACTCAACAATTGGTAGTCGCCACCATGCGGGCTGACGGGTCCGACAAAAAGGAGTTGAGCAGCCCGCTCTGGGGTATCGCGCGTGCGGGGTTCACGCCTGACAGCAAGCGCATTTTGTGGGAAACCCAACAAGCCGGATTCATCTCGGTGCTGTGGATCATGGATGCGGATGGTACGCATCAGAAGCGATTGACGTCCGCGCCGCTCAAGGCTGGGGAGGTCAGTGCGCCGTCGCCGGACGGAAAGCACATCGCGTTCATCAGCAACCAGAACACCCCGCCCGAAGTTCTGAATGTCCTCTTCGTGATGGACTTTGACAACGGCAAGATCACTCAGATCACGCATGCCGTGGGCACCTCGCACGACGTGCTCCCTAATTACTCTCCCGATGGGACAAAGATCGTGTTTGCCAGTGACCGCACGAGCACGGACGGTAGCTTGGACCTTTTCACCATCAACGCGGACGGCTCGGGTCTGACTCGTATCGCGACCGGCATCACAGTCGGCGGCTGCCCCGACAAGAATTGCGTCAGCCCAGCCTGGGGCAGGAAGCCGTAATCGGGAGTTCTTCCGTTTCAGAAGGCGATGCCCACTAGGGGGAGAACGATATGAACTGGCGACCATTGGCCGTAGTGATCCAAACCGCAGCACTCGTTGTTTTAGCGATTCCGGTTCGCCTCGCTGCACAGGACAAGCCGGATCACAACGACAAACACCATCACTACAAACTGATCGACATGGGTACGTTCGGAGGCACCTTCAGCGCCATCAACTTCGCAAGTGACATCGGCAATTCGGGCGTCAACGCCCGCGGAGCAACAGTGGGTTTTTCCGAGACTTCGACAGCAAGATTGCCGGCCAGCAATCCCTTGATTTGCGGAGGCGATGACGGGTTTGGTTCCTTCATCACCCACGCTTTCCGATCGCAGGACGGAGCCTTGGCAGACCTTGGCTCGCTGCCTCCCGCGGAAACCAATTGCAGCAACGCGTACCGGATAAATGCCAGCGAAGAAGTTGTCGGCTTCTCGGAGAATGGAGCGGTTGATCCATTGACGGGCTTTAACCAATCACGCGCCGTCCGCTGGAAAGATGGTGAGATCGAGGATCTGGGAAGCTTCGGGGGAAATCAGAATGAAGGTCTGGCGATTAACAGTCATGGGCAGATGGTCGGATTTTCACTGAACACAGTCCCGGATCCATACTCCCTCTTTGACTTCATCTTGGGTTCCCCTAATGGCACACAAACCCGAGCGTTTCTTTGGGACAAGGGACGGATGGAGGATTTGGGTACGCTAGACACGGGCAACGACGCTTCTGCTTTCACGATCAACGACCACGGCCAGATAGCGGGCGTCTCATACATCAATTCAACCCCCGATCCGGTCACCGGCCTCCCCACCGTAAACCCGTTCTTCTGGGAGCACGGAACGATGGTCGATATAGGCAGCTTCGGCGGTGCATTCGGACAGCCCAATTTTCTCAACAACCGCGGTCAGGTGGTCGGCGGATCGAGCGTGCCTGCAGATCCGGCAGCGTGCCTTCTTGAGGACTACTCCAATTGTCATCCCTTCCTTTGGCAGAAAGGAAATCTTCTCGACTTGGCGAAAACCACGATCGGAGGCGTTCCTCAGACTGCGGACGGGATCAGCGATGACGGAGAAATTATCGGCGGCGCCGACTTTTCCAGCACCGGAGGCTCGTCGTTTGACGCCTACGTGTGGAGGAAGGGCGTAGCCACGGATCTCGGCACTTTGCCGGGTGATTGCTACAGCCGGGCGATGGCCATTAACTCCCATGCCCAGATCGTAGGCCATGCGCTTTCATGCCTCAATTTCGATTTTGACCACGCCATTCTGTGGGAGAACGGCGCGATCTTTGATTTGAATGCGCTGATTCATAAGAACTCTTCTCTGCAATTAGCGTTTGCCGACGATATCAATGATCGTGGCGAGATCGCCGGCATGGGAGTTCCGCCCGATGTCGACCCGTCCAACGTGCTTACTCAAGGGCACGCTTTCCTGCTGATCCCGTGCGACCAGAATCATCCCGGTGTCGAGGGCTGCGACTACAGCATGGTGGAGACGAACGCCGTTGAGGCTCGTCCGAGTTCGGCAGTCGGCAGCGCGCGGAGCCGGGCTTGGCCGCCAACACTGATGCGACGAATCATGCGAAATCGCTTCGCAGGCCTCGCCTTTGGAGCAAAAGATTAGGTGATTCAGAAGAGAACGCTGAGGAGAAGCACATTGAAATCGAGAGTATTGACGCTTGTTACTGCGATCGCGTTGTTCGCTGCGGTGGCTGTCCCAGATCAGCTCGCAGCGCAGGGCAGCCAAGATCATAAAGACCAGCACCATCATTACAAGCTCATTGACGTGGGCACATTCGGCGGGTCCGCGAGTTTCATTAACCCGCCATTCAACGTGAACCCAGAGCTAAGCGGCCGTGGAGTGACCGCCGGGGGCTCGGCGACCGCCGTGTCCACCACCTCGATCAGCAACGGCTTCGTCTGCGGAGGCTTGGACGGTCTCGTCCCAAAGGTCTTTCACGCGTTTGAATGGCGGGACGGCGCCGTGCTCGATTTGGGCGCGCTGCCTCCTGTGCGCGAGAACTGCAGCAATGCGGAGGCCGTGAACAACAGTGGCGACATCGTTGCCGGCGTCTCAGAGAACGACAATATCGATCCGGTGCTGGGTATCAAGGAACTTCGGGCTGTGCGTTGGACGAATGGTGAAGCAAAAGATCTCGGAAACCTGGGAGGATCCATCGGTGCGGCGGTGTCTCTCAACGAGCGGGGCCAAATAGCCGGATTTGCCACGAACGCCGTGAGCGATCCCTATTCCTTTTATTACTTCCTGGCCTTTGGTTCCTCTAACGGAACGCAAACTCGCGCCTTCTTGTGGGACACAGAGAATGGGATGCAGGATTTGGGCACACTAGGCGCCGGTAACGATGCTCTGGCTACCCTTCTGAACGAGCGTGGCCAAGTAGCCGGACAGGCGTATACCAACTCGACGCCCAATTCCACCACAGGTTTTCCTACTGCTGATCCGTTCCTTTGGGACAAGGAAAACGGAATGACGGACCTCGGTACTCTGGGCGGCACCGTTGGCAATCCGACCGCCCTCAATAATCGAGGTCAGGTTATCGGTTCCTCCAACTTGAGTGGAGACCAATCCTTTCATCCCTTTCTTTGGGAGCAAGGGAATCTGATTGACCTATACGCGAATACAGAGGGAGGAAATCCATTGACCGCGGACGCCATCAACGATGCCGGAGAGATCGTCGGCGCCGGTGCCTTTCAAAACGAGTCGTCCGACGCCTATCTATGGAGGGAGGGTACAGCGACTGATCTGGGGCACCTGGCTGGTGATTGCACCAGTCGAGGATGGGCCATTAATTCCAAAAGCCAAGTCGTTGCCGAATCGTATGCGTGCACGGGAGGGAATGCCCGTGCGTTTCTGTGGGAGAACGGCTCGATCATTGACTTAAACACCCTGATTCCTCCCCGCTCCAGCCTGCAGTTGGTATGGCCCATGGCCATCAATGACCGCGAAGAGATCGCCGGTGTCGGCTTGCCTGCTGGTTGCCATGGCTTTGATAATGCCGGTGAGTGCGGCCATGCTTTCCTGCTGATCCCGTGTGACGGGAATCATCCCGCCGTCGAGGGCTGCGACTACAGCATGGTGGAGGCGAGCGCGGTTGTGTCTCGTCCGAGTTCGGCAGTCGGCGCGCAAGGAGCCGGGCTTTGGCGCCAGCACCGATGCGACCAATCGGCCGGAATCGCTTTGCGGGCCGCGCCTTCGGGCTCTAGATTCACATGCACGGCCGGAGCAGGCGGTTCATTCTGCTAACCAGCGAGAGGGGCAAGGGCCAGCGGGCCACGCTCATCATTGGATCCAGGGCTCGCGGATAGGCATCGCTAGCCAGCGGAGTGTTTCCGCTTCCTTTGCCAGACAGAACAAGGTTTTGTAGAAGTTCTCTGCAACGCGGGATGTCGTGCCGACGGTACAATCGCACCCCATCGTATACTTCACGCATGTCGGGAACAGCGGTAACGCTTCGCTGAGGAGGATGACAGTGAAGACCAGGCTGGCCATCATTTTTTCTTGGATTCTCTGCGCAGGCTTCGGAACCGTGGCGGAAGCCGTGTGTATTGGCGCATCGGTGAATTCGTTCGGGGCCAAGGGCGACGGGCACACCGACGACACTACCGCCATTCAGAGCGCGATCAATACCGCCGCGTCCGCCGGAGGCGGGTCCGTCGTGTTCAATGTAGCTCGCTACTACACCACCGGTACGTTCGTTGTGCCGCAGGGTGTGGTTCTGTGCGGATCGGTCGAAGGTCCCTTCGATGTCGCAGGAGTCAATCCGGCAACAACCGCGATTGCACCGACGCTACTGGTCACCAACACCAGAACTCCTTTTCTGACTCTGCAAGGCTTCGGCGCGGGAGTCACGGATCTGCTTCTTCATTATCCCAATCAAGTGGCTACCAGCGCGGCCTCGCCCAACGTGTATCCCTACACAATTCTGGTGAAGTACCCTGGCACGAAGATCGCACGCTCCACAGTCACGAATGCTTATGATTTCCTCGACATCGAGGTCGGCCGGGTCATGGCGCAGGATTTGTTCATTGGCGCATTTAATGTCGGGGTCAATCTCGACCACACCCAGGATCACGTGACGCTGCGCAATCTTCTTCAGACAGTGTTCTGGGACATCCTGGAGGGAGCCACTTATCCGCGCCCCATCGACACCTGGGTGCTGAACCATGGGATCGGTCTACTAGTGGGCCGCATGGACAGCGTTGAGATCCACGATTTCTTTGTGTTTTCTCGCTACACCGGGATGATGCTCACGGATTCGGCCGACACTTCGCAAAATCCTCCGTGCGGATACGGAACCGGAAGCGATATCGATCTGGATACTGTGCAGTTCGGCATCGTGATCACCGCCTCGAATACCCCAGGTTACAAGTTTACGAATGTCGATGTAGGGGCGGCGCCAGGATTGGGCCAGGCGGCGGTGCAGGTCCGAACGGGTGGGTCGATGCCCTCCAAAATTGAGATCAACGGTGGTTCCCAAAGAGGGACTTGGGCCCTCGGTGCGTATCCGGCGAGCGGACCCGAGACGATCATTACGAATATCCTGCCTTAACCTTTTCTGAGACGAACCGCGGTGGACGGAAAGGTAGACATATGCGGAAACATTGGGTGTTGTATTTGCTGGCTTCCAGCCTGGCCTTCCTTTCCGGCTGCGTAGGCGGTAACTCTGGAGGAGGCGGCGGAGCCGTCGCCACACAGTTGTCAGTCTCAGGTCCCGGCAGCACCGCCGCTGGTTTTTCTTTCAGCTTCACAGTGACGGCTCGCGATGCGTCTAACAATCCAGTGTCGAATTATTCAGGGACCGTGCGCTTCACCAGCAGCGATTCCGCCGCTGTCCTTCCTCCAAACTCGACGCTTACCAATGGGAGCGGTACGTTCTCGGCCACGTTAACCAACGCGGGCTTTCAGATCATCACGGCAACGGACACCGCTTCGGGTTCGATTTACGGCGCGCTCAGCTTGATCGCAGTGGCGGGAGAATTCCCCGTGACGTCATTTGGAGCGAAGGGTGACGGCCACACCGACGACACAGCGGCCATTCAAAACGCGATCAACGCAGCGAGTGCAGCCGGAGGTGGGTCCGTCGTTCTTAGCGTGGCTCGATACTTCACGGCGGGCAATCTCGTAGTTCCGGCGGGTGTGGTCTTGTGCGGACCCTTCCAGGGTCCCTTCGACATCAACGGAATCGATCCGTCCGTCACCGCCGTCGCTCCAACGCTGTTGGTGACCAATACGAATGCTCCTTTCCTGACGTTGCAAGGAGTGGGGTCGGGAGTTACAGATGTGTTGTTCCACTATCCGAATCAGGTGCATACCACGGCGTCCGCTCCGAATCCCTATCCGTACACGATTCTGTTAGCTGCACCGGGAACGAAGGTAGCTCGACTCGTGGTAACGAACGCCTATGACTTTCTCGACATCGAATCGGGTCGAGTCATGGTGTTTGATTTGTTCATCGGCGCTTATCACAACGACATCCACATCGATCACGCCTATGGCCACGTCATGCTGCACAATTTCAACATTTCGGTTACTTGGGATGTGTGGGAAAACGTGCCCGTGCCGAGCCCAATTGACGCTTGGGTGACAGCGAACAGTACCGCCTTGTCGGTCGGCCGCGTGGATAGTCTCGAGATGAGCGACATCATTGTGTTCATGCGCTTTACTGGGATTGCGCTGGGCGACTCGCCGGACCTGTCACAGAATCCCCGGTGCGGCTATGGAACAGGAAGCAACATCGACCTGGACACGATGCAATACGGCATTGTCATCAACGCGTCCAATACGCCGGGATACAAGTTCACCAACGTCGACATAGGGTCAGGCTATGGAGGCCAGACGGCGGTGCAGGTCGGAACCGGTGGTTCGATGCCCCCGAAGATTGAAATTAACGGAGGATCGCAACGGGGGTACTGGGCCCTTGGTCCATACCCATCTCCCGATCCGGACACGATCATCACGAATATTCTCCCTTGAGTTCACGCGGCGCTTGGGATGACACTTAGCATACCTCTGCAGTGCAGAACCCGACTTCAAAGGCTCGCGACCACCTCAGAGCCTGTCGCGGAAAGATCAGCAAAAATCCTGTGTGTTTGCTCTAACGCTTACATTTGGTTGGGGAGAGTTGCGAGTACCGCACCGTTTGCGCTCGCAGCTCAAGTTTCGGTGCTGCCTCCGACTATTCACTATAAAGTATAGTATGTTAGAAATTATTATCTTACAGATAATATTACCGGCGCTAAAGATAAAGCCGTGCGTTCACGATGGCGCGATTTTGCGGCAACAACCTGCGGTACACATTATCGATGAACGCCCCCATAGAGGTTCTAACTCCAGAGCCGGTCCCAGGAGCGTTCTTGGTCCCACTGTGGAGTCGGTTCGAAATAACCGCTATTCGGTGCTAAATGCTGGCGAACCACGTCTTCACTCAGAGAGACACACAGGCAAGGACGGTCAGGCACCTCAATCCAGCCGTGGCTGACGATCGGAGTCTTGGTTCCTTCTTCCACCAGCGATGACCACCAAGGCACGTCGAGGGAATGATGCTCGAGCGCCAGGAAGTTTTGGGTAGCGGCGGCACAATGAACGTTCGCCATGCAACTGATGGGAGTCCCTGCAAAATGCATGGCCATCGGCACGCCGTATTCCTCGGCCATGTCTCCGATTTTGTGAGTCTCGAGAATTCCCCCAGCCGTTGCGAGGTCGGGATGAATTTTGCTGACTGCGTGCCTGTCACAGAGAACACGGAACGGTTCCTTGAGGTAAATGTCTTCGCCCGTGAGGATGGGAGTAGGGCTCTGGTCAGAGATCTGTTTGAGCAGGTCGGTGTAGGTCCAGGGAATCACGTCTTCCATCCACGACAGGTTGTACTTTTCATAGGCCTTGCCCAGTCGGATGATCGACTTCACACCCAAGTGACCGAGATGGTCCATCGCCAGCGGGATTTCCATACCCACGGCATCACGGACCGCGGCGACGTATTCCTCCAGCATGGCAATTCCTTTGTCCGTAATTTCCATGGCCAAGAAAGGATGCGGAAGTTGCGACGTCTCCCACGGACTCAGGTCGGACGGATGCGTCACGGTTCCGGGCGTGTCCGACACCGCTTCGACTCCCAGGTCCATCTTGAGCCAGGTGAGGCCCATTCCTTCTTTGCGCTCCTTCATCCTTCGCGCATAAACCTTGGGATCCTTGGACTCTTCGGTGTCGGCGTAGATGCGAATCCTGTCACGAAACTTGCCCCCGCCGAGCATCGTGTAGACCGGGACGTTATAGACTTTACCGGCGATGTCCCACAGCGCCATTTCTATTGCGCAAACTCCGCCAGCCTGTCGGGCATGCCCACCAAATTGCTTGATTTTGCGGAACAGTTTGTCGATTTGCAGCGGGTTCTCGCCTAGTATGCGGCTCTTTAAGAGAAGAGCGAAGGTTGGACTGGCGCCGTCCCTAACCTCACCGAGTCCGTATATGTTCTGATTGGTCTCGATCCGAATGATGGAGCAAGGACTCGGTCCCGGTTTCGCGATCGTCGCCACGCGAAGATCCGTGATTTTCAGCGCGGAGGGACTTGAGTTGGAGTTGATACCCTTAGGGTAGGCCTCGAACGGTTCTCCCGCCAACAGGGCGCTTCCCAGAGCCATAGCGGAAGTCTTCAGGATCTCGCGACGGTCGAAGCCATGACGGCCATTCTCACTCATGTGCTCTGTCCTTTTCACGGCAGCGCATACGCCGGAGAGGTATTCATAGCGAGATCAAGATTGTACGCTTGCTGGCCGGGTAAATTTCACGTTTGACAGATCATCTCTGATTTGAAAGCTTCGGTGCGCCATCGTAGAATACTCGGTCCATTAAATCCAAGCATGCTCCAAGAGCCACTATCTCTAGTCCATGTGAGAGGTACCCGATGCCCTGCCCTGCATGCAGCCGTTCTGCCCGACTCGGTCTGATTGTGTTTTGGGGTGCGTGCACAATTGTCTTGCTCGCACCGTCTCCCGTTTCAGCACAACTCTTCACATTTCCCAGGCAGGACTTGGTCGACTACACAGCGCAGAGCCCATTTGACCGTCTCCCCGACGGCCGGCCTAAAGTGCCAGACGATTTGATCGAAAGGGCGCGAGGTCTCTCATCGGAGGAGGTTTGGGCCGTCCTTCATGAAAAGGGATTTAATAACCAGTATGCCGATGGATTTCAAGTCCTGCAGCCTGCGAAAACGATGGTGGGGCGCGCTTTTACGGTGCAATTCATGCCGCTGCGCACCGATATCGATCAGGTTGCGCAGGCTAAGGCGAAAGATCATGGCCTTAAGCAACTCATGAATCAGACCGCCATCGACATGCTGCAGCCAGGCGACGTACTGGTCGTGGACCTGTTCGGCAAGAAAGTGAACGGGACTATCGTCGGAGACAATCTTTTCTACTACGTGATGACCGCCACTCGTGGTGGAGGCCTGGTAGTCGATGGCAGCATCCGCGATCTCAACGGAATCTCCGAAATCGATATGCCTGCTTACTTCCGGTCTGTCGATCCAACTCCAATTGGGAACGTGATGCTGACCGGTATCAATATTCCGGTGCGAATCGGCGGCGTCACGGTCATGCCCGGCGATCTGGTGGTCGGCGACCGCGAAGGTGTGTATTTCGTTCCCCCCCAGTTTGTGAAAGAGGTTCTCGACCGGGGTGACGAGATCCATGTTCATGACGAGTGGACGAAAAAGAAATTTGCCGAAGGGCATTACAAGTCGAGCGAGATTTACGGCTCTCCGAGTGATCCAAAGCTGCAGAAGGAATATCAGGAGTATCTGAAACGAAGGCTGGAGGAAATTCAGAAGCAACGAAATTCGAAGCAATGAGGTGAAGAGATGCCTGATGGGATGACATCTTGATAATCGGACCTGAGTGCAGGGAGGCTGCTTTGTTTTCTGGCGACTTGTGAAGATTCTGTTGCGCCTCTTCGTTATCCGAGCGGGCCTGTTCAGCACAGAATTCGAACCTATGGGCTGGAGAACTCGGCTCATCTGGGGCAGCGGCGAAAATGCTCGCATCCCAAGATGGATTGCCGGAACGTTCTACGTTGTGCTCAGGCTAGTCCTACTTCGTGTCGGTGCCACACACAGCTAGAACTCCTGATGTCAATGAGTTCTATAAAAAGGGATGTCAAGAGAAAAGCTTTCCCTCGACCGGAGGCCGAGAGGTTCCACAGTGGATTCTGAACCGTTAGGAAATTTCTCCAGTCTATTATATTTTCTCAACGGGTTACCAGAGGGCGCAGTAGCCACTCCCACATGGCCTACGATCAAAATTAGGAATGCAACAGCCATCGTCCTGTTCATGAGGAATCCTCTCCACTTCCTAAACGAAAACGCCAGATTTTGCTGACGGAATCAGATACGCAGATTCCGCTCCAATGGTTCCAGTCCGAACCATCCATCCTTGCCGCGTGGTGTAAGAGTGGGTGGTCGCACAGGTCGCCTAGCGACACTGTCACAGTTACGCCAGAGTGAACCGGCTAACCGGAAGTTACGTTTTTTCGTTGTCACAGGGACTCCGACGACTTTGTCCCGAGGTCGGCTTAGAGGAGATCGCGATCAATCTCCTCTCAGCCCGTTTCTGGCAAACTTCCGTGTAGCCGACCACTGGTCCGGAATCGCTGGTCGTCGCCGCGTAAAGCAGCGTTTCCCCAGAATGGGTGAATGGGTCGTTTAGAACGGCACGAGCGATCCTGCGGCCGCCGGAAAGCCGTGCTCGTTGCCGGCGCTATCGAAGTAAATCCCGACGATGGATCCGCGAGCGTTGATGCCCGTGGCTAACGTATTTGAGGCGCCTGGCACGTCAACGGAAGCGAAGGTGAAGGTTGTTCCGCTGGGTTCATCAATGGCGGGTCCGGTGACGTTCTGTTGCGATTTGGGATGGCTGCAGTGGTCCTGCATTGAAGTCATGCCACGCATGCGCGGGTTCGTCATTGACTGCGCGGCGCTGTCGACGCTCAGCAGTAGCAACGCTGGCATCAGCGCGAAGATTATAAGAGTTTGGCAACCTGCAAGCTGTTTCCTGAGTTTTTCATTGGATCCCCCGAGTATTCCTCTGGTAGCTTCGCTCCCTTGCTACCGAGAAGAAGCGCAAAGCAGAGGTCACTCCCCTCACGAAAAGGAAATATTTCTTGAAAGGACAGAGATCTCGAAGATCCTCTCTTTTTCATTGAACTGATCTAGGTCAGGAATTGGACGCGAGAAATGGCGCACCTGTCTTGCTTTGCTGCGCAATTCGGCTCGGAGAGGGCCCCCCTAAGGTATTGTTATTTGCGACGCCTGTTGCGCGACGATTCTCGCCTGCGAAAAAATTATAGAGCCATCTGGGAAGCATAGCAGGTCCGCGCCGTCGTTGTTTCCGGTGGTGTCGAGCAGACCGGTGAGCACGACGATGGACTCGACAGGTGTGCCGATGGTTGTCTCGTCGATCGCGACGCTAGTGTCGGTCCAAGGCGCGACATCGGAGTGCGGCATCAGAAAGCAGCTCGCACCGATGCCACCTGAAGCCGTCGCCTTGGCGAACACGCTCCACTCTCCGGGTGGCAAACCCATAAGGCGGCTCACCAGTGTTAAGACGGAGGTCGAGATGACCGCCATCGGCGAGGAGGCAGTCTCGTAGGCAGGCGCTCCGTTGCTGCCGTTCACACCAGCGGGCCCTGCTGGACCCTGAAGACCCTGCGGCCCTTGAGGTCCGACGGGCCCTGCTACGCCCTGGGCGCCCGGAGGACCTACCGCGCCGGGTAAGCCCTGGGCGCCCGTCGAACCAGCGACGCCTTGCGCAGCCATGACGCTCCACGCCGAGGAATTCTGGTCGGGCGTGGGATTATTTGGTCCTTGGTTAGCCGTGGTCGCCACATAGCTTGCGCCCCGAAAGGTAACCACGTCGTTCACCGCGTAGGGCGCGGAGTTGTCAAACGCGTTGCGGAAGTTGAATCCAGTTCCATTCGCACCTGCAGGTCCAGCAGGTCCCGCCGCACCAGTTGCGCCTGTCATTCCCGTCAACCCCATGAACCCCTGTGGGCCTTGTTGTCCCGCGGGGCCGCCAGCTCCCGTTGCGCCCACCGGTCCCGCGGGCCCAGCGGCTCCTTGCGGTCCTGCCGCTCCGGTTAAGCCTTGTGGTCCTTGTGGTCCCTGAAGTCCTTGTGGCCCCTGCGGGCCCGCCGATACCAGCACCAGCGGTAGCTGTGCGGTGTGGCTGGTGAAAATATTCTCTTTGCTGTCGAAGGAGACCGAAATCGCGCTGCCGGAAGTGGGCACCAGTGCAATCCCGTTGTTGGCCAGGGTGCCGTTCAGCCAAGCCTGCATCGTCGAAGTGACATCCAGCGAGAGGTATCCGGTCTTGCTGACGGAAATGGCGCCGAACAGTTTGGTTCCCAGCGCTGGAGCGCTGTTGTAAGTAATCTTGCCTTCAGACCAGGATCCGTTGACTTGATACACGTCCATGGTACCGGAGGTGAGCACGGCATCGACATAGAGAGTGAGAGTCGCTTTCGACACGTTCGAGCCGGTGACGCCCGAGCCCAGGTTGACGGTGCCGAACTTGATGTAGGTGTTCGACCCCGAGCAGACGATCAGGGCGATGCTGTTGCCGAAATTCGTCGTTGGGAAAAACGACGATGTGTTGGCGTCATCGGTGACCACCACCTGGGCGTGAGCCAACGCGGAGAAGACCCCGAGAAGCAACATCTGAATGATAAGGATAAAGTTTCTGACCCGCATGACCGACCTCCATAGTGAAAGTAGGAACCAATTTCGCCTTTCTTCTGGCCCACATATTCAGAGACTCACCGTCTTCACCGGCAGACAACGGCGTCGGGAGTCCCGTCCGGAAGAAGCGGCGCCTGAGACAGCGAGTAGCCGCGGCCTGAACCGGCGCGTCCCGGACAGCCGGCCGCTACCCAATACGCGAGTGAGCGGCGGCCGCCGTGTCTTTTTAGAAGCAATCTACCTTTCCTCCCGCCTAAAGCTGTACGTTCCGTTCCATTGGTAATTTAGGCCGTCCGTACTCGATACAAGTACACGGGCCCGGAATCCGGTCAACGGGCCGATCCCGTCCGAGAACGTGCAGAGTCCGGAATTGCCCGTGTTGTCGAGCGTGCAACGGCCGACCGCCCAGTTGCCGGTCCCGACGTAGAGCACGGCGCTACTGTCCACAGAGATATAGCCGCCTTCGGCGGTTGGGAGGGGCACCGTGCACGGGTAGGTGGTGCCACCGTTGTCGCAACCTACAGGGGCCTGAGCGTACAAGACCTTCGAGCCGACCTCGATCTCCGGGAGGTTCGAGGACGTGATCGTGCAGAAGGCACCGTTGTCGAGCGTCCACGCCGAGCAATTCTTCGTCACATGGAGTTCTCCGTTTCGCTCGTCTGCCTGGGCTGGTCTGGGCATCAGAGCAAGGATCACGGCCGCCAACCCCGCCAGCGCCAGCAGGCCAAAAGAAATCGAGAAAACACTTCTCTTTAAAACTGGGTTTCGCAACATTTTTCACTCTCCTTAGACCGAGGTTGAACGAAGCGGAGATCGGGAGTAGCATCGACCAAATGCCTGTCCTTCCGCCTGTTTCTTTGCGTAAACCTAGCCTTGGCTGCGGCGGAAGTCCTCTGGCCGAGCTCACAAATTCTCAAGAGTTCTCACAGGGATTGCGAGACAACCCGTGAGCGAAGAAACACGCCGACGAGCTGCCTCCGAAGGTTTCCGCGATTCGTCCCCCGCTACCGAAGAGGCGCCAAGCCAAGAGTCCATGCGGCTTTACGAATTTGGCCCTTTCCGTCTGGATCCGGCCGAGCGCAAATTGTTGCGCGGTAACGAGATAGTAGCGCTCACGCCCAAAGCATTCGACACCCTGTATTTGTTGGTCCGAAATGGTGGACGCGTGCTGGAGAAGGACGAACTGATCAGCATGCTTTGGCCCGACACGTTCGTCGAAGAGGGTAGCCTCTCCAACCACATCTTTCTGTTGCGAAAGGCTTTGGGTGAGGATCCAACTTTCATTGAAACGGTTCCTCGGCGAGGTTACCGTTTTGTGGGAGCCGTGCGACGGTTCCCGCACGCCGCTCCGACGCACGGTGAAGCAACCCTTGAAGTCAGCGCGCCTGGCACCTCCTTTCCTGCGAAGACGCGATGGCCGTGGCGCAGTAGAGCCGCGCTAGGAATCGCTGCGGTTGTACTTATCGGCTTGCTGGTGTCTGCGGGCTGGTTCTTCAGGGTGGCCAGGCGAGGCGGAGAAACCATAGACTCCGTGGCGGTGCTGCCATTCGTGAATTCTAGTGGTGACCCGAACGCGGAATACTTGAGCGATGCCATCACCGAGAGCCTCATCAACAGCTTGTCGCAGTTACCGAATCTGAAGGTGATGTCACGAGACTCCGCCTTTCGCTTCAAGGGAAAGGAAACGGATCCTCAAACGGTTGGTCGCGAACTGGGCGTGCGCGCCATCTTCAAGGGCAAAGTCACGCAGCGCGGGGACACACTGAGCATCAGCGCCGAACTGATCGATGCTCGCGACAGCAGCCACATCTGGGGGCAACAGTACCAACGGAGGATCATAGATATGGATGTTCTCCGGGAACAGATCGCCGGAGAAATGGCGGGCGCGCTGCGCAGGCGTTTAACCGGCGCAGAAGAGAAACGAATGGCCAGGAGCTACACCGCCAATCCCGAAGCCTATCAGGACTATCTGAAAGGCCGCTATTGGTGGAACAAGACCACTGTGGGTGGATTTGACAAAGGCATTGAATACTTTCAGCAGGCGATCGCAAAAGATGCCACTTACGCGCTGGCTTATTCCGGCTTGGCCGATTGCTACAGCTCGCTCGCAGACTTTGGCGTTGTTCCCGCCAACGAGGGTTATCTGAAAGCCAAGGATGCCGCGCTGAAGGCCGTGGAACTGGATGACACCCTCGCCGAAGCTCACGCTTCGCTGGCGTTAATCAAGTCAAGCTATGACTGGGATTGGTCCGGCGCCGACAATGAGATTCGACGAGCTATCGAACTCAATCCAGGCTATGCGGACGCCCGTCGATTGCATGCCGAAGTTCTGTGGCAGACCGGACGGCTGAACGAAGCCATCGCGGAGACCAGGAGAAACTTGGAACTTGATCCAATCTCCCTCGGTAATAACGTCGATTTGAGCGTCGAGTATTTCTTGGCGCGGCAGTATGACCAGGTCATATTGCAAGAGCGAAAGGTACTAGAGTTGGATCCAAACTACGTTGAGGCCTACTACCTCGGGGGCATCGCTTATCTCAAGAAATCCATGCTCGAGGAAGGTAAGGCGGAGTTGGAAAAGGGGCTCGCGATCGCCCCAGCCAGCGAAGTGGCACTAACCGGGGTCGGATACGGGTACGCTGTCACGGGTAGGAGGGCAGAGGCGCATAGGGTGCTGGATAAATTGAACGAGCTCTCGAAGCAGAAATACGTTTCACCGATCTGGAGAGTCAAAATCTATGCGGGCCTTGTCGAGAAAGACAACGCATTCGAGTGGCTGGAAAAAGCTTATGAGGACCACTCCATAGTAAGCGTCGGGTATATCAAAACGAACCCCATGTTCGATTCGCTGCGCTCGGACCCGCGCTTCGCCGATTTTCTCCGCCGGACAAATCTGCAACCCTAACCGGCGAACTATCCCACACGATCGGACCCCGAACAAGCCCGGCGTCGGCGCGGTACATTCCTCCCGCATCATGGGCCACTCGGAAGTTATGCCTCGGAACTCACTTTCAACGACGCGGGCCGGAAGTCGGCTTGTGGGAAGTCCGCCAATAAGTGTTGTAACCAGATGGGATGAGAAGGCCGGTCTCCGGACGGGATGCTGTACGCTCCCAAGTCATCGACGTGCTCAAGGCACAGATAAAAGGAGACCGGCAATGAAAAAGGTTAGCACCGCTGCGGCGCAGTAGAGCAGGAAATTTTTCGCAACAGACACTGACCATTTGGATTGGATCTGGGAGATCGCAACAGTTGGTACTTTATGCTGGACGAAGCCGGCCAGATGCGGCAGGAGCAGCGGGTGCGAATGACTGCGAAAGCCCTAGGCGAAGCGTCCGGCGCCCAACAGATAGCAGCACCGGCTGAAACGGGACAGCCCAACATGCACCGAGCGAAATGAAATCGCTCCTCGTTCCACGAACCGCAAGAATCAACTTGACTCCGACCGGCCTTCTCATGGAAGGCCCATTACACTCATTGACTTGTATTCCGGCGCGAGGCTTCTGCGGCGAATCCAATCTGCTCAGCGCTCGGGACACCGCAAGCGCCCCCTGACACTTTGGGCCGCCACCGAAAGGTTATTCGAGTAGGTGCTGAAGAAGACAGTTGAGTATAGTGATTCGGTCGGGCCTTAAGCATCGCTAAGCGAGAATCGAAAGTGAGAATCGATTGCCATGAATCTGACACGTAGACACTTCGCCAAGCTCAGCGCGCTCGGCCTGGCAGCCCGGTTCGTCCCGAATTTGCATGGAGGGACCTCTGCCCCTCGGAAGACCGGCTACTGCGTAATCGGCCTCGGCCGCATCGCGGGTCACTTCATGCCCGCCGTGCGCAGTGCCACCACCTCGCAGATCACTGGACTCGTGAGCGGCCATCGTGACAAGGCGGAGCGAATCGCGGCCGATTACGGCGTTCCGGCAAGCTCCATCTACAACTACGAAAACTTCGACGAGATCGCGCGCAACCCTGACATCGATGCGGTCTATGTGGCACTGCCCAACTCGATGCACGCCGAGTACACGATCCGCGCCGCCAAGGCCGGCAAACACGTGCTTTGCGAAAAGCCGATGTCAACCAACCTGGCCGATGCCGAGGCGATGATCGCGGCGTGCAAGGCAGCCCGCGTGAAGTTGATGATCGCCTATCGCTGCCACTACGAACCCACCAACCTGAAAGCGATCCAGCTCATCCGCGAGGGCGCGCTAGGCCAGGTACAGGCCATCGAGAGCACCTTCGGCTTCAACATTGCTCCCGGCGAATGGCGGCTCACCAAGAAACTCGCCGGCGGCGGCCCGCTTTTCGATGTGGGTATTTACTCACTCAACGCGTGCCGATACCTGACTGGCGAGGAACCGGAGCACATTGCGGCCACCGCTTCGGTCATCGATCAGGACGGCCGCTTCAAGGAAGTGGAGGAGAATGTCTCATGGACAATGAAATTCCCCTCCGGCATCGTAGCCAGTTGCAACACCACCTATGGCGCCAACATGGAAGGTTTCTATCGCGTCCATGGATCGAAAGGCTGGCTCGAAGTCGATTCGGCCTTCGTCTACGAAGGGCTGCGGCTGCGCGCTGACTATGGGGGCGTCCAACTGGACGAACTCAACCCGGCCCGCGACCCCTCGCACTTCCTAGCCGAAGCCGACCACTTCTCCCACTGCGTCCAAAATGGACTGGAGCCGAAATCGCCGGGCGAAGAAGGTCTGCGTGACATGCGCTACATCACGCAGATTTACCGGTCAGCTGGAATTCCAATTATTCCAATGTAGGCTAGTTCACAGATTGCGACAGGTGAGTGCGCCGTTGAAGGACAATGTTGAGTTCCGCAGGGTTCCGCGCGGAACAAGCGACACTCTGTTCCCCTATTTCCATTGCGGTACCGAAATTGTCAGGTGCACCACATTGCACTGAAAACCCCGGCACCGGGGTCAATGCGTGAAATGGGGATTTTGCGCCAGTTATGTGAAGCACGCGTCGTTAGCGGTGAGACTCTTTGGGCCGATCCTGCAATCATAGGTACTATCGCCCGTTGAAGATCAACGGAAGCGACGAAGCAGTCAAGGAGTCTGAAGGTGCAAGGGCAGTACCTTACCTTGGAATCTGAAGCGCGCTGAGCATATCTAGTTTTATCGCCCGGGAGAACACGGTATTAAAACGATCAGACACCAGGTCTCCCTTTCTGGGAAAGGTGAACCTTCCAAACAGCTGCGTGGCACTCGCCTGAGTGATGGTCAAAAATATGTGGATCAGTTTCTGGCGCACCGTCCTCTTTTGCGGATCCGCTCCGCACCGGTATGAATCCAGCAGGGTGATGATCTCGTTGTCGTCCGTGACCCAGTTCTCGTGTGCCGAGGATTGAACGCGCGTCGTAAGCATGTCATTGACGTCCTGGGCAATGAGCTTGTCATTGGTCCGAGCGGCGAAACGGGCTAGTAGATTTGCCCATTGCTGATTGCTCAGTTTAATGCCGTTCGCGATCAGCCGTGTCGTTTTATTGAACTTATTGCCGTAATGCGGATCCCTGAGGACTGCATTCTCCATGTCATCTATGTCGCCGGGGCTAATGGATCGATTGTATCCGGCAGGATCACCCAGCTTGTACTTTTCGACCAAATCCATTCCGACTCTCATGAGGTTGTCCACAGGCGTTGCTGCCCGTCCCATCGGCGGTTTTGGGGTGTTGGGATCCAGAAGCAGAAGGTAGGTAATTTGCGCGAGATAAGCCGCTGCTTCATCCGTAGCCCGGCGAATCGCGTACTCGTTAATGTCGGCGGCAATGTGGGTGCACTCGTGCAGGACATTGGTGCGCGCGTTGAGATCCATCGGCGGTTCGCCCGCCTTAGTCTCAAGAGTATCGATTTCAGCGTAGTAGTTCGCAACCTTATCGTTCCCCGGCTTAATCGTAACTCCTCCCGCCTCGATGTAGTCTGCGACCTCGTCGTATTCGTCGGAATTGATCTGGATCACCCCAACAGAGAAGCTAATCTTGTGGAGGATTGGGTCGTTGAGAACTTGCAGAATGTCTTCTTTTCCGATTGGCATGGCGCTTCCTTCCTGTATTTTGCCGTCGAACCTGGCTTTCGACACGACTCCAAATGTCATGGTGACCGCGCGCCAGCCAGTTAGGCGAACGGGGAAGTCTTTTGCGCGGGGCAGGTTTCTAGGTGAACTGAGGCGGAATTCCAGTTCCTATCCAAAGTGCCAATTCTGGCCAGGATATTTGCCTGGTCGTGCCCTTCAAACGCCACAAAGTTCGGGTCGCCCCACACTGTTGCCGATTCCGCTCCCAATCCTGCCGAACTATGTTCGGGATCCAGAATGTACTGGTGCCGTGCCTCATGAGCCACGATGCGCGCAAGAGCGGTGGCGATGTCCTCCCACTGATTGCTCGGCCAATCCTTCAAGGGCTTATGTTGGCTGAGGAGTTCGGCTTCCACCAGGTCGCGCATGGACTGCTGGCCCTCCTTGGTCTTGAGCCAATTGGAGTCCTTGCGCTGATGCTCCCTCTGTTCTCTGCGAATATCGTCGGCCTTTCGCTTGTGCAAAAGATCGTCTAGAAATGCATCCTCGGCGAACTCCAGCGACGCTACCCCATACGTCATGCTGATCGAGACCTTCGTTTGAGCGCCGTCTGGCGCGACCGTTTTCCATTGCCCACCAACCCCCCCTTTATCCGGGGCACCGGCGAATGATGGGGACAGCTTATCGAGATCAAGATGCACGCCCGCCTGCTTGATTGAAAATCGAACGTTGTCATTTTGCTTCTGTTGAATGTGAGGCACAACCGCGTCCACAGCGGCGTTTGATGCGACCAGCATCACGACCGAATCGGTGAAGTGAAGAATCGCTGGCAACTGATCGGGCCTACGTGCTACCACGTTGAATTGTGGAATAAAGGAGAACAGATTCGCCACCTCGCTTAGCAGCTTCGTCCGAGCCGGGTCGGGCAGATTTTGAAAATCATCATCGTCAATAATGAACAGCGTCTTGGCCATCCTCACACCTCCAGTGCCTTTTTTACAGACGCGCAATTTGCCTCTATTGGTTAAGGCGCATTGCGGCAGAAAAGGGGCTCAAAATTCTTACTCGGCCTGGGATTGCAAGAGCCACACCAGGTGCGACCCCGGGATTGACTTGTCGGTGCCCGACGACTATCGTTTCCAGCAACTCCCCCATTGACAGTAAGACGTGTATGGCCCACTTGCCCTCCGAATCGGTGCGTGTCTTGCTCGCCAAGTGGAACACGGGAGACCAAAAGGCGCTCGACGATCTCGTTCCGCTGGTCTATCACGAGCTTCATGCTTTGGCTCACCACTACCTGCGAGGAGAGCGCTCTGACCATACGCTCCAGACGACAGCACTGATTCACGAGGCGTATTTGCGCCTGGTACAGCAGGGGCCGTTCCCGACTGAAAATCGTAATCACTTTATTGCGATCTCAGCCACGCTGATGCGACAGATTCTGGTCGATTACGCTCGCCATCATCGCGCAGATAAACGCGGCGCCGACTGCACCATAAGGCTGGAGGACAATGTCGACCTGGTGTTGGAAAAGGAAAACGATGTTGACCTCCTGCTGCTCGACGATGCGCTAACCCAACTCGCCCAACGGGACCCACAGCAGAGCCAGATCGTTGAGTTGCGGTTTTTTGCCGGTATGACGGTTGAAGAAACGGCTGCCGTCATGGAGATCTCTCCCGCGACCGTGAAACGTGACTGGGCAATGGCGCGTGCTTGGCTTTCACGCCACATGAAAGGAGGAGATCGTGGAGACAAAGGCAGAGTGGCAAAAGATTAAAGATCTGTTCGGAGCGGCGCTCGAACGGCCCCCCGCTGAACGCGATGCATTCTTGCGCGAGGTCTGTGGCGAGGATGCAAGCGTCCGGGAAGAAGTCGAGTCTCTCTTAAAAGCCCACGATTCCGTCGGTGGAATCTTTGAACGCCCTCTGAACATTCCGTTTCCCGGAGCGACAGACATTCACTCCCTCGGTCCGTATCGGCTTCTGGAAAAGATCGGCGAGGGCGGCATGGGGCAAGTGTGGTTGGCCGAGCAGTCCGCCCCTCTTCAGCGGCACGTGGCTTTGAAGCTCCTTCGCTGGGGCACATACGACGATTCTTTGATTCGTCGCTTCCAGGCTGAGAGGCAGTCCCTTGCAGTAATGGACCATCCCTGTATCGCCAGAGTTTATGACGCCGGCGCAACTCCCGACGGGCAGCCTTATTTCGTGATGGAGTATGTCCCGGGCGTGCCGATAACAGACTATTGCGACCAGAAACAGATGAAAGTCGGAGAGCGGCTCGAACTGTTCATCAAGGTCTGCGAAGGCGTGCAGCACGCGCACCAGAAGGCAATCATTCATCGTGACCTCAAGCCGGCGAACATCCTCGTGTCAGATATGGACGGTAAGCCCGTTCCTCGCATCATCGATTTTGGATTAGCCAAGGCACTTGATGCTGAGGTTGTGGGTCAATCGCTTCACACAAAAGCGGGCGGTCTCGTGGGAACACCGGGATACATGAGCCCGGAGCAGTGCGACCCAGTCGCTCAAGATGTGGACACGCGAACCGATGTTTATTCTCTGGGCGTAATCCTTTATGTGTTGCTCACCGGCGAGCCGCCTTTCGATGTAAAGGAGCTGAGGAAGAAGCCCTTTCACGAAATGCTGCGAATGCTGCAAGAGCACGATCCGCTGCGGCCCAGTACGAAAATCGGTTTAGCTACGAAGAGCTCTTCAGCAACGGCCTCCGCGCGCGGCACGGAACCGAAGCAACTCGCCAGCCAACTCCGCGGCGATCTCGACTGGATCGCGATGAAAGCGGTCGAGAAAGACAGGACGCGCCGATATGGAACCCCGTCCGATCTGGCCGCTGATATCAGTCGATATTTAAGGAATGAACCGATCACTGCGCGTCCGGCGAGCCTTTCTTACCGATTTCAGAAATATATTCGACGACACAGATACAGCGCGGCTGGAGCGGCAATATTTGTTGCCTTGTTAATCTCTTTTGCGATGATGCAGACCATTCAGCTGCAGAAGATCAGGCGTGAACGTGATCGGGAAGACCGGATTGCGGAGTTCATGACGGGAATATTCAAAGTCTCGGATCCAGGAGAAAGGGTCGGCAGTAAGGTTAGTGCACAAGAACTACTCGACAAAGCGACAAAGGACATCGATACAGGTCTGGCTAAAGATCCCGAATTTCAGAGTCGAATGATGAACGTCATGGGAAGGGCGTACTTGAACCTAGGACTTTATCCTGAGGCACAGTCCCTATTCGAACACGGCATCAAGGTGAGTGGGTCTGTGCTTGGTCAGGAACACAGGGACACACTCCATATGATCGGGGAGTTAGCATGGACGCTTTTTGAAGAGGGACGTTTGCCTGAAGCCGAGAGCATGCAGCGCAAGTTACTTGATACCAAGCGGCGCGTGCTCGGACCGGAGGACACCGACACTCTTGCAACGATGGGCAACCTGGCCGCGACGCTCTGCGAGGAGGGCAGGTGCTCAGAGGCACTGACATTGGGTAGGGAGCAGCTCGATATTAGGCGGCGCCTCTTTGGCCCGGAGGACTTCTATACCCTCGTAGCTATGGATAACCTCTCGATCATGCTTTCTCGCTCAAACCAATTCGCCGAGGCGGAGAAGCTGGAACGTGAGACCCTTGAAATTTCTCTCAGAGTCTTCGGTCGCGAAAACCTAGGGACCATCAGCTGTATGACCGACCTCGCTGATATTGAGAGAGATATGGGCCGAGATGAAGAAGCCTTAAAGCTTTACCGCGAAACGCTAGATTTGGAACAGCGTGTCCTGGGTCCAAGGCAGCCCCAGACAGCCGAAACCAGATATAGCTTGGCTTGCATTCTGGCGCGACGCGGACAGCGAGACGAAGCGGTCTCGAATTTGCAGTATGCCATCGATCACGGACTGCAGCCCAGGATGGATCTGCAGATTGAAAAAGATCCTTTGCTGAGTTCCCTTCAAGGCGATCGGCGCTTCGCTGCCTTGGTGGCGCACGCTAAGAAAGTCGCGCAGTCCCAAACCGCCGCTCCTCCGCAAGAAACCAAGTGATCTCGGCCTTCCAAGAAGTGGCTCAACTCGACTCTGCGGCCATGGGCGCGGGCATCAAAGCGCGATCTTAACGCTTTGGAATGTTGCCTGTCGAAAACGGGCCATTTCACACATTGACTTCTGGCCTTCGATATCACCCTTATGCATTCTCAGGTAGCGGTACGGCATTCCAGATTGTTTTCCGTTTGGAAGGGCTTTCGAAGTCTCCGCGGCGAGGTTCTCCGCTGCGGCTTCTACCACAGAACCTGTTTCACGAAATCGGTATTCGGTAAATGTTTCTCCGAATGTTCGCCTTGGTGTACGAGTATTTCTCCGGTCCAATCACGGAATCCACTCTCGTTGGCAGGACGGCCCCGCGATTCGATTCTTTTAAGTCTTCAGGGCCGACGAGCCCTTCCGGCGGCAAATCCGGCAGCCCGCGCCCGCCATTCACAGGCAACAAGTAGGTTCGCGGCTCGTTAGGTGGCAATCCGAATTGCAGGGCCAAATACTTCCCATCCACGCTCCACCATACTAAACAGGCCCTGCACACCAGCACTGGTCTTCCCCCGCCGTTCGGGTAGGCGAGCGTTTGATAAGGATGATTCTTATCCGCGTCGTCCTTCTCGAAGGTCACTATCCATCGCCCGTCCGGAGACACCGCCGTCAAATCCAGAACTGCCTGCTCAAGCAGTTTCTTCCTGCCCGATCCGTCCGGCTGCCGCGTGTATATGTAATTCTTTCCGCTCTCGCTCGCCCGGTAGACCAGATTCCCATTGGGCAGAAACATCGGCGAGTCCTCGTACTCCACGGACGGTAGTTGCTGAGGCGAAGTCCGGTGATCCGTCGATGCAATCCACAAATGCGCAATTCCCTTTTCGTCCTTCTGCACAAAGGCCACACGGTTTCCGTCCTCTGTTACGGCGTAGCTCGCGTAGTGTTCTGGAAGGGTCTCGTCTATCCGATACCCGGGTACGACCCGGTCGCTCCTCCCGCTCGTCAGTTCAGTGGTCCACAATTCGGCGACGTCGTTCAACCCAGCCCTGTTCAAGTAAAACAGTCTTGTTCCGTCCCTTGAAAGTGTCGTGGAAAGCGCATCTCCCTCTGACGACATCTGGTGCTCCCCTTTTTCATCGTGAATCCAGACCGTCGAATACTGTGTTCCCACCGACGTTAGAAACGACCTGCCATCCTGTGCCATCGCGATCCCTTCCTCTTCCGTTGGCCCGGATGTCACCTGCTCAGGTTCTCCTCCAGGGAAGCGTTGTCTCCATATGTGAAACCGCCCTCCCTGTTTCGTGCTCAAGTAGATCCACTTTCCATCCGGCGACCAGGCCCCTGTCGAACACGTCGCGCCTGCGGGCCCAACCAACTGCTCATTACCGCTGCCATCGAATGGCACTACGCGGCATTGCACAACTTCGCCGGTCTCGTTCATCTGATTGGCAACCAACACCCATTTTCCGTCCGGTGACAGATAAGAGTGGTGGGCCATGCTCCGGTTTCCCGCAGGCACATACACATCCCGGCTTTGTCCTCGACCCTCATCGGTCGTCACCACCCCCATATGCAACCCGCTTTTGATCTCCGAAAACAGAAGCCGCTTTCCACTCTCAATCCACGTTAGCGACGACGCGTTGGGCAACATTAGGTGCGGTGCTCCTCCCAGTACGGGTACTTCCCAGGTATTCCAGGGGTCCGCCGTGCCATAGTCGATCCGGGTCCCGTCCGGTGAAAATGCCGGACTCAACTTCAACAGCTTGTCGTGCGTCAGTTGGACCGGCTCACCTGACGGCAGCATCTTCACGTACACGTCCCCCGGCCCCAGCAACGTGCCGCTCCCCCTGATGAACGTGAGCATTCTCTCGTCCGGCGACAATGCCGGGTATACCGCCGCATCGGTAAAAAAACTGAGTTGCTCCCATTTGATCTGGCTCGCTGGTGCAGTTCGCGTGCCTCGCATGTATAGATAAGTCGCGAGAGCCCCGATTAATAGCAAAACCCCGAAGAATGCGAGCGAGAGCATTCCTCGGTGTCTTCTCGCTTCGCCCAACGGTGTTGCAGCACTTGATGACCGTCTAGACGCCGCAACCATTCCTGGGCTTGCGATGGGGGCAGCGCTCGCGTCTACCGAGCGCCCAGACTCTGTGTCCCGCTTCAGTCGCCTTAGTTCGGAACGCATATCCGAGGCGCTTTGATAGCGGAAGTCGCGCTCCTTCTCCAAGGCACGATTGACAATGTCTTCGAGCTTCGGAGGAATCTCAGGATTGATACGTGCTGGAGATACCGGACTCTTGTTGAGAATTTCGTTGAAGATGGCTGCCGACGTCTCGCCCTGAAACGGAAGCTTTCCCGTCGCCATTTCGTAGAGAACAACACCAAACGAGAACAGATCGGTACGAGCATCCAGATCCTTGCCGAGCGATTGCTCCGGCGACATGTACGCAACGGTTCCCACCGCCGTACCAGGGCTGGTCAGGTGCTCTTCCAGCGTTACGGTTGATTGCGCGCCAGCTTTTCCGATGTCGAAGACGGGTGTCACTTTCGCCAGTCCAAAATCGAGAATCTTCGCGTTTCCCCGCTTCGTGAGAAAGATGTTGGCTGGTTTTATGTCTCGGTGCACGATCCCTGCGACATGAGCGGCATCCAGGGCGTCGGCAATCTCGATGGCCAGAGAAAGAATCAGCTCAGGCTCGAGTGGACGACCCGCGATCTTGTGTTTCAGCGTCATGCCATCCAGAAATTCCATGACGATGAACGAATGGCCTTCGTGCTTGCCTATCTCGTGAATCGTGCAGATATTGGGATGATTCAAGGCCGAAGCAGCACGAGCCTCGCGTCGAAAGCGTTCTAATGCTTGTGGATCTTGCGCGAGGACTTCGGGCAGGAATTTCAGCGCAACGAAGCGGCGAAGTTCAGTGTCCTCAGCTTTGTAGACCACGCCCATACCACCGCCACCCAACTTTTCAACAATGCGATAGTGGGACACCGTGGCGCCGATCAGTCTTAATTCCCCTTCGTTTGTCCCTGCCTCGCGGGTCACCAGTTTGCCCATCACTTCCAAAGCCGGCGACTGCATGAAATGCTCGGCCTTTGTCTCCTGAGCCAGTAGCGACTCCACTTTGCTCCGGAGTTCGTTGTCGTCCCCACAGGAGCGCTCGAGGAATTCAGCGCGGCGGCTCGGGTCAAGCTTTAAAGCACGCTCGCAAAGCTCTTCGACCCGGCGCCAAAGTTCAGGCTGCATGTTTCAGTTCCCCTCGCCCAACTCCTGTAGCAACCACATCTTTGCCAATTTCCAGTCTCGCCCGACCGTCTCCGCCGAAACCCCCAGGACCTCGGCGGTTTCTTCAACGCTCAGCCCGCCAAAGAATCTAAGTTCTACAACCCTGCTTTTTCTGTCATCTATTTCGGCCAACGCCTGCAAGGCTTCATCTAGGGCAACGATATTCGCATCGGGTTCGTTGCACACCGACGGAGCCTCCTCCAACGACATGTGAGGCACTCCTCCGCCCCGCTTCTGGTAACCGCGGGATCGGGCAAAGTCGATGAGAATGCGCCGCATCAGCTGGGCCGACACGGCAAAAAAATGCGCCCGATCCTGCCAATTTACTTGTCCACAGTCCACCAGCCGCAGGTAGACCTCGTTAACGAGTGCGGTCGTTTGGAGAGTATGCCCTGGTCGTTGCCCCGCCATATAGTGTTTGGCGACTCGATGCAATTGCTCATAGACAAGAGGCGTGAGTTTTTCCAGAGCCTTCTGATCCCCGGCAGTCCAAGCCTTGAGCAGCTGAGTGACCTCGTGAGTCGGAGAAACAGCCACCTGAGCCTCCACAGTTTCAATACTTTACACCCGGTATTGCCCAGAACGCACGATTGTCTCGCTACCCAGCAGCAGACTGTCTTCACAACCTTCTGATTCAACCGGTGACGGTTTTGAGCTCCCTTTCCCGTCTTACTAAATGCAATGCGTTCGAGAGGCAAGTTCTGAATAAGGAGGACAACATGAAATCTCTGTCACTGAACCCCATTTGTGTTGCCAGCTTACTGGCCGCCTTCGCGATGCCAGTACTGCTGGTCGCCCAAGAACGATCACAGAATACTCATTACACAATCCAGGATCTGGGTGTTGTTGGAACCAATCCCACGCAGCCTGGCCAGCCGTTCGTAGTCTCGAACAGCGGTTGGGTAAGCGGGGGCGCCGACGTGGGTGCGGCCCTGCATGCCGTTCTGTGGCATGGCGGAAAGATGAACGACATCGGAAACCCGGGCCTTGGCGGCAACAGCATGGCGTTTGGCGTAAACGAATGGGGCCTGACGGTTGGAGAGGCAGAAAATACCTCATCAAGTCTTTCGACGACTGAAGACTTCTGCGGTTTTCAATTCATGGGCTACTCTTCGTCGCCGACGCCATGCGTCCCGTTCATCTCGAACCAAAGCAAGATGGTTCCGCTCAAAACCCTGGGGGGCGTAAATGGGGTCGCCATGCAGATCAATAGCTGGGACGCGATCGCCGGCTACGCTGAAAATACAACGGAAGATCCAGATTGCGCTTCCCCACAGAGCTATCAGTTCAAGCCCGTTGTCTGGTTCGGAAACTGGATTGAGCCGCTTCCGACGGGGAGCGACGCGGAAGGTGTGGCGTTTGCGATCAACGACCTGGGCCAGGTGGTCGGCGCTTCGGGAAACTGCGCCCCGTTCAATCCAATATGGCTGTTCAATCTATCCCCTGTTCATGCTTTGCTTTGGCAAAACGGAGTGCGCACCGACCTCGGCAGCCTGGGAGGGGCGACTAACAACCTAGCTCACGGCATCAACAATCTCGGTCAAGTGGTCGGGGGCTCCGATCTGACCGGCGACGCGACGACTCACGCATTCTTGTGGACCCCGCAAACCCGGAGAATGAAAGACTTGGGTGTAGTCGGCAGCGACTTCTGGAGTTTCGGGCTGGGCATCAACGATGAAGGTCAGATCGTCGGCGCTTCGGCAAACGCTGACTTTAGCGTCCTTCGCGCGTTCGTCCGCCAGAACGGAGCACTCGTCGATCTCAACAGTCTTGTAGAGGGAACCACGGTTCTGTTTTTGGAGACCGCGTGCTCGATCAATTCCAGAGGTGAAATCATCGGGTTCGCATATGACCCGAACACTAGTTACACACACGCTTATCTGGCAATTCCACGCCAAAGTAGTCGAGATCGCGACTCCAATGATCGGTAACGTGAGGTCGGCTTGTAGGAAGTGATCGCGATTGCTCCCGGTTGACGGGCAACTCTTCCCTAATCTTGTAGGTTAGGTTTGCCGACCATCCGTCGAGTGTTTTCCGTCGCTCCCCATAGCCGATTCCCACAGAGGTTACAGAGGTTGTAAATAGTGAAGAGCAGGGAGAATCTCCCTGCTCTTCGGCGGTTTAGTTTCTTAGCCTCCGGCATCCGTTATCTCGATCCTTCGAGTAAAACTCCGAGTCGACCGTAACGCGATCGCACCTCACGTAGATCAAAGACATTCGCCGGCGTCGGCACGAGTGCGGTGCCGTTGCTCTTGTCCTCAGCAACAGAAATGTCGCGGCACTGCGAGCCGTTCTGATCTGTATGACAGGGAGTCGCCAGGAACGCGTGGGTGTTGCCATTAATCGTGCCCCAGCCCACAATTTCTCCAGCATCGTTAATAGACCCGCCGAATTGCAGATACCAGCCTGAGTTCGATGGGATGAGAGTGTTGAGGTCGAGCAACTGGTTGTCATGAAACAGAACGGCGCGCATGTTGAAAGTGGTCCCGTCTACTGTGAGTCCCACGGCGTCGCCTTTATTGTTCAGGGTGTGACAGCAGGGGATACCAGTCAAGAACGCACCCGGGAACGTGCCAAGGTCTTGTATTCCTTTCTCCCTGGTCCACAGGAAGGGATGAATGGTGCCGTCCGTGGAAAGCGACGCCCCTGCCACAACACCGGAATCATTGATGTCGGCCGGAATCGTGAAAACGTTGCCACTGAGGCTTCCGAGGTAAACGGGCGTGCCGTCTTTTTCCCACAGAACGGCATGGGGCGCGCGCGTGCCCGGAACAATAGGCGGCGCTTGCGTGTTCGAGCACAAGCCCGTTACTCCCACGGCTTGGCCATGCTCGTTGATTCCGAACGCGTATCCGACTGTGTCACCCTGCAGGGGGCGGAGCTCGCGGATCTTTCCATTGGGCTCCCAGACCACTGCCTCAAACCGAAGGGCTTGAAAAGGGGTTCCGGTTGAGCAAGTGGAATCCGCAGTGCCGTTCTCTGCAAGTCCGACGGTCTGGCCTTGATTGTTGGTCCAGTAGGCCTGGCCGTTATTGCCACCCTTGAGATTGGAAAGGGCCGTCATTGTCCCCCTTTTCCAAATGGCTGCAAGGCATTGACGATGAGTTCCGAAGGCACAGAAGTCCTCACCGTTGGGATCTATTTCTCCAGTCTCGGAGAGGATCGGCGACACCCCCTTCGCGTTTGGCCCTCCAGCTTCGCTGCTGCAGTCAGGGCACCCGGAACCGCCCAAGGTGCCGAGGTTGATCATGTGGAGATCGTCGTCCCAAAGGAAAGCGGTTTGGGCGATGCCGCCGCTCTGGGTTGGGGTCGCAGCTGCCCCCGCAATCACACCGGCATTGTTAATGCCGTAGGCATAGCTATACGCTCCGCCCAGAGTCCCGAGGTCGGTGACGGTGTAACGAGGAACGTCGAGTGTTTGAGCGTGGCCGGCTGACCCGATCGAAAGCGCTAGAAGGATCACCAGCCCGATCCACGAGAAGGAAAACAGTAGTCTGCATTTCATAACATCTCCTTTATCCCGCCTGCGGCGGTTGATCGATTCTTGTATTCAGCACGCTGGCCAGGAGGGAGTTTAGGCAAATCTGCTCGGAGCCGTCGGCACTCCGGGACCGGTGCAGCGCACCCGATTTGAGCCATTCCTCGACTGCGGGACGATCCAGGTTCGTGATGACACCGACGCTCTGGATCGCGACCATTTCGCCTTCGGCGCCGCACAGGGGACACCAGGCGCGTATCGAGTTCCGGCCTCGCACGATCATCAGGGAGTCAGTTTCGACGGTAATCTTTGTAGGCTTTGCCATGAATTCCACCTCCGATCCGGACCCGCGAGCTGAAACGAACGCAGCTTGCACGAAAGGCGGGTGAGAAGTCCTTGCAAAGCGTTTGAGCTTTTCTGATTATTTCTCGGGAAGCACGGAACCGATTGAAAACACAGCATATTCAGCGAGTCGAATGATTGGCATCGGTTCTGCATCGCAATTGAGAATCATGCTAAAATCCGCTTCGCTGTTTCGCTGGGAGCCACTGATGTCGGCGAACGAAAGCCCGAAAGCTAAGGAACTATACGAGTTTGGTCCCTTTCGCGTGGATCCGGAAAAGCAAGTCCTGCAACGGGAAGGGGAATTCATCCCGCTGCAGCCGAAGACGTTTCAAATCCTTCTCGTTCTGATCCGCCACAGTCAGGAATTGGTCACGAAAGATGACCTGATGAAGGCAGTTTGGCCAGACACGTTCGTCGAGGAGGCCAACCTCAGTCGCAACGTCTTTATGCTGCGAAAGGCCTTGGGCGAGAGTCCTCCGGGGCAGCGCTACATCATTACCGTTCCCGGCCATGGGTATCGTTTTGCTGAGAATGTGCGCTTCGTGCCGGCCCAGCAATTGAGTATTTTTGCGGCTAAGCACGAGAAGGTAGAGATACAGCTTGCCGAGGCGAGACCTTGGCGGCGGATCGCGGTGGCTGCAATTGTTGTGATTGCCGTGGCGACTGCGACATGGTGGTATTTCCGGCCCCGAACCCTTCTCACGGAAAAGGACACTGTTGTGCTGGCCGATTTTGCCAATTCCACCGGCGACCCGGTGTTTGACGGAACGCTGCGCCAAGGCATGGCTGTGCAACTGGAGCAATCGCCGTTTCTGAGTCTCATTTCCGATCAACGAATCCGGCACACGCTCCGGTTGATGGGTCGATCCCCAGATGCACCTCTGACGGCCGACGTGGCTCGGCAGATCTGTGAACGCACTGGAAGCGCTGCCGTGCTGGAGGATTCGATTGCAAAGCTGGGGAGTCAATACGTACTGGGGCTGCACGCGAAGAGCTGCCGCAGCGGAGACCTCCTCGATGAGGAGCAGGCGCAGGCGGCAAGAAAAGAAGACGTGCTGAATGCACTCAGCCAGATTGCCACGAAATTCAGAACTCGGGTTGGGGAGTCTCTATCCACGATTCGACAACACGATACGCCACTCGCCGAGGCGACGACACCGTCGCTCGAGGCCTTGGAAGCGTACACCGCGGCCTGGAGGGTTCACTTCGTCAGCGGGGCTATAGCTTCCTTGCCTCTTTTCAAGCGCGCAACCGAAATCGATCCCAGGTTCGCAATGGCCCATGCCGCTCTGGGGCGCATTTACGCCGATCTGGATGAATCTGATCTCTCCGCAGAAAGCACCAGCCGGGCATGGCAGTTGCGCTCTGAGACGAGTGATCGGGAGAAATTCTTCATCACCGCCGGTTACGAGACTCTAGTTACCGGTAACATGGAACAGGCGCGACAGACGTTCGAAGCGTGGGCACGGACCTATCCGCGCGAAGCTTTGCCTCACTCTTTTCTGGGCGGCCATTGCAACAAGGCTGCGGGAAGGTTTGAAACGGCTGCCGCTGAAGCTAAGAAAGCGATCGAGCTCGACCCAGATTTTGCCTTTGGGTACTACGGCCTTGCAGTTAACCAAGCTTATCTCGGTCGCCTGGAAGAAGCCGAGAACACTCTGGCACAAGCCGCACGACGCGGGCTTGAGGTCGATGAGTTTATCATGCTCGATTACGATATCGCCTTCCTCAAGAGCGACCCGGCAGCAATGGCGCGAGCTGCGGCCCGAGGTCGCCAAAGGCCTGGAGGCGAAAACTGGATTTCCGCTCACGAAGCGCTCACGCTTGCGTATTCGGGCCGCCTGCAGCAGGCGAGGATCGCGGCGCGGCGTGCGGTGGATCATGCTCAACAGGCGGGCCAGGGGGAGCGGGCAGGCCTGTGGGAGGCTGGAGCAGCGATACGCGAAGCGCTGTTCGGAATGACTCTCGAAGCCAGGAAGAGCGCGACCTCGGCGCTCACTCGTTCCCGGGATCGCGAAACGGAGTACGGTGCTGGTCTTGCGCTTGCCCTTTGTGGAGATGTTCGGCACGCTCAAGAACTCGCTGACGATATGGAAAAGCGTTTTCCTGAGGACACTGCGGTTCGGTTCAGCTATCTGCCGGTGCTTCGCGCTCGCTTGGCGCTCGATAATCGCAGCTCGGCGAGGGCGATCGAAGCGCTACACGCGGCAGTTCCTTATGAACTGGGCGCTCCAAGCAGCGCCGTCCATGCCCTATATGGGGCGCTCTATCCGATCTACGTGCGGGGCGAAGCATATCTAGCGCAAGGCAGAGGCGGTGAAGCCGTTACCGAGTTCCAGACAATTCTTGACCATCCGGGCGTTGTAGGTAGCGATCCCATCGGTGCGTTGGCGCATTTGCAATTAGGCCGAGCTTACGCCCTCTCACAGGATAAGACAAAGGCAAAGTCCTGTTATGAAGATTTCCTCACACTGTGGAAGGACGCCGATCCTGATATTCCCGTCTTGGATCAAGCCAAAGCTGAGTACGCAAAGCTGCAATAACTGGCATCTTAAGAAAGCAATCACGATTGAAATGACACCGGGAGTTGATCGGCTCGCTTAACGCGAACGATAGGCAGTTAGAATCACGAGCCAGGCGCTCTGGTGGCGAATTCGTTGTGTCGAGGCCAAGGGCAGCGTGGGATATGGGCGCTACAAATCACAGTGGTGAGACAGTGTCGATTTGAAATTCTTCCAGACGCGGAGGCTGAGCTTATGGCTACGCATGCAAGCACGAGAAGCTCGGCTCAGTTCATGCGATATACGTTTCTCGGACTTCTTGCGGTGCTCCTTTCTCTCTCTACACCTGGTCGAGCAAAGGCTCAGGCTCGGAAGGTCGAACTGGGCGACCTCCAGAAAATCGTCGACGTCTCCAGCCCGGAGATTTCGCCGGATGGAAAGTCTATCGTCTTCGTCGTGTCTCGCGTGAATTGGGACGGGGACCGTTACGACAGTCAGCTTGTACAGGTCGACGTTGCCTCAGGTGCGCAGCGGCCGCTCACCAACATCCGCAAAGGATTGAGCTCGCCGCAGTTTTCGCCCGCAGGCGATCGGCTCGCGTTCCTTGCGGAAACCGGCGGGGATGCGAAGGAAAAAAAAGCAGCCGCGCAAATCTTCGTGCTACCGATGAATGGCGGCGAACCGCAACAGATCACCGCTGCCCCTCAGGGCGTCGAACAATTTGCCTGGTGCCCGGACGGCTCTTTCTTCGCCTTTGCCTCGCCAGACGAACCGCCCAACAAGGCAGAGATCGAAAAACACCACGACCTCTTCGAGGTGGGCGACAACGATTTCCTCGCGACGTCCGCTCCCACTCTCTCGCACATCTGGCTCATTCCTGCCTCAGGTGGCGCGGCGAAGCGGCTCACATCGGGCGCTGTCGAAGACCGCGGAAGATCTCCCGCCCTCCTCGCTGCTTTCGTGGTCGCCCAACGGCAAGCAGATCTGCTTCACTCGCCAAGCTGACCCGCACTTCGGTGATTCCGATCAAACCGTCGTTCGACGAAGCCCTGCTTTTCGAGCGCGGCAATTCCGGCCATAACGCCACGGCCGGGACCATGTGGTCGGGTCACAATTGCGCTGGCGATTCCGATGGCCACGCTATATCTTCCACGCTAGGTCGCAGCATGCTAGGTTTGCACTATGTCCCAGTCTCCAAACCCAGCCGCACCGCGACAAGTGGCGCCTCTGCTTGCGTTGGCCAGTAAGCTGCTGAGAGCCGGGCGACCGGCCGATGCGATCGCGCCGTTGCGCGATGCAACGCTGCTGGAGCCGTTCAATCCCACCATCCAGCACGATCTCGGCCTCGCCTACCTCGAGGTTGGCCGCATACCGGACGCCGTTGTGGCATTGCAGTGGGCTGTGGCCAGCAACCCGCGCTACGCCGATGCGCATTTTCGCCTGGGAATCGCCTTGGAGAAGCTGGGCAACATCGGCGGGGCAATCGTTGCGTACGACCGCGCCACTGAGCTGCGCCCATCGCTGACCGAGGCGTGGTTCCGCGCCGGCGCCCTGGTCTACGAACTGGGGCATCGCGACGAGGCGATCGGATGTTTCCGTCGCGCGGCGGCGACCGGAGGTAAGACCCGCTTCGGCCGCATGGGCAAAGCACGGGCGCTGATGGCCGAGGATCGCAATCAGGAAGCCGAACAGGTGCTGCGACAGACGCTGGCGCTCGATCCGGGAAATGCGATGGCGCATGATCTGTTGGGCAATCTGCTCTCTGAGTTTGGCCGTTTCGACGAAGCCCGCGAGTGCTTCCAACGGGCGATCGCGATCGCGCCGCTGCTGGCGGGATGCTACTACGATCTGGTCCGGTGTCGCCCCGTTACGAGAGATGACGATGACGACGGTCTGCTGCAACGGATGGAAGCCGCCCTGGCCACGCCGGGGCTGGAAATGGCGCAACTCCTGCGGGTTCACCTCGCCATCGGTAAGGCAGCGGACGATCTTGGCGACTACGCTTTGGCCATGCAGCATTTCGACGCCGCAGACGGTGTCAGGCGCGGCTCTGCGTCGTTCGACTCGGCCGCGTTCTCCATCGAGACCGACCGCCTCATTGCCCGCTGTACACCCGAACTGATTGCGCGGGCTCCCGAACTCGGCAGCTGCGACGCGACGCCGGTTCTGATCCTTGGCATGCCGCGATCCGGCACGACTCTCGTTGAGCAAATCGTCTCCATGCATCCCGAGGTCGGGGCCGGCGACGAGTTGAATTTCTGGAACGAGCGCGGGGCGGCGTGGCACCGCTCTTGTTTGGCCGGGAACGCTGCAGCCGCGAACGAGACGCCGGTCGTCGCCACGGACTTCATGGCCAACGAATTCGTCGCCAAGGAATTCCTGGCCAAGGCGGCGGAGGACTATCTCGGTGTGCTGCGCACGATCGCCCCTAGGGCGGCGCGAGTAACCGACAAGATGCCATTCAACTTCCTCTGGGCCGGGCTGATCCACCTGGCATTCCCGCGCGCAATCATCATCCATTGCCGGCGCGCTGCAGTCGACACGGCGCTGTCCATCCATCAAACTCATTTCCATCCCGGCCTGGCGTTTCCGACCGGGGGTGACGAACTGGTCTCGTATTTCCACAGCTACCGGCGGCTCACGGACCATTGGCGGAGCGTGCTGCCAGCGGATCGCTTCCTAGAAGTCGACTACGAGGAACTCACACGCGCGCCCGAACCATTCATCCGCCGGATTATCGCGGCCTGCGGCCTGTCGTGGCACGACGCTTGCCTGCGCCCCGAATCCAATCCACGGGCGGTGAGGACCCCCAGCAAGTGGCAGACCCGGCAGCCGATTTATCGCACCTCGGTCGCGCGCTGGCGACGCTACGAACCCTGGCTGGGACCTCTTCGCGCCCTCGTCGACGTTAAGCAGAGTTATGACAGCCCGCAACTGGACGCAGGCATCGCCCGATCATGATCGGGCTGAAGCAGCCTACCTCGCCGGAAAGACACAAGAGCCGGAAGACAACGTTCCACGAAGCAGACTCTGCCTAATGTGGCCCCGCGCTCGTCACAATCCGTGTGGAAAACTTCAGCTCATGTAACGGAAATTTCATCCGGCGTTCATAACGCCGTCATAAGCCCGTCACATTTCGTCTGTTAGGGTTGGCGACTACGTTGTGCAAGGCCGCTGGTCGTAAATTCACCCCTGATGGCCGCACGGCCGAACCCGGTTGCGTGATGAAAAAAATCTAACGAGGAGAACGGTACATGTCTCGAAAAACGTCCCGAAAAGCGTTTCGAAAAACATTTCGAAACAAGTCTCGAAATAAATCTCGGAACTGTCTGCGTCCGCTTGCCGGCCTGCTGGCGGCGGGGCTGAGCCTTCCGGGGCTCGCCGCCGCTCAGTCCAAGCCGTACCCGACCTACGTGACCGGCCCGCAGCCAAACGGCTCCTGGGTCGTCAGCGATGGCCAAGTCCTCACTCCAGCCGGCATGCAAGTTGACCTCGGCATCCGGGTCCGCGCGAAAGCCATCGCGCTAAACCCCAACCTCAAAAATCACACCGCCGCCGTGCTCACGATGGGCGCGTCCGAAGCCGTCGAGGTGTTCGACACCAACACTGGCGTTGTCCTACAGAACTACCTCGCGCTCGGACAGGATTCGAGCGGCAGCTATAGCGGCATAGCCTATTCGGCGGACGGCAAGCACCTGGTGTTCAGCCAGGACAGCAGCAATGTCACGATCGCCAACGTCACTGCAGAGGGCTTGCTGGAAGACAACGCCCAGATCAGCGTGCCGCCGAATAATGCCTTCATCACCTGCTTTCCGAACAGCCCAATCGGGGATTATGGCAGACCCTGCGGCACCTTCTATAGCACGGGCACTTCCTATCCCGGCGGCGTCGCGCTCTCCAAGGATGGCAAGAGCGCCTACGCCCTGCTGAACCAGAACGATACGCTCACCAAGCTCGACCTGGCCACGAAGAAGCAGGTTCAAGAGATCCGCGTCGGCAACGCGCCGCACAGCGTTGTGATCAGCAGCAACGGCGCGACCGCCTACGTCAGCAATGAGGGGGGCCGGGCCGCGACGGAGGAAGACTTTCAGATCTACTCCGCCGGCACTGAAATCGTCGCCGACCCGGTGGTTGGCTCCGCCATCACCGGTACGGTTTCTGTGGTTGATCTGACCACGATGAAGGTCACCGCTACCATCTCGACCGGTCTGCACCCGACGGGGAATGGCGCTCTACGGACGGTCTCTACTGGTCGCCAATACCTATAGCGACTCCATCTCAATTATCGACACGGCCACCAACACGGTTGCGCGGACGATTCCGCTTGGGCTGCCGATCGGAGTGCCCGGCGCAGGCCAACCGGCCTATGGCGCCGCGCCGAACTCGATCGCCGTCGATGGCAAGAACGGCGTTGCCTACGTCGCGCTTTACAATGCCAACGCGATCGGGGTGGTCAGCCTCAGCAACAGCGCGACGAATCCCGTCATGGGCATGATTCCGGTAGCCTATGCGCCCAGCTCGGTCGTGCTCGACGAGGCCAATAACACGCTCATCGTTGCCAACGACAAGGGCATCGGTACGCGTTATTCGTTCGAGTGCGACCACGGCGTCTGCGACTACAATACCCACCAGGACAATGGCACCGTCAGCATCGTCCCCGTTCCGGCTAGCGGGACCCTGGCGACGATGACGAGCCAGGTTTTCCAGAACAACCACTGGGATCTGACTCAAAATATCAAGTCTGCTTCCGGTGGTAGCCCGCATACCAAGCCGGTCGCAATCCCTGCCAAGATCGGCGATCCGTCGCTGATCAAGCACGTGTTCCTGATCATCCGTGAAAACCGCACCTATGATCAGGTCTTGGGCGACGTGGCCGCCGGCAATGGCGACCCCTCGTTGGCAGTGTTCGGCGGCAAGGACACACCGAACGCGCACGCGCTCGTAAAGCGCTTCCCGCTCTTCGACAATTTCTACGACCCGAGCCGCCAGTCGGCTGACGGTCACCAGTGGATCACCGAGGGCATGGCGCCCTACGCAGACGACATCCAGTCGCCCGATTGGAACCGCAGCTATCCCGGCGGGAACGCCGGCGATGCACTCGCCTATACGAGCAAGGGCTTCCTGTTCTCGGAAGCATCCGCTGCCGGTCTGCCGGTGAAGATTTACGGCGAATACGTCGAGAACGATACCTTCCTACAGCCGAATGGGTCGACCAGCGAGCCGAGCTGGAGCGACTTTTACACTGACGCGAAGAACTTCGAGGCCGGACTAGAGACGACGCTGTTCTATCAGAACACGGTCCAGGCGGAGTCCTCTGTCCCGGCCGTGTATCAACACCTCATCAAGAACTTCCCGCAGTTCGATCTGGGCATTCCCGACCAGTTCCGCGTCGATCTTTGGGTGCAGGACTTCAAGAAAGACCTCGCAGCCAGCACGGTGCCCGCGTTGAGCATCCTGTGGATCATGGATGATCACACTGGCGGCCCGCCAAGCCCGGACGCCGAACAGGCCGATAACGACTTGGCGGTTGGGCGCATTATCGACTACATCAGCCACAGCAACGTGTGGTCGACGTCGGCGATCTTCCTTGAGGAGGACGACGCGCAGAACGGCGTCGACCACGTCGACGGTCATCGCAGCCCTGGCTATATCGTCAGCCCATACGCCGTACAGCACGGATCCACCGACCACACTTACTACACGCAGGTCAACATGACTCGGACGATCGAGCAAATCCTCGGTCTGCCGACCATGAACCAATTCGACCTGGTGGCATCGCCGATGAGGACGGCTTTCGTCCAGGGCGCGCCGCTCGCGAGTAACTTCGCGCCGTGGACGCACGTGCCGAACCAGGTCGCGCTGGACGAGGGAGTTACACCTGGCGCAGCCAACCCAGCGACCAGCCCCAGGGTCAAGGCTCTGAGGGAGGCTTGGCTCCAGAAGAAGGCGCAGATCTTCGCCGGCAAACTGACCAAGCCTGACTCCGAAGACCCGGACACCGTCAACCATCTGAACTGGTACCTCTCCACCGGGTTTACGCGGCCCTATCCCGGCGAGAAGACGGTTCGCCCCCCGAGCGACTTCAACAACCCGGCACCCGCCGGAGAAGACTCGGACGACTAAAACACGTTCCGACTGCAACGGCCCTCTCCCCGATGATCGGGGAGAGGGTTTTCACAGACACAGCTGCTTCAACCCTACGGGATGAAGGTCAGTCCCGAGTGATCCTCGCGCTGAGGTCGGGCTGGCTTCTCAAAGCTAGCCCGAGTCCTCTTAAGGTTATGGGATTCCGGTATCCTCACCTAAGCTGGCAAGTAGCGCGATACACAAGCACAACTTGCTTACGGCCCGCCTAGGTTACGCAGGCTCGGAGTTCGGCAGTTCAAGTAGTTGGAGGAAACCACGTTGAGGCAAGCCGTCATTCGATGCAGCGGGAGAATGAAAGTGGCCAACCGTCTGGCCGTGTGTAGCGTTTTGGGGGTATTGGCGAGCTGCGTATTGCTGGCCGCTCAGAATGTGGTTTTGACCGGCGCGCTCTGCGGGCGAGTCACGGACCAGAGTGGGGCCGTTGTGCCGCGAGTATCGGTTGTTGTGCGTAACCTCGCGACCGGTGTGCAGCAATCTGCCGAGACCAACCATGCCGGACTCTACTGGTTTCCAGCGGTCATACCGGGTTCCTATTCTGTTCACGCCAATCCCAAGGGGTTTCGCGAGGTCGAGGCTCTGGTGCGGGTGCAGGTGGGAAACACTACTGCGCAGGACATCAAGCTTCAGTTGGGAGCCAGCGCAGACGCAATCAAAGTAATTGGTACGACCCCACTGCTGCGGCCGACGGAATCTTCCGCCACCACGGTGCTGGAACGATCGTTAATTGAGGAATTGCCGGGTAACGGCCGCCGTTATACCGGCTTCGCAACGCTGACGCCGAATACCAGCTATGACGGTGATACCGGTCTCGTGAGTGTCGCTGGACAGCAGGGCGGCCAGGACTCCGGATACGCCAATGGAAATGGCTCCAATGCGTTCACCGTGGACGGAACGAACGCCACCAGCAACTTCTTCGCCGACATCATAGGCCGTTACCGCATTCCCTACCTGTATGGCGAGGACGCAATCGAGGAGTTCCAAGTCTCGGTCAGCCCATACTCGGCCATCTATGGAGGTGGAGCGGGCTTCGTCAACGCCGTGACCCGGTCGGGAAGCAACGCGTTCCACGGCAGCACCTTCTATTACAACCGGAACTCCGCGACGGGGGCCAACGACGCAATCGATAAGGCAAACGGCTTTCCGAAACCGAAAGATGCATTGCAGCAATTCGGCGCCGGATTGGGCGGGCCGATCCGGCCCAACCACTTATGGTTCTTTGTGGATTATGAGCAGCAGCTACGGAATAATCCGATTCCTGTCATCAACCCCGCGTTGGCAACAACGCCGGCGACCTTAGCGACTTTCTTGAGCGCTAATTTTGGTATTCCAGCCGGTACTGTGCTGCCTCCGCCGAACGGGCCCTTGCCCGTACCGGGCGGGGACACCGCACCTGACCCCAACAATCCGGTTTACCTCCAGCAAGTGTCCAACACTCTGAACGCGCTAAACTCGAATCTCGGCACCAAAGCCAGAGAGCGCAACGATTTGGTGTTCACTCCCCGTCTGGACTATCAGCCAAGTTCAAGGGATGGCCTGTTCCTCAGTCTTAATGTGAACCGGTTCAACTCGCCCGGCGGCGTCATCACTGACCCGACTGTAGGGAACTATGGGACGCAGACTCTGGCCAACGCCTACGTGCATGCCTTCCAAGCCAGCCTGGGATGGACGCACACGTTCTCGCCCAGCCTGCTGAACGAATTCCACGCCGGTACCTCGCAAGACAACCAGATCTCGACCCCAACCGGTTCGGCTCCAAATACCCCCACCTTGATTCTGGATAGTCCCGCCGCCTTCATTCTGGGCAACGCTCCTTTCTCCGTTGGCAGGGTTTTTGAAAGACAGTATTCCGTGGCGGACCGGATCGATTACGTGATCGGCAAGCATACCTTGCAATTCGGTTTCGATATGAGCCGCGCCTGGGACGCGGATAATAATGACGGCGGCGCCGACCCGAACGCCGCCGTCCAGTTCGGATCGTTCCTCGGCAGTTATGAATTTTCGAATCTGCAGGCTTTTGCGCTCGGCGAATACAACATCTTCAGTCAAACTTCGGGAAACCCAACTTTTTCTTTTTCCGTGCCCTACTATGGATTCTATGTGCAGGACTCGTTCCGAGCTTTGCCGAAGTTGACGCTGGAAATGGGCTTGCGGGAAGATTTCCAAGTTTACCCGCAGCCTGAGAGGAATCCGGCCTTCCCGCTCACCGGGCAATATCCAAACCAGTTTCGGCGCATGGCGCCGCGCTTCGGATTTGCCTGGCAACCTGAGTCCCAGACGGTAGTGCGTGGCGGATTCGGACAGTTCTATACCAACATGAACGGCCTGAATTATCGCAACGCCGTAGTATCGAACGGGCTGCCGTCACAGCAGTCTTCGGCGAGCATCATTTACGGCGCAGGTCCGCCGAACCAGCAAGTGCCGACGTTTCCGAATATCCTCCCCGCTAACTCACCGCTGTTCGCAGCTTCCCCCGACGTTTCCCTGGTTTCTCCGCAGTTCAAGGCACCCTACGTTCTGCAAGCGAGCTTGCAGATTGAGCGCGAGATTTTCGAGGACACCACTCTAACCATTGGCACCATGTGGAATCATGGGGTGCATCTGCTTTCCGGCAGCGCCTACGACTTAAACTTGAATCCGTTGCGAGGCACGACGACGTATGTAGTGTGTCCTCCGAACACAACGACGGCGCCCTGCAGTGGGCCGACGGTCAGCTTGCCGAACATGGACAACGGGCTGCTCACTGAAGGCCGCATCAGCTCGAACTTCAACGAGATCAACGAACTGATCAGCCCCGGGCAAAACCACTACAATTCTTTCTTCCTCCAACTGCAACGTGTCCTGTCACAAGGGCTCTCTCTGCAATTTTCTTACACCTTTGCCAAGAGCATCATGCTGGATGGGATGGACTTCAACAATCAGTTCGACTTCAGCAATACCCATGCCGCTTCGCTCCTCGACCAGCGGCATCGAGTTAGCTTTGGTGGCGTCTATCAGCCCCGGCTGGAAAGACTGACCAGTTCCGATACAGGGCGCGCCCTGCTCATGGGCTGGAGGCTGAGCAGCGTTATGGAGTTCTCTTCGGGACGTCCCTACGCCGGTCTGCTGAGTCCCGCGTGCACCAGTTCGACGCTGTCATTCGCGAATTGTGACGGCGCCAATGGAAATCTGAACGACAGCGCCTTTAACGAAGGCACTGCGAACACCGCGGCGGGAATCAATGGCGGTGGCCCCACGCCGGGAGTCGGCCTGAATTCTTTCTACGGCCCGTGGCTGGAGAGGGTCGACGTGGGACTGGCCCGCAGTTTCTCGATCAAGGAAGGCAAGGCACTACAATTTCAGGTGCAAGCGTTCAATCTATTCAACCACACTAACTATTACGTGCAGAATGGCAACGGAATCAACCAGTTGCAATACAATCCCATCGGCAGAGACTGTGGTGATGGCGCAACGCCGAATCAGACGTGCTACCTGGTGCCCAACTCGGGCCCGGGCAATTTCGGAGCCCTCCAGGAAATTAGCCCAAGCGGTCTTCCACGCGTGTTGCAGGTCGCCGCACGATTCACGTTCTAGGAGCGCGTGTATCTCCCGAAGACTTTTTTTCGACCATGCGTCGATGGCTTCATGGACAACTCACTGCTTAAGCCATCAAAAGCCATGATTTATTGAGGTTATAGCCATCATTACAGCGATATGCCTTACAGCTTCTTCCGACTTCGTAAATTTTCACAAGGCCGGCTTGCGGAAATCATGCGCTGGCGTCTCGTCGTACCCTTTTCGACTGCTTTTTGCTTCCGCTCGGGCCAGGAGCTTCTCCACCTTGGCGAGTCGCCGCTCCAGCTCCGTCGCCTCGAGTGCACGAAGCTGCAAATTCAAGAGCGGCGCCAGACCAGCCGCGACCCTGGGATGAAGTTTGCCGGTATAGACGTCGCTGATTAGCTTCTCCACGGCGTCTTGGAGTGCGGTCACTTTGTCCAATTTGGGCAGTGGATCGACAGCTTCGGCGGCAGCTGCGTGGCGATTCTTCCGGCCCCCGATCCGGCCCAGCTCGGCGGCTTTGTTGGGATTGGCGTGGAGGAAGCACAGACCACCAGGGGTGGCGGCGGCCCGGCATGGTCTGCCGCTCTTGGTTTGGCCCTGACAGCGCGGATTAGAATTCGTTGCGGTCATCTTCTAGCTCGGGGTGAGATTCGAGGTACTCCGAAAGGCGGCGCTTGTATTTCGCCACGAGCTCAAGACGCCTGGTGTACTCCTCCGAGATTTCCCCCTTCCGGCCTGCTATCTGCACGATCAGTAGCTTTCCGAGACGGCGGAGCCCGTGGACAGGGCAAGGAAGATTCGTATCAGCTTCGAACTCTTCCGCATCCTTGACGACGAACCAGGGCGCGGAAGTGCCGTTTGGACCCGGCGGGAAGCATTTACAATCGGCGAGTTGCTCCCGTCTCGCAATATGGGCTACCTGTTGCTCGACCTTGACCAAGCGCCTGTTCAGATGGGAGAGCCTATCCGACATCGTTGCCCCCTCTACTATGGTTACCTATCCGCTTGCGACCCTGGCTGGTTCGGAGCTCGCCCAACTCGGTTCTCTTCTGAAACCACGTTCGGCAGATTCCAAGTTAAACCGCGGAAAACACATGGTTTATATATAGATCGATTCGCGCCGAGTTCATCGACTAAGAGGGTCTTCTTGCCAGCCAGTTTGTTGCGACTTTGAGCGAGAGACGTGGAAGTGCTTTCCTAACAGGGTTCTTCGTTCCACTCTGACTTCCGGTCGCTTGGGTCAGCTCCATTCTTACTCTAGCGGCGAGGGGTGGAACAGATTACGACCGGCCCAAGCCTTCGGGGGGGATTATGACCGTGCGGTCTAGGCGTCCTAAGGTTCGGCTGGCCTGTAGAGTTTGGCACTAGCTTGACGTCTTCTTTTTTTTCTTTGTCTTCGCCCATCGAGCGCGAATCGCGTTCCGGGCAATTTCTCGCCGCTGTTCCGGGGTCAGCTTCTCCTGTCGCGCTTTTGCACCCAGGCGACCCAAGGCTACTGCGTTAGGGTTTTTCTCTTTCTTGTCGGACATTGGGGCAGATTCAAACTTAGCCTCACTCCTATCAAGAAAGCAAATCTGGGCCTTGACAGTTATACTCAGCGCTAAGTATACTCAGCACTTGAATATACTTAGCGCTTAGTATTGTAGTAGAGGGGCGTTATGAAAAGGACCAAGACCATCGGTCAGACAAGCATCCGCACGGCGCGAAGAATTTGGAGCAATCTTTCTCGCGAAGCTCTCGCTCGGCTCAGGGAGATTGCTACCCAACACGACTTCTCAGTGGGTGCCGGTGATTTGATCTATCTGAATAATGGTTGGTACGTTACACACACGGGCCTAATTGGACTGGCGCGTCGCAAGAGATGCAGCGGAATTCATGTCGAGGCGGTCGATTCGCTTTGTGATTCCGCGGCGAGTCGGTTTGTCCTAAAGGCAACAGTGTATCCGTCCAAGAGCTCCTCCGGATTTGTCGGCTACGGCGACGCCGACCCTTCCAATGTTTCCTTCCTTGTCCACGGCGCCGAAATGCGCGTGGCAGAAACCCGTGCCGTCAACCGAGCCCTGCGCAAGGCCTATGGAATCGGCATCTGCTCAGTGGAGGAGATCGGGTCGGCCGCCGAAGCTCGCCAGGCATCTCCCGAGTCGAAGAAGTTACCTCCGCAACCGACCGACAGAAATGGCAGTCGCACGGTTCGCGATCGACTCTGCCAAGTCATTCGCCAGCATCAACTCGATCCCAACTTGGTCAAGGCCTATGCCACGGACTTCTGCGCGGTTAAGGCACTTCGTGATGCGACCCGCGAACAGGTGGAAAACTTCGTCACGCATCTGGCCGATTGGGCCGAGAAGGATCGCAATGCCCTGCTCTGTCAGCTCAACAGCTACCTCGGCCAGAAAGAAGGTGCCGCTTGAAACGCCAGATTAACGGACTGCACGCCGCCGATCGCTGTGCCTCGGACCAGATACCAGACGGCGTCTTCCTGGTCCAGGTGCAACGAGTCAGGTTTCAGCGGCAAGCACAGAAGCCCTACTACACCCTCGCTCTTGCCATTCTGGAGCCCAGGCGGTTTTCCGGCCATGTCCTTTCGAGCCGCCTCTATTGCACCCCAAAAGCCCTGTGGAAGCTGAACTGGTTTCTGCGCGACTTTGGCTACGACGTCGAACTTCTCGGACGCGACGAAGTCGATGAGAGGCAACTCGTGGATCTCAAGGGTGTGGTCAAGATCAGCCACATCGACTTTAACGGCGCTTCCCTGCTCCGGCTCGACGGCTTTGCTCCCGCCGACCGGTGGGAAGAACTTTCCCCCGCCAACCTGGACAATCCGCAGGTGGCCTGATGACCTACAGCTACACCCAGATCAGCCACTACCTCACCTGCCCGCGCCGGTATCGGCATCGCTATCTCGATGGCTGGAAGGAGAAGGACACGCGTGCAGCGATGTTGTTCGGGCGTGCCTTCGAACGCGCCTTGGGTGCGCTGTTTCGCCGGGAAGATCCCGGAGCAATGCTCTTTTCCGAGTGGTCGGCCTGCCAAAGCCAACAGCTGCACTACGCCAATCGAGACTCATGGGATCGCATGCTTCGGCAAGGCCTCATGCTGTTAACCCGGTTCTGCCAGGATGATCGCGTCCGGGTCTGCCAGCCTCAACGCAATCTGCAGATCAAGTTCACCCGGCCCATCGGCAACAAGAACGACTTCGTCGCCTACATCGATGCCATCGGAAGACTCGACGGCACGCGGTGCCTGTTGGAGTGGAAAACCTCTTCCAGCCGATACCCCGAAGAACCGGACGGACTGCTGTCTCTGGATCCGCAGCTGGTTTGTTATTCATGGATGACTGGCATTGCGGAAGTCGCCCAGGTCGTGTTCGTCCGCAAGAGCCTGGTCGAGGTTCAGTACCTGCGCACTACCATCACTGACGAACAACGCCAGGAGTTTGGCCACCTGGTGGAAGGAACGATCCGTCGCATCGAATCGGCGGACTTTCCCCCGCACAGTGGCATCCGTTTCCCCCAGAACCCGTGCAGCAGCTGTCCGTATGTTGGCTTGTGTCTTGGCAAGCAAACGATGATTGACGCCGCGGTGGTGCGGCGTCCAGGAGCAGAAGATCTTGGTTGGCTTGACGAGCTTAATTACTAGGAATCCGCCCATGCCGCCGAAGTTCAATCGCAATCGCGCGATATTCGTCCTGAATAAGATTGACGAGATTCTGGCGTGGGAGCGGCGGAAGGAGATGGAGCGCGACACCAAGTTCGTCGAACTGGGGCGCTACCTATGCGAGGTGCGGGCGGGACAGTACTGGAGAGTAGAAAACCTAAAGTCTTTCGATGATTTCTTGGAGAGGCGGTTTCCTGGATCGAGGAGAAAAGCCTACTACCTGATGTCGATCCACGAGAACCTGCCACCGCAGGCGAGGAAGGACTTGAAGAAGGTGGGCTGGGCGAAGGGACTCGAGTTGGCTAAAGTGGCGCGCCGGGACAGGCAGAAGTTCGATTGTGCAACCTGGTTGCACAAAGCTCGTGACTTGTCGAAGGAGGATTTTCAGCGGGCGGTCGAGAGAGAACTCACCGGGAAAATAACAGAGCCTTGGGAAATTGTCTACTTCAAACTCTATCAGAGCCAGATTCCCGTCATTGATCGCGCCCTGGAAACCGCAGCGCTCATGCTGGGAAGCGATCGGTCGCGCGGCTACTGTCTGGAGATGATCTGCGCGGACTTCCTGGCCGGAGCCAACCTGGACAACGGAGATCCGGAGACCCTGCTGTTCTCGATGACGAGGTTCTTCAAATTCCTACCAGGAGCACAGAGGGAGGCATTTTTGGAGGGACTAAACGAGAAGGCATCATGAGTTCGACGAGCCCCGGACCTCCACGCTTGCGAGTCGATCCGGAATCGTACGAGGCCTTACGTCAGCAGGTTCTGCGTCGCGATGGCTGGCGGTGTCAATCCTGCGGCACGATGTCGAACCTAGAAGTCCATCACCAACAGTTTCGCAGCCACGCTGGTCACGACTCCGAAGAGAATCTGATTACGCTTTGCGCGAACTGTCATGCCGGCGTCCATCGCTAAGAATCTGGGCGACTCCCTACGCCCCCAAATGACCCCCAGAAGTTTCTTCGGGCTCTTCCCAAGCGCTGAGCAGAAACCTGTGGCGAGCGCGTTAATCATTTCACCGAAGGGATCAACTGGATTCTGCTGAGAATCTTTCGCACGACACTCGACTGCGCAATAACGGCACCAAGAGCGGCGCCCAGAGCGTTGGTGATAATGTCGGTGGTTCCAGAATTTCGTCGTGGAACGTAGTATTGCAACACTTCAATCATCAAGCTTAGAGTTCCGCACGCAATCACCGTGTAGAGCATTGCCTTCCAACGGGTTTTTGTCCAGGCCAGATATGAGCAAACAACCAGCCCCAGTGGAACGAATCCTGTGATGTTCATCCCCACGTCAACAGCATAATTCCAATCGGCCTTGAATTCCTTCACTGGTGAGAGCAAAAATCCTTTGTGCGGAACTGAGAAGGTCGACGGTATTTCCAGATTTGGTCCGGAGGCTACCTCGTTACGAACCTCACGGCCCCCCGCCTCGTTAAAGGCATACCGAGCGATGGCGCCATCCAGGTCCGGAGGGTGTTCTCCGGGGCCGGTCCACTCCTGGTAATGACGGAACGCACTTTCAGGTGTGAGTTGTTTTGAATAAACGGCGAGACCACGAATTTCCCCGCGCCAAGGGTTATATGTGACTGGCGAGGTGCCAAGAACAATCTCGCCAGACAATTCACTTCGTGCGATCTTAAATCGTGGAAAAGATTCTTCCGCCTGGCCGTCTATGTAGACTGTCGTACCGTTCGGCCCTGACGAAATCGTCACCAGCACGATCCTGCCTGGGCGGAATACGTGATCGACATCGAACTTTATTGTCTTGGTCTTATCGTGCTCAACAGTCACATCGTGGGTCACCAGTAAGCCGTCTGTCCACTGCCGCACCAGGAGTTGTCTCGGCCGGGTCGGAGCGTAGAAAGCCAAGATCGTGCGCGCCGATTTGACGTTGTCCGAGCTCAGCAAGAGTTCGAGACTGTATGATTCCGCAGCCTTGGTTTCGGGCGGCCGCAATAGCTGGCTACTAACAACTAAACCGGCTCTTTCGAACTTGAGCCCGTTTGCCCCGCGCAACCAGCGGACCCCGTTCTCGGGACACGGGTTGAATGGCCAAAGCGTAGCACCGAGAACGGCCAAGACCGCAAGCGCACAAACGGCTTTCGCACGCTTCCCTGTCCCTGGAGGTTGGACTCGCTCGTTCACAGGCTAGACCCTTTCACACGACGCTGTGTCGCTCAACTCTAGAGCGTTCTTTCGGTCGATAAAAGACTGGGATCACGTGGGCTGGGGATGGGCCGGGTACTTTGCTCGGAACGGGCGTTTCGAGCTGCTCGGTCTCCCGAGATTTCAACGTCTGGGCGGGTCATCTTAAATTGGAGAAGTCCACACTTCAATGGACTACTTTCTAGTTTCTAGGAGGCGGTTCAACGGTTCTGGCACACCTATCCCTGAACGGTTCTTCTTGACATTCGAGATCTACATGACGGGTGCAGTGGGTGCAGCTGGCAAAGGGCGTGGGGTGCCCTACCTGTGTCAGTTCGCCGGCGGGGTTTGCGAAGGCGATGCGGGAAGATTTTGAGAACGAAGTTCACCCACTGCGCGCCCCAGAGCGCGTGTGAACTGGCGCCCACTCATCATAAGAAACGGCAATGGGTCGTCGGTGCTCCACCACGCCAACTCTCTACTCTTAGGCGGGAGATACTTACCTGCGTCTTGTTTCGAAGCACCCCGGGGCAGCCGGCGAAGAAGCGCGAGAGCATAGAACGACTCAACGGCAAACAATCGACCTTCGATCAGTGCCGCGTTGTCTATGCGCCGCCCGGAAAGATCCAGGTGCTGTGCCCGAACCACGTCAATGCCTGCACTGTTCTCGAACATTCGAAAGTTCTGGCCGACACGTGGGTTGCAGTCCAGAATTTTATATTGCCCATCCCGCTCATCCTTGCGCCAATCCATGTCGATAATCCCGGAGTAGGAGACGGCCTTGAGCAGCGTTTCGCTCACGCAACGCAACGTTTCATTGTCACGGGACAAGCCTAGCGCAGTTGATCCCGCATCGGGCGGATAGGAACGCAATTTTATTCCCGTAAAGGTAACATTAATGTTTTTGGCGGAATTGTAATATCCGTGGGAGATCCAATCTTCTCCAGGAATATGCTCCTGAATAATCAGGCGCTGGATGCCTTCATAATTGTAATTTTCACAAAGATCGAACAGTTGCTCAGATGTCCCTATTTTTTTCGTGACGAAGGTGTCCTTCAGAGGAAGCCATTGCTCGGCCGCTTTCACCACCACCGGAAATTCCGTGCTCTCGGTGAACGCTCTTACATCATCAAACGAATGAGGAATGACACTCCGAGCGAGAGGGATTCCGATATCGGCACACATAGCATGGAAGCAGGCCTTGTTCGCCAATTGACGTGGTAGCTGTGGCGGGACCGGCGGTATGATAAACCATAGAGCGAGACTGGCCGCGTTCTCAGCAACAGATACCGCGGATAAGTCATCCATTGGAAAAATGATCGTGGGCCGCGCGATGAATTCGGCGATCAACGACATGGCCTTCACAAACGATTCTGGATCAATCGGGCAACTATCCCAGACGAAGGCCTTCGCAAGGTACCGCGACGATGCCAGAGGCGTATAGGCGTCCTCAACAACTCCATAAACAGGCACGCCCAGCCTGCCGAGCGTTCGCGCGACTGCCAAAGCTCCATGGTGGATTGGGGTGCGGCTCATTTTCAGGATGAGGGCTGGATATTGCGCATCCAGACTAGGCACCATTCTCTTCCCCATCCTGATCTGACATCGGCTTCAGTTCTCCACGCACTTTTGCGAATGGACGAAGGAAGCCGCCAGCGAGCGTTGATCTTTCGCGATATATCCCGATATACGACAAGCTGTGAAGTCCGTTCCCGCCAGAAACCGCATAACCGGGCCGAAGGAGTTCGCGCTGGCAAGACCGGTGAAATATAACCCCGGAACGGACGACTCAAAGTTGGACGACAGCCGAGGCATCTGCTCCTCATGCCTGATCCGCGATTTCAGGTTTTGATCCAGAAACGGAAGCTTTTGGAAGTTAAACCGATAGCCGGTTGCCGCGATCACGTGATCGGCGATTAACGCAGTCGGCTGCCCATTCTGATCGGTGACCTGCAATGCGACGTGCCCGTTCCGCGCTTCTGCGGTACGCAATTGATGAGCGACGAGAACAGGTAAATGACCGACAACCCGGTTTTTCAACCACCAGGCTCCGGCGGGACCGAGTGATGCCTTCACCCGCGAAAGTCGTAACTGCCGCGGCAGGTAGTGAAAGAGATGGGGCGCACTGTCGTAAACCCAAAGCTGAAGCCCTTCGCCAAGCTGCGTTCTTGGGCGGCGCAGACGCTGATAGAGGGAGCGGTGGGTCATCACCGGAACCTTGTTCCAGGCAATCGCGGGCGCACGCACCACCACAGTGACAGAAGCGCCCTCTTCTCGTAGTAAGCCGGCTGTCTCCAGCCCGGACTGCCCGCCGCCGATAACGATCACCTCTTTATCTTTGAACTTGCTCAGGTCATAGTGGGCCGCGGAGTGCGACCACCGTTCCGACGGCAACCGGCCAATTTGCTCAGGAATCTGTTCCATCTGATCCAAACCTGTGGCGACCACTACGTGGGCTGATCGTAACGTCTCGCCGCTGCTCAAACGTACATCAAACCCACCGTCTGTTTGGCTGACCGCTCCAACCGACACATCTTCCACTTGTGGAACGAGCTTCTGCTGAAAGGAGAGCGCATATCTGGCAAAGGTCTCACGCGATAGTGGAGTGCCGTATTCGGCGAATGGGAGGCCCTGCTCGCGGCAGAATTGGGGGAGAACAAGGCGGCCCTCCGGGTCAGGCAGGCCAGAGGCGCATCCTTCTGATTTTAAAAGCATGGCCTTCGGCATCTGGGTAAGCCACCGCCGCATTGGCGATCCGAAAATACGGAAGTCCACGCCTGCATGGCGTAGGTGTGCTGCGATCGCGAGACCATACGGCCCTGCCCCAATGATGCAGACTCTTGTCTGAGGGACGGAATTCAAAATAAGTTCCTCTCATTCTTGGCTCTCGCCACAATCCTCGAAATTCGCTATTCTCTCGGGTCCAGTCTCCGCCAGTGTTGTCGCTTAAAGGGGACTGCCCACTCCAAGCCGCTAGTTCCCGAAAAGTTCATTCAACCCCACATGCTCGTTTACTATTGTCGAATCGCTTAGATTATGAGAAATTGTTTATAGTCAAGCTCTGGTCAGCCAGTTCTTGGCTCCTGTTTCCGATCCCTCCCCCGAGATCTGCAAAGCTAGTCTCCGAAATCAAGATGAGTATCCAATCCAGCGTGCTAATTAGAACGCAGTCTCCCGATGCTCGTTCTCCCGGGATCGGCCTTGCGCTTGAGCGCGAGGCAGAGTGCAGGGTGATCCGAGGCATCACGTTGGATTATATTCCCAAGCAGTTTTCATTCGAACTACTAGGCGAAGTTCGAAAAGATCAGGGGGAAGGAAGCAGAGCATGTAGAACCACCAAGCGAAATCGCCAGCAAACGTAGAATTGTCATATGCTGAATCGCGTTAGGTTCGAGCCTGTGGAGGGGCCGTTGCAATGGGACAAATGCCGCAGTTGAGTTTGTTCTTCTTTAATGCCGATGCTGCAGAGCGGAAGCAAGGGCAGTATGACATGCTCCTGGAGTCTGCCAAGTTCGCCGACGAAAACGGGTTTACGGCAGTGTGGACTCCAGAGCGGCATTTCCAACGTTTCGGAGGGTTATATGGCAGCCCGTCTGTGACGGGCGCTGCGCTCGCAGTCCTGACGAACCGAATTGGAATTCGTGCAGGTAGCGTAGTTTTCCCGCTGCAGAATCCGCTGCGTGTTGCGGAGGAGTGGGCCATGATCGACAACTTGTCGAATGGCCGAGTGGCGATTGCCGCTGCCTCCGGTTGGCACGTGAATGATTTCGTCCTTTCGCCCGACACCTACACAAATCGCAACGATGACATGTATGCGAAGATCGCTATGGTTCAAACGCTTTGGAAATGCGGAACAGTTTTGCTGCCCAACGGGTCTGGAGTCGCAACCGAAGTTCGTATTCTGCCGGTGCCGATTCAACCAGAACTTCCGATTTGGCTGACCGGTCAATCGGACGACACTTTCTTCAATGCCGGAAAGCTCGGATTTAATGTTTTGACGGCGAACTTCATCCTGAAAAACAGCATGAATGAGTTAGTTCGAAAAGCAACAATCTATCGTGAAGCCATCAATAAGTATCATGGTCGTCCCGGTCACGTTACCTTAATGGCTCATACCTTTGTCGCGGAAGATGAGGGTGAGATCGAAAGCATCGTGAGTCCAGCTCTGGCTGAGTACATTCGGATAAATATTGGAATGCAGCAAAACAATTCCTCTGGAGCCGGATACGAGAAGGGGAATTTTAGCGCTCTCAGTGCACGGGATGTGGAGGTAATGACCAAAATACAGGTTAATCAGAACCTTCAAAGTCCGCTGAGCTTCATCGGAACGCAGGATCGCTGTGCGGAGCAAGCCGCAATCTTGCAGCAAAACGGGGTGGATGAGATTGCATGCTTGATTGATTTTGGAGTAAGAAAAGACCAGGTCATGGCGGGTCTGCGAAGGCTCGCTCAATTAATCCCAATCACGGCTCACGCGTAGCACCATAATCGCCGCTTTTGACGAACGGAGTTACCGTTTTTCAAGAGGTGTAGGTTGTTGTAAGTTATCACGAAAGTAAGTCGCTCTTGAGCGAAGAGATGCTGTAGGATCCCGTATCCAACTTACGCCCGACTGGGGTGAAGAAGGCCGCACACCACTACGTGGAAGTTGCCGGCAAGTGGATATATGGTCGATCTTCAGCCACGCCGAATGTGCCTCGGTCACCAAAGACAAGAGGCCTGTCGGCAAAACGCGCGCATTGCCTCTGCCACTCGGCCGTCAGGCAGAGTTCAGTAAACTCGTACGCTTACTGAGTCTCTCGCTCATCTTCTTGGACCCGCTAGACCACACTCGGCCGCGAACACTTCTAAACAAGATTTCTCAACTGCGGCCATGGAAGCGTTGCGTGCGCAAGTCGAGGCCGATATGGACCAGATGCGATCGCCGCTGAAACAGGATCGGCAACGGAAGTCATGTGTCATTCCGCATTGCCTTGTTGAAGGCTCCGATTCGTCAGACCGACTATTGCGACACTCGATTGGCAGAAAACATTTGGCTTATGACCAGCCGTACTCGCCATTGCCCGCGATGCCGCCATACTCGTAGCGCAATAACCGACCCCCGTCGAGACGTATGCGGATGGATAACTAGATGGCTGCAGCCCCTTCTTCCATAACGACCTTCTTAAAGTAGTCCAGCGACTTTCGCAGGCCGGTTTCCAGATCGATTTTCGGCTCCCATTGCAGTAACTGCCGAGCCTTGGTGATGTCGGGACAGCGCTGCTTAGGGTCATCTTGCGGCAGTGGTTCGTGGCGAATCTGGCTTTTTGATCCTGTCACTCTCAATACCACTCGCGCGCATTCGAGGATGGTGAATTCATTCGGATTGCCAATGTTTACGGGAAGATGTTCCTCAGACTTCGAGAGCCGCAGGAAGCCATCAATTTCGTCAGTGACGTAGCAGAAGCTACGGGTCTGACTGCCGTCGCCGTAGACGGTCAGAGGTTCGCCGCGCAATGCCTGTTTCATGAAATTCGGTACGACGCGACCGTCGTTGAGTTGCATCCGCGGGCCATAGGTGTTGAAGATGCGGACGATACGTGTGTCTACTCTGTGATAGCGGCGGTAGGCCATGGTGACGGATTCTGTGAAGCGCTTGGCTTCGTCATAGACGGACCGAGGGCCGATGGGATTGACGTTTCCCCAGTAAGTTTCTTTTTGGGGGTGCTCCAGCGGGTCGCCGTAGCATTCAGAAGTGGAGGAAACAAAATACTTGGCGCCGTACTTGCGGGCGACATCGAGAGCGTGGAACGTGCCGAGCGAACCGACCTTTAGTGTGGGAATGCCATGAATGCTGTAGTCCACTGGGCTGGCCGGGCTCGCGAAGTGGAAGACGTAATCGACTTTGCCGACATCAAAGGGTTCGCAGATGTCTTTTTCGACGAACTCAAAGCGCGGCTCGTGATTGAGGTGAGCAAAATTGGCGCGGCAGCCAGTGAGGAGGTTGTCGACGACAACCACGGACCAACTTTCAGCGAGCAGAGCATCGCAGAAATGCGATCCTAGAAAGCCGGCTCCGCCTGTGACAACAGCACGTTGATGGTTCATGAGTTCTTGCCGTTCCTCAGAACTGCGGAAACGCCGTCGGGGGTAAGAAGCCGGTGTCCAACGCTCTAATAAATGAAGCCTTCAGCGGCCATCACTTAGGATTTCCTTGGCTTGATGTGGCAAACTTCTCTGAGCTAGTGCACTCAACCAGTTTGACGAGTTCACTTTTCACAATTTTTCCGGTGGGGGTCACGGGCATCGAGGGAACAAGCAGAATTTGCGAGGGGCGTTTGTAGGTAGCGAGGTGCTGCGATGCGTAATCTACAAGATCTGCCGTGCTCAATGGCGAACCAGGGTGGAGTTCCACGAACGCGAGAACCTCCTCATCCCCAGCGACCGATCGACCCACAACTGCGGACTGAGCGACAGCCGGATGAGCGTTTAATACAGCCTCGACTTCGGCTGGGTACACGTTGAAACCCTTGTGGACGATCAGGTCTTTTGTTCGCCCGACAATGACGAGGTTCCCATCCTCCAATCGGGCGAGGTCGCGAGTATTGAACCATCCCCCGGAGTCAATCGCTGCGGCGGTTTCCTCCGGAGCACGGTAATAGCCCTTCATGATACTAGGACCGCGCACCCGCAATTCGCCAACGCAACCAGCAGGAACTGGTGTTCCATCGCTCCCGACGAACTTCACCTCGACTCCGGGAAACACAGTACCGATCGAAGTGTCGTTGCGAGGAGATTCCGGACGCGTCATGGCAATCGTCGGAGAGCATTCCGTCACTCCGTAGCCATTGTGCAGCACCATGCCGAAGATGCTTTCCATCCCAGCTTTGGTAGCAGGATCGAGCGGAGCACCGGACGAAGTGATAATACGAAGGTCGGGAAACTTCAGAGACGAAATCTTTCTCAGTTTGGCGTATTGCAGCAGCTGGTTGAAAATTGCCGGTGTCCCATACAGCAACGTAATTCGTTCTTTCTCCAACGTTACACGCGCCGTCATGGGGTCGAACCGCGGCGCCAAGTAGACGGATGCACCCGCTGTGAGTGAGCCCAGTAAAACGGTTGCAAGACCAACGGCGTGAGACATCGGAAGAACACCGTAGACTCGATCCGCCGGATTTACCGCTCGCACCTTGGCCGAACCTTCCGCCATAAACAGAAGATTCCTGTGAGACAGCATGACTCCTTTTGGAAGTCCTGTGGTGCCGGATGTATAGATTAGGGCGGCAACGCGATCCGAAACATCCGAGTCGAGCGGTTCGGGCCGAACCTCTTCCCGCACAGGGCCGACGCCGATCGCGCCAAAGCCATCGCGTTCTTCCACAACCGCTCCGTTTCGCTCGGCATGATCAGCTGCCTGTTGAGATACGCTTACCGTGTAGAAGGTAAGTCGAGCACCAGAGTGACCTTGAATCTGATCAATCTCACGCGGCGAGAGACGGGCATTCACCAGCACAGGCCAGGCATCCATGCCGGTCGCGGCCATGAGAATCGTCACAAAGGCACGGCAATTTTCGCCCACAATCATGACCCGATCGCCCGGGCGGACGTTCAACTGTCGGAGCCAGGATTCAGTGTCGGCAATCGCTGAAGCGAGTTGCGCATAGGACCAGGCGCCCGTGCTCTCGATGAGAGCCGTGCGCTCCGGCGCCTTCTCAGCCCTGGCGATTACGACATCATTGATGTGCAAAAGGGGCATTAGCCTCTACCGACCACGACGTTTTCAGACACCTGCTTTGACCTCCCAACTACACGCCCATCTTCTTCGAGACGTAGATAACAAGGTTGCTGATGGTGTCGAGATTGCTGGGAAGCACTTCGTCGTCTTCCACGGTGATCCCAAAATGCTCTTGCAGATACGAAACAAGCGTGATGACCCCCATCGAGTCGATCACATCGCCGAGTAGAGATCCGTCAGCTCGCAGCTTGCTGGCGTTGCCAGCAAGGAAGTTATCGATAACGAAGCTTCGAACGTCACGCTCAATATCAACTGTTGTTTGCATTGCTTGAATAACCTCCGCTAAGTTTTGCTTTCTGAAATTCGATCGGGCGTGAGAAACAGTGTCCGGCCGCTTCAAAGCGCCTCGGTCCGCTGGACCTCAACAAGGTCAACCGCTCCGTCCGTTTGAGGATGTTCAATCGCTAGCGGAGCCAGACGTATGGCAGGACCCGGATAGGAGGGTCGTATTAGGGTCGCATCGCCATCGTAGGGGCACGCATACCAGGCCGCCGGGTCGCTGAGCGCTTTGTGCAATTCCGGGTCCGAACCTCTGTAATAGTAAGGACACGCTGGATATTTTCTGCGATAGGGACGCCAGTCAGAAGAAACTTCGCGGATATTCGAAGGATAACCTTGCACTTCCAAGATATCGCTGCCTGCAGACATCGCGTGCTCGTACGCGGCAACCCACAGGGCTCGAACCACCGCCGGATCGTCTTGCTTCGCAATCAGGTCCGCAATTATCGATCTTCGGATCCCATCTCGTGGATCTATATCACTCCGCAGGATGGCATATCCCTTCAGTCTGCCATCTTCATGGCAGCGAAATACTCGCACTGATCCTCTATCGCCCGGGATTTCAAAATGCCAGCGCAGAACTTGGGAAGCGCGATCGGCATAAAGCCTGGTCGCCTCCTTGAGCTTATCTGTCCATAGTGCCTCCATATCGCTCCCAATTGCGTCACTGCCCCCGTCACTCACGGTAAGCGCAGTCGATACGCGTTGGGGCCAACGTCGTCGGAGGATTCTGTCACCCGTTACTGCAAGCGCAACGAAAACGGTGGCGAGTGGCGAAAGAGCAGGTCTCACGTCTAGTTTCCTCATGAGTATCCGGGCAAAGGAGTATGGCCGCAGAACCCAAAAGAGCACTGTGTCGTAATCCGGCTGAGGCACCGGAGCACATTTGAATGCGAGAGCCATCTTGCCAGTCACTTCAATCGCAGAGCTGGAAACGAAGAAATCGACAGCCTTCTGCCGATAAAACGCCGAAGCCAGGCTGAACGAGACTGCCCTATACGCAGGGTCGGCACAAAAGCCATGCGTCGCGACCGCGCTGAGGGCCTTGTCGCCATAACGGCATTGCAGCGAAATGTTGCCGAGGTATCCAACAATCTCTCCCTCTGCCTCCAGGACCCAACCGATGGGACGGTTGGCTGCAGTCGCCACCAAGGCCGGATTCGCTCGCCACAAGCGCTCCCAGTTTTCGGGAGAATCCGCGACTATGCCAGATCGCTGCTTGAGTTTCGCGACAGCGTCAAAATCAGAGAACGTGGCTACCCTGAGTTTCGCGGGTGGTAGCGGCAAAGTGCTACCGCCACGATTATTGTCGACCCGCGACGGCGAAGGTCGCCGTTTTCGAATTCTGGCAAGTATCGCTGCCGAGATTTTCTCTTGAACTGATCCCATTTCGTTAAACAACCGGAGCACCTTCTGTATGACTTTTCTGGGCGAGACAATGACCTACTAAGCGATTTCGCCATCTGCCAAGGTTGCTCGTGATGGCGTGACTCGAGCCATCACTGTAAATGGCGCGCGCTCGGCTTTTCTCTCCACCATGTACTGCAGCCATTTCTTGTAGACTCCGAAGGCAGACCCCTGCCAGGTGTGCTGCAGACTCGCTGTGACTGATCCCGGAAAGAAATCGATCATCTCTTCACGCCGATCAGCCATGGCCCATTCACGATAATTCTTGAGCACCTCAGTCACTGCACCGTCAAAATATCCGTGCGGCATCGTCGGATATGTTTCGCGTTCGTGGCGAAGGAAACGCTTGATGTCGCGACGATATTCCTTCATGAGAGTCTGTGAGCCGTATTCGGGGTGTCCCTGGAAGTGAACGAATAGACTTTTCTTTTTCTGCTTCACGAAGACATCCACTCCAGCATCGACCGAGTTCGACAAAACTGAGTAGCCACCGGCAAGCAACTCGTTCTCTTTCACATCATTCCATCGAGAATGCGGAAAGCGCACTATGCCAGCCGCGTGACTCATCAAGGCGTGATCGCTGGTTGTCGCCTTGAATACTCCGAATTTCTTGTCCGGCAGCGGATGCCGTTTTATTCCATCACAATGCAGCACGCTGGCGTGGGCGGCCAAGCACGATAGGATGGTTGAACTCGTGTTGCTCTGCGCCCAATCGAAAACATCCGCGAGCAGGTTCCAGTAAGGTTCCTCGCGGAGGTTGGGATAACGAGGTTCCGTCCCGGTAATGATCGCTCCGTCAAACCGGCTTTGCCAGAGGTCGTCAAACGGGAAATAGAAGCTGTTCAGATGCCGCTCGCCGAGATCCATACGCGGAACACCGGTGAGCGAGTACAGCTTGATATAAACGGGGAGGTCGCCAGAGGCGGTGTCGAGAAGTTCGAAAAACTGCAACTCGGTATCTTCGAGCGCGGAATCCGGCATGTTGTTAATCAAGGCAACATTGAGACCGTCCACGCGACGCATATGGCCGTCGATCGCAATCACAGACTCCGATATTCGCTCGGCCCACCGACTTGGAACTCGACCCCCGTCAATAATCAGTGGCATAAGGTTCCCCCACGATCTCTCTAAAGCGCGTGCCCTAGTTCCTCGCCGCTTCTAGCGCCTGGGACAAATCCGCAAGGATGTCGTCGATGTGTTCAATCCCCACGCTTAGCCGAATCATCTCGGGCGTGACTCCCGCCTTCTTCTGTTCTTCGGGTGTGAGTTGGCGGTGCGTTGTCGACGCGGGATGACATGTCAACGACTTTGCATCACCCATGTTCACCATCCGCTTGAACAGCCGAAATGCGTTGAAACACTTCCTGCCACCCTCGTAGCCGCCCTTTACGCCAAACGTCAGCAGCGAACAAAAGTTGCTCCCGAGGTACCGATGCGCCATCGCATACAGTGGGTTATCAGGGAAACCGGCATAGTTCACCCACTCGACCATGGGATGGGCACGGAGAGAGTCCGCAACCTTCCGGGCATTCTCCACGTGGCGCTCCATGCGAAGAGCGATGGTCTGAATTCCCTGCAAGAACAAAAAGCCGTTAAATGGAGACAGCGTGGCTCCGGTGTTTCGCTGGCACACGGTTCGACAACGAGCGACGAAAGCGGCATCACCGTAGTGATCGACGTAGACAACGCCGTGATACGCAACTTCCGGCACATTCAACATGTAGAACTTTTGCGGATACTTCCTCCACGGGAATTTCCCCGAATCGACGATCATTCCGCCAATGCTGGTGCCAGCTCCTCCGATGAATTTAGTCATGGCGTGAACGACCACGTCGGCGCCGTACTCGATCGGCCTCAGCAGGATCGGCGTCGCCACTGTGTTGTCGACGATCAGCGGCACACCGTGCTTGTGGGCAACCTTCGCCAGACCCTCTATGTCAGCGACGTTTCCGGCAGGGTTTCCAACGCTTTCACAGTAGACCGCACGCGTGTTCTCGTCGATCAACTTCTCGATATCTTCGGGCTGATCGGTCTTCGCAAAGCGCGAGGATATTCCCCGCTTTGGGAAGATGTGCGCGAGGAGTGTGTATGTCGCTCCGTAAAGCTGCGGGGTGGATACGATGTTGTTTCCCGTCTCCGTGATATTGATCAGAGCGTATTCGATGGCAGCCATGCCAGAACTGACGCTCAGTCCTTCAACGCCGCCTTCGAGTGCCGCCACTCGCTGTTCGAGCACATTATTCGTCGGATTACCGATCCGGGTGTATATGTTCCCCTTCACTTCGAGGTTAAAAAGCGCGGCCCCATGCTCCGCGCTGTCAAACTCGAATGCCACCGTTTGATAGATCGGTACGGCGACGGCTTTCGTCGTAGGATCGCCGTCATACCCAGCGTGAATCGCGATGGTCTCTAATTTCATGGCTTAGGAGTTTCGAGAAATGACTACTCGGAGGCGTTCAAGGGCGCTTGAGCCCCAAAGGCGACCGAGTCATGAGCCACTGCCTTCTGAACAGCTTTGGCAACGGTACGGGCCGCAAAAGCGGCTCCAAATGCGAATCTCATGACCGGCCCAAAGCTGTTCGCAGCTGCCAACCCCACAAAATACAGACCCGGAACTGTCGACTCGAACTTCGACGACAACACAGGAGATCCAGCAACAATTTTGATCTTCGAGCGAATCTCGGCATTCAAGAACCTCAGTCGCTCAAGATTCACTCGATAGCCTGTCGCAGCGATGATGTGGTCTGCAATCACTTCCCGTTTTCCACCCTCTTGATCGACTAAGCTGAGGCACACCTCACCATCCTGGATTCGGGCGCCTGCGGGGGTGTATCCAATCAGGAGTGGGACTTTTCCGACCACTTTGTCTCTGATGAACGCTCCACCCGACGGTCCTAACACCCGGCGAACCGCCTCTAGCCTCAGCCGTTCAGGCAAATAGTGGAAAACGTCAGGATGATTCGCAAAGAAGTAGGCCTTCCACCCCGGCCCCAAGCCAGACGGAGGCCGATGCAGTTGATCCCACCACGGACGAGGTTTGTCGCTTTTGCTGTGGAATTTCACAGGCTTCCGAGCGACGAGCTGAACGTTTACACTTGCCTCTTGCATCAGACCAGCAACGTCGAGTGCCGACGCACCCGCACCAATCACAACAACACTTCGACCTCGGTATCGTTCGACATCGGAGTGATGGGAACTATGAGACACGAATTCTGAAGGCAAGTTAGCCAGGCTCTCTGGAACGTACTCAAAGTGGGTAACGCCGACGGCCAGGACAACCCTTCCCGCACGGATCACTTCGCCGGTGTCAAGGCCCACAACAAAACCATCCGCCTGCTGATCGACGCTGACCACGGTCTTATCTTCGAGCTCTGGGACTTTCCTGTCGCGGAATGCGAGCCCATAGGCCGCGAAGGTTTCGAGGCTGACGGGAATACCCTTGTTGTGATATGCAATTCCCTTCTCCGCGCAAAATTGCCCCAGCGTGAAGTCGCCGTTCGGATCGGAGATGTTTGAGGCGAAGCCGTCCGATTTCAGCATCATGCCCTTCGGCATGTGTGAAGTCCAACTGTCCATCGCCCGTCCGAAAATGCGGAATGGGAGTCCGTTGTGCCGGAGATGGGCGGCGATTGAAAGCCCGTAGGGACCTGCGCCAACGATTACCGTATTTCTCATAAGTTTGATGGCTCTCAGATCTTGGGGAGGGAGGTTAAGGGGGAACTACAGTCATTCTAGCACAGATTCAAATCTCCGCATCGGTATTGCTGAGGACCGGAACTCCTTAACTGTCTTGAGCTTAAGAACAAGGAGCCATCATGTCTTCTATCGTCACAGCGAAGCCAGCAAACGGCCAATCCGCTCTCCGGCCCGGCCATCCCAGAGAGGTGGGATCACGCCCTTCTTGGCATTACCGGCTAGGATGTTTTTCAACTCGGCGTCCAACTTGCCCTTGTCATCCCCCACCAGAACGTTGGTTCCCATTTCCACAGTGATCGGGCGCTCAGTGTTCGCGCGCAACGTGAGGCACGGCACTCCCAAGTATGTCGTCTCTTCCTGAATTCCACCAGAATCGGTGATGACGACTGCCGCCCGGCTCTGCAACGAGAGGAACTCGATGTATGGCATGGGCTCGAACAGATGCAACCGTTCGGCTGCGATTCCGAATTCCTTGATCCGCAGGCGAGTTCGCGGATGCACCGGAAAAATGATCTCCAGTTGCTCGCTGACTTCAAGGAGAGACCGCAGCACGCGCTGCAGACTCTCACTGTCATCGACATTGGAAGGACGATGCAGCGTAACCAGAGCAAATCGCTTGGGCACTCCGTTGTTCGGGGCCTTCCTGGCAGCCGGCAAAAGTCGTATCAGCGAGTCGATCATTACATTGCCGACGCGATGGATCGCGTCCGATGACACGCCCTCACGTTTTAGATTGAGATCGCCATCCTCCGACGGAGTGAAGAGCACGTCTGAAAGACGATCGGTAACCATGCGATTAATCTCTTCTGGCATCGTGCGGTCGAAGGAGCGGAGTCCAGCTTCCACGTGCCCCACAGGAATCAAGAGTTTTGAGCAAACCAAGGCGGCCGCGACTGTCGAATTCACATCGCCATAGACTAGAACGATATCGGGCTTTCGCTCCGTTACAACTGGTTCGAAACGACGCATAATCTCCGCCGTTTGCGAAGCATGGCTGCCGGAACCCACTTCCAGATTGAAGTCTGGTTCAGGAATTTCAAGCTCCGTAAAGAACACGTCGGACATGTTTCGATCGTAGTGTTGCCCGGTGTGCACCAATGTCTGCCGTAGACTTTTCTCGCGGATGGCACGCAGTACGGGCGCTGCCTTCACAAAGTTCGGACGCGCGCCAACAACATGAAGAATGTGATTCACGGAGTGTCCCTATTCTCGCTTCCCACAGAGATGCGCGAAGCCCGACCGCTAAGCAACGATGTTACTCTTGATCTCTGTTCCCTCCGGAGGTACGCTGCGAACTCTGGCGGAACAGCTATTTTCTCTCCGGAAAGGTAACACCAAGCAAACCCGAGAAAACGTATCAAACCGGCGAGAAGATAGGGCCTATCTTTTACTTTCCGGATGCATTTCACAACTTCAAACAGCGGATCACTGCCAAACGAGTAATCCAGTCGTCCCAGACGAAATGCATTCCGGATGGGCCTGCTGCCGCCTCCCGTATGCCGGTGGTGGAAAATCTTCAGTCGTGGAATCGACTCAATCCGCCAACCCTCCATCTTGGCGCAGGTTTGTGCGTACCAGTCTTCTCCGCCATATTTTAGAACGGGGTATCCGCCGATCGCCTGGTAGCATTCGCGGCGCACCAGTTGCGCTGCATGAGGGACGTTGTTGACGCTGTTGAACCAGCGGCTCTGAAATCCGCTCCCATGATCTTCGTATACGAAGCCACCTGCCAGCCCCAGGCTCGGGGATGTCAGAAAATGGCCGATCAGCTCTTCGAAGTAGTCTTTCTCCAGCGAAATATCGGCGTCGAGATTGCCGATGAACTCATAGTTGATTGTTCGCAGCAACTCCTCGCCCTTGTGCAGAGCAACGATCTTACCGGCGAAGTTGTGGCCTTCTTTCTTGAGGACCCTCAGCAGACTGATAAACGGGTGTTTCTCCGCGTATGCTTGAACGATCTGATCCGTCCGGTCCGAGGAATTGTCGCTCACAATCACCCATCGTCGCGGCAGCAGCGTCTGTTGGACGACGCTCTGGATCGTCTTCTCGATATAGGCCTCTTCGTTGTATGCCGCGGTTAGCAGGACATACGTTCCGCGCGCTGTTGGGGTAGTCATTCTTAGTTGGCAAGAAAACGGCGGGATAGTGTGTCGAGGGACGGCTCTGCGTCCAACGCGTCGCGGTCAACCTCAACCTTGAACTCCGGCTGCCCATCGGACCAGTTCGTGCCCTTCAATGAAATCGTGGGAGAGTCAGATCGAATCACCACCGCGGCCGAGATTGCCGCCAGCAAGCCATACCAGACCACCAAGGTTTGGTCCCAATACGAAATACCGAAAAACGAGATGACATTTGCGAAAAGAGAGGCGCCCAACACCCACAAGAACACCTTCTGCTTCTTTTCTCTTACAATTCTTCTGGCGCGCCCCAAGTACTTGAATCCATATACGAGGATGGCCATAAACAACAAAAAGGCCAGCAGTCCCGAGGAATCGCAGGTGCCGACATACTGGTTGGCCGTGTCCCACATATCCCAGCCCCAGGCCTCAGTCGACTTCACCCCGATCAGCCACCAATCTCCGAAGTGACGGATGCACTGGTCGATCAGCGCGAAGCGGTGCCACGACGACGATCCCCCTGCGAGGTCGACCTTAGCGATGAGGTACCATACCGGCTGCTTCCAGACAATATGCACACCCACCAGGAATAAGACGATGCCCCACCTTATGACGCGCATCCAGTTCCGCAGAGGCCATAGACACAATGCAAAAATCCCACCGACGTAAGCAAGGATGGGTGTGCTGGAGTTTGACGTTACGATGATCACCGCAGTCGAAGCGATAGCGAGCGCGGCGAGGGTGCGATATTTCCTGCCCTCGAGGCGCAGCAGGACGAACAACGGAAGCACGATCGCCCCAAAGGTCCCCGCCAACAGAGGATGCCCAAAGCACCCCAGCGCTCGAAAGCGGCCATCGCGTTGCATGAGGTTGCCGTACCATTCCGCCCTCGAACCTCCCAGCAAAGCGAACGGACTGTGCCCTGTTTGGACTTCCCAGAGCATCGCCACCGCGATCACAGGCGCGATCCACGCCAGGGTCCGAACCATTCGCAAAATATCTTCTTTCTCGCGGATCATGAACCGCAGCAGAAAATAAAGGCCGAAGGCCGTGTAGAGATTGCCGACCTGAAAGATGAAGGCCCCCATCTCCCGAAACAGCAGGACCCCCGCCACGGCGATCGATAATGCGCCCGAAATGACCGCGAAGTCTATCTTGTTAAATCCGCCACTGAAGATCTGGGTCTTGCAGGAGAATTTCTCCCGCATTAGCCGGACAATCCCGAACAAAGCTAGAACCCGCATCATCGGGAAGTGCATCCCACCCACAACCAGAACCTGATCAATCGGAATCAAAACGGAAGCGGCGATGAATGGTGCAATCGTCTTAACCCGCGGCCACACTACAACCAGGACTCCCACCACGAGCACCAGCAGCAAAACAATGGGGTTGAAGAAGCTCTCAGCAGCTCCTCCTCCGAAATGTATATTCTTAGGTTCCAAACGCTCGGACCTTCCCGAAGACTCAAACTACGCGACTTCCCTTGCCTGCCAAAAGCGAAGGGCACCTAGGAAAACGTATGTCGTAAGACAAAGACCGATCCCCACAGCGATGCTCGGGACTGGTTGGCTCATTACAGAGGTATATCGTGTGACCAATGCCCACAAAACGGCAATCGCTATTGAGGCGAAGACTGGGATGGGGAAGGCATTCCGATATTGCGAAATTTTCATCCCTGTGACTTTTCTGATTCGTTCGACTTGAAGTAAATATCCGAAGATCACAGCCAATAGGCAAGCTAGCTGCGCCCCCCAGGGGCCGAACACCTTGGCAAGCGGGTACACAAGAACCACCACAACAACGGCCATGAGGGCGACGCTGCGCCGGTGAAGTTGTGGCATTCCCTTCGCGTAAAACGCCTGCGTGATCTGATTGTTCAATATATTAAAGAAGGCCGTAAAACATGCGAGTCCCAGTGCCACGCTGGCAGCGCTATAGCGTGGCCCGTAAGCAATGGTCAGCAAAGAGTGCCCGCAGAACATTACGAAGAGGATTGCCGGCAGCCCAACCCACACCGTAGCCGAGGTCATTTGCAACACAATGCGGTTCATCCGAGCATTATCGTCCTGCACCCGAGACAGGGCCGGGAGAAGCGTCTGATTCATCACATTCACAAGGAACCCCAGGGGGGTCTGAATCAGGTAAACGGCCATCGAATACAAACCAAGGTCGGCGACGGAGTACAGTTTGCCCAGGACGAAGAAGTCCGCTCGCGTGAAAACCATGTTGAAAAGTATGATGCCCACCAACCCCTTTGAGAATTTCATCAGATCGCGGATCGCCGCAAAATTGGGGAGCCGGGGACGATAAGGACAGATGACGTAGGATAAGCCACAACGCGCCACGTATTCCGAACAATAGCCGAACGCGAGCGCCCAAACGTCGCGCATAAAGAACCCGAGGATGATGGTTATGATCACGCCCAAAATGCCGCCGCCATTGCTGATCGCCGCCCATTTCCAGAACTTCATGGTCTTGACGGCAATGTAGGCGCGCGGGCTCATCGCGCCGTCGAACAGCACGCTAAGGGTGACGACTCGGGACAGCGCGGTGAATTCTACGTTTCCGTAGAACTTTGCGATAAATGGGGCGAGAACATAAACCAGAGAATAAATGAACGTTGCCCGGCTCATGGTCATCCACCAGGCTGCGGTAACGTGACCCTCTTCCTCTCCCTTCGGGTTCTGAATCAGAGCCTCTCGGGCTCCGACGTCCACCGCATATTGAATCAAGGTAGTCGCGGTTTGTACGATGGCCATGGCTCCGAACGCTTCTGGAGCCAACAGGCGAGTCAAAACCATGTTGCGACCGAAGCGGATCGCTTGCTCGAAGAAACTCGCTCCGCCGAGCCACACACCGCCGCGAAACACGCGGCCCTTCAGGCCGTCATTGCGGACGAACGAATGATATTGCTGCTTGAGAGTTGCTTGGATGGAAGACATTAGTTTCGGTTGAGAACAATCCGGCGCGTCAAGATTGGCGAACTATGCAACTGCATCACCGGCTATCGACAAGAAGTTCTTGAAATGCTCCCCAGAAGCCAAGGGCCTGAAGGAAGCGAAGAGATTCGCATGAACAGGGTTGACGTAGACGACAATACGCGGGGCCTTGCCAAAGTTTGCAACCACTTGCCGCATGATGGCTTCGCCGAATGGGTGGTAAAGAAAGACGACCGCGGGCTCATCGGGGAATCGGTAATCTCGCGCATCTCCACAGATCAGTTCTGCGTTGACACCGCGCAAAGCCAAGTTGTGTGTGGCAGCACGACAAAGCGCGGGCGAAAATTCGACTCCGGTCAGCTTCGTGAATCCGGACTCATGCGCGAGGATGAGCGCGCGTCCTCTGCCGCAGCCCAAATCGATGAAGCGCCACCGCGGAACGTCAGCGATGGCGTCTTCGAACCAAGAAGGATCAACTCCACTGTAGTGGACGGTTTCGGACCTCTGGCCGCGAAGGATACGGGTCCACAGCAAGCACGAACGACCCGAAGTGCGGGTGCCGCGAGCTCGATCAAATGCGTCGGGCGCGGGAAAGAGCTCTTCTCTCAGCCTTTGAAACATGGGTGGATAATCGGACTTGGCGCAGCCTTCATCATTGGACCCGAGTTATTCAGCGACCGTCGTTTTTGCCAAACGCGAGCGCCAGAGCTTTTTGACTCTGGGAAGCAGCCCTGTATCCCCAAGTATCTTCTTGGCAAGATTGTCCGCAAAACCCGCCGAGGCGCGAATCGCATCCAGCAGCGCTCCCTTAGGGTTTGGCGCAAAGATAAAGATGGAAGCTTCCTCCGAAGGAGAGTTGCCAAATTGCTCTTTATATCTCGCCTCTCCAGGGCCAAAGTCGACTTCCCTCACCCCCGCAGTACAGAACTCCTCAAGCACTTTCATCAGGAGGAATGTTCCGGGTGAGTACGCACCAAAGCGCGAGTCAAAGGCTAGATAATCGCTGCAGAAGCTACCGTGATACAGGGTTCCGATCCAGAAGGCGCATGGCGTATCGCCAACGTGCAGCACATAAGCGCGTAACCATCCCTTCTCAGCGCACAAATGCAGCCTCCGTCTCATCTCCTCATTGTCCTGAAATCCGACCCCAAGTCCTCGCTGATATGTTCTCTTCGCGATCTCTTCAGCCTTCTGCATCAAATCCGGCAGTTCGGCCGGCGCCCGATAGGCACAAACCTTTACGTTACCCTGATGGTCGGCCATCAGTTTTTTTGCTTTCCTTTTCAGATCCGATCGATGGTTCCCGGAGAGCGCAGAGTAAACATCCTTTAGGTCGTTGGGCAGTCTCATCACGTAGTGGGTCCCGGGTTTTGCGACGCGATTGCGATTTCCAAACCCGGAAGCGGAGAGTGCACTCTCATATAGGGTGGAGCCGAGTCGGAGATTAGGCAGGAAGGCGACGTCCGCCTCACCATTGCGCAAAGCGGTCTTGATCGCCGCGAGGATTTCGACGCAGTTTTCCGGAGAGGCATCGCCCAGGAGGCCTTGGTAGGAAAACAGCAGGGCGCGTGATGGAACTTCAGGCAACTGGAGATATCCGATCTTTGACTTCCATCGAATGCACTCCAGCCGCCCGACCATCAAAGCGTCGGGTAGCCCGTTCCGGTAGACAACAATCACATGCGGACGGATCACCTCTTTGCGGTCCCAAACGAATCCATGGCAGAAATCGATGTCACTGTCTCGATGGGTGGGCCTCGCGGACCAGATCTCACGGATGTCTTCGACGCCCGCCCCAGATCGTGCGATCCGGACTTCCACCCCAGAAGTGCCAGACTCGAGGGTTTCAGGAAATCCTTCGAGCGCGATTCCACCAACGATTGTCATTCGGTTAACTTCTTCTTTCACTAGAATTTCGAAGGGGAGACGGGCGCCTGCTGCAGCCTAACAGAGGAACAACCGAGAGTCCAAGGTGCTGGAGGGGGTAAACCGGCTCAGGCAGTGAATCCCGTCCCACTGCCTGAGCAAAAGGTGGCTAAGTATTCCCGTGTGCTTTACTGAACCACCGCTGCGAGACCTGTAGGGGCAACCGGAGTGCTTCCGGAACCGGAAGCGAACTCGTAGGCGCCCGCGTCCCAAGCGCCGGTTCTCTGATTGACCGGGTTGGCGGGGTAAACCGCGATCAACCCGCCCCAGCCGCTCTGTTCCGCGACGCCCCCGCTCGATCCAGACAGGCAAGCGGTTCCCGCTGCCGCATTGAGTGCGGCAACCGTGTTGCAAAACGCAGTCGAGCTGTTGCCAGCGGCAAGCGTGGCGCAGGGATGCGCGCCCGAAGTCGCTCCGGTACAGTCGGTAGCCGGGCCATAATCGTTTCCTATGACGTACCCCTGCAAGTTCGCGGTGTTGGTGGTTTGAAATACCTCTCCGCCGTTGTCTTGTACCGTCGTGCAGTTATTGCCTCTGCAACCAAAGAATGAAGAAATGGATGTGAAATCCATGATGTGATTATTTTCAAAATAGATCCCGCTGCCGGCAGCCCAACCCGGAGTGTACTGATTCGCAGGACCGGCAGTTACCGAGTTGGCTTGAAAAGTGTTGTTGTAAAGATAAGCCTTCACGACACTCGAACCACTACTGCCTGGGGGCGACAACATGAGCCCGTTGGCATCCGGAGCAAAGTGACCGGAATTTAACCATGAGTTGTTGAACAGGTAAAAGTTCGGACACTGCGGCCACCAGTTCACACCTTCGATCGTGTTGGCTGTGGTGTTGTTGTAAGCGATAAGGTTGGTACATAAGTAACCGGAACCGGGAGTGATGATTTCGAAAACGTTACCGTGCCTGCCGCCGAAGGCGGGCTCGAAAATGTACTCCAGATCGTTGTCGTGGATAATCCCAGCATCACCGCAGTAGAACCCTTGCGAAGTGTGGTGGATTACGGTGTATTCCACGTCCCAGCAATCCGACACCGCCCACATTGTGCCAAGCCCGGTAATGTTGCTGTTCCCTGTGCCGTTGTCAGTGGCCACACAAGTCGGCGTCGTGCACTTGTTGCCAAAAGTGGAATCAGATCCGTCGATCACTATGAAAAGTTTGCGGTTCTGGTTGTTGGGAGTTCCGCCGGTACCATTGGCGAGAAGTGGGTGTGCGTCATCCCCTGCGGATGAAGCGATCGACCATCCGTGCATGTAGAGTCGCTCTGCGATCGTGTAGTCGCCTGTATCAACGACCCTACCGCCGCTCCCTCCAGAAGTGCAATCGCCGGTAAACTCGAGAGCGTCAAAGATTACGTAAGACTGTCCCCCGAAGCTAAGGCTCGACGTAATCCCATCCATAGGATAAGGGCAACCGGAAGGAGAGCTGTTGGTAATCGGATTATCTTCGTTGATCATGGGACGCGCGAACGAAGATCCAGCGTACCAAGTGAAGTCCACGCCTAGGTAGATCGGGGTAGTGATACTCGACCCACTATAACCCCAGTTCCAAGTTCCGCCGGTTGAGGGGGCACCGCTGTTGCGATGCCAGGTATCGCCACCCCGCAGAATGAATCCTTCACCGCCAGTGGGCGAAACGGCTGCACAATTGGAGGAGCAGGCTGGCATTCCCGGTGCATGCAGCCACGGAGAGGACTCCGAAGTTCCGCTGTTACTGTCCGATCCTGCGGCTGAAACGTAATAGCAACTTGTAATACCGAGGCTCGCTAGAGTGACCGACCCTTGGCCGCCGCCCGCCTGCGGGTTGCTCAGGCTCAGGTAGTTTGCTCCGCCGGGGCAGGCGCCGCCGCCAGTAGTGGAGGCGAAGGAGTGAGATGGGGTTGTCACGATTAAGAGTCCGAAAATTAGTGCAAAGAGAGCTTGGGGGAATCTGCGGCTCATTTTGGGGGATCCCTGGTGTCGAGATTAAAGTCGCCGGTAACCGGCTAACCTCAACTGCGATGGTAGGGGTTGCTGCGTATGTCGCCAAGGTCCCTGTAGTGCAGCATCGCCGGTACACCTCCCGAAATGAACCTTCGATTGTTCCTGCGGAGATTCTTGGGTTGCATTAACTGTAATCTTTCCAATCATTTAACGCAATCAGCTCCGGACTTGTGCCACCTCTTGGCCAGCGGACGGGGTCATGCCTCGCGCAAAGCCTACTTCGGCCAAAACTTGCGCCACCGGTAGAATTCGGCTCCCACTACGTACCGCGGAGGACACTACCCACTCGAACAGTTCTGGGGTACAGCCGTACTCAGAAGGTTGCGGACGCACGTCGTGAGTGTAAAAGATCAACCAAGCTCTGCGGCGGACATTTTCCTCGATCAGCGCTCCCGCTCCGGCGCACCGGTCGACGTCGCCATACAAGCGGTTGGCTCGGAGCAGGTTCAGGTCGATTGTGTTGCCGTTGAACCCAGGGAAAATGCTCCTCGCACTTGCCAGATCCGGACCCACGATTCTCTTGGTCTTGAGAGTGACGTCCCCGAACGGATAGGAGAAATTCTCAGAGTCCAGCCCCGTCAATTGCTTTAAGACTCTCCTGCCCTTTTCTACATCAGCTCTAAACTCGGAGCACGAGACATCGCGGCAAGAAACGTGGCCAAACGTATGGCTCCCCAACTCATGACCTTTCGCAAGTAGAGCATGAAGATCATCTGGGCAGAATTGCTCACCCAATTCGTTCGAAGTGTTCATCAATCCGGCGGCAGCGTAGTAGGTACCTCGAGCGCCAAATCCTTCCAAGATGGCACCGCCAGTCGAATATGCAGTACGGGGGAAATCATCGAAAGTGAACGAGACGATTGGCTCCCGATTAGTAAACCGAACGGAACGACGATGAATTGACGACCATACAAAACGTCGCGTGTCGCCAAATCGGGATCGAATGCTCAAGCTAGCTCCTCAACCTGTGTTTCTTGAGCTGTTATCTTAATGATCGAGTCATCCGGTACTTCTCTTCCCTTGGGGAACTTGAGTAGAATGATGCCGCCCTTATTTTCCACTTCCTCCATCGAAAGATCGACAAACACACGGCCCGCTTGTTCATTGCGAGGTGTCTTCCGGTAGTTTGCATAAAAATCGCTCCCTGTCTCAGCGATGTACTTGCGAATTGCGTGGGCGAGGAAAGCGTGTTCCACCCGCTTTGATTGAATCCGGCAGCTGAACATGAGATCCGTCATACGCGGTTCTCGCCGATCGATGATCGAAAAGCCGACAACTCCATACATGCCGAAGCGGTCTTCGCAACTGAGCACGAAGGTATCCATATGCCGATTCGCGAGCAGTTCCCTGAGCACATCCCGATCGTACCTGTTGCCGGAGAAATTCATCTGATTCGTGCGCTGGGTTAACTCGTGTACTCGTTCCAGATTTGCAGCTGTCATCGGCTGGATCCGCAAGCGGATCTCACAATGTCGAAGAAACGCCATGTAGTCGCCGCTGAATCCTTCCACCATCGTCTGGCGTTTCATCTCGACTTGATAGAGTTTCCTTCGATCTTTGCTTTCAGCGGTAATCGGCACGTTGCAGTCGGATCGGCTTGGCAAGCCACGGTATTCCTCGGCGTTAAGAGTTTTTACGTCTCGACAAACACTCTTTACCTCCTCCAGTTCGAACTTGGTATCGTCCAGGAACAAGATGCTATCCAGGCCTATATTCAGCTGTTTCGCAATCGCTTGGAGTCCCCTGCTCTTTGGCTGCCAGGAAATTTGCGGGTAAAGAAAATACTCATCCAAGTGAAACCTCTTGATTGCTTCACATGCGGCTTCAGCGTTGTTCTTGCTCACCACGGAATGCAAAATTCCACGTTCATCGAGCGTCCGAATGACATCGACGATGCCGGACTTCAGTCTCAACTGCTCGATTCCGTCCTCAACGAGTATGCCCTCCCAGATGGTATTGTCGAGGTCCCAAACGACGCACTTCACCTTCTTTTCACCCGGCTCTTCCTCTTCGGCGACCTCCACCAAGAACTCCATCAAGCCAAAGTAGAGAGTCGTTTCATTCTCGCCGTTCGGCACGATCTCTATATCGAACGGACGTAGAACATCCAGCGTTGCGGTGATGTCTTCCAGCGGAACTCGGAACCGGTGAAATCCTGGAGTCACCTCGAGGAGTTTCTGGAACGGTATCTTTGAGTGCCCATCTGTCGAGCGCATGGTCAGCGACATCTGGATTTTTCGGTGCTCAGGGTTGTGGCATTCCAGAAGGAAACAAGTGGGTAGCTGTCGACCAGCCGACATGAAGCCTACGGTTTTCTTTTTGTAATCGTACCGCTTCTTGGCCGCCGTGATTTTGACAAGGGACGGCAAAGGGAGGTGCTGCAACGCTTTGCCAATCCTGTAATCGCGTTTTTCTACTCTCGCTGCATTGGCGGCCGAGTGTAGCCGCACTGTGCCGGGGGTCCACAGTTTTCCCCAACGCTTAAAGCGAATCTTCAAGAGATACGAATTTACGGCGACAGGCAAGTCCACTCGAACCATTCCGTCTGCGAACCTTCTGCATCTTCCATCCTGGCGGGGGCTGTAGAGATCGCAGCTTGAGTAGCAGGTGGGCCATACACATTCCGTGCAATGTTCACTCCAAGGAAGAACTGTACGGAGTCGTACCTTCCCCTTCTGATCCGCGAATGATCGAACTACCTCAGGACCAAGGTCATCCGCAGCCCCTCGCGCGCTATTTGTTTCAGTCTCGTACATTTGTCTTTAGATCCGCTCGTGCCTTTTGCAAAATCGCTGGTGAGAACAGTTTAGGCAGTCATCGCAACTTCACTTAGATCTCAGTCGAAGCTGTCTTCAATCACGCTTTCAATCGGGCAACCTTTGCCCAAGATGCAGGCATGTGTTTTTCTATCTCGATTCCTTCGAAGATGTTACTCTCTCGGGCTCCGTGCTTTCGAACCCATTCGGCCATCGCGGCGACGCCTTCCCGCAAGGACTTGATTTCATGCTTTCCAAACACTCGCTCCGCTTTGGAGTGATCCGAGTATGCGATCTTCACTTCGTTGCGTTCAGGAAGGTGAGCTACCTGGCAGCGCGCGCCCATAGCCTCGGCGACAACTTGGGCAAGAGCGTTTACAGTATGAGGCACATCAGCTCCTACATTGAAGACTTGATTTCTGGCGCCAGGACAATCTACGGATCGAGCGATGGTGGGAGCGACGTCATCGATATGCGTAAAGGCTCGCTCCTGAGAACCGTCTCCAAAAATTGTCATGGGCTCGCCGCGAAGGAGCTGATTCATAAAGATTCCCACGACATTGCGATATCGATCGCCGATATTCTGCCGCTCGCCATAGACATTGTGCGGCCGGAAAATGATGTAATCCAGACCGAACATTTCGTGGCTGACCCGCAATTCTTGCTCCACCGCTAGCTTGGAGATGCCGTAGGAATCCTCGGGAACAGGAATCATGCTCTCGGACATCGGGCTTTGCCCAGCACCGTACACGGCGATGGATGACGTGAACACAAGACACTTCACGTTGCAATTGACAGAAGCGTTGACCAAGTTTACCGAGCCGATCAGGTTGTTATTGTAGTTAAAGCGCTTGATGAAATGGCTCAACCCCTCGGCAGCGTAAGCGGCCAAGTGATAGACATAGTCAAAGGAATGTCGCTCAAAAAGCCGATTGACGAAGTCATGATCTGTCACTGACCCTTGGACGAAGGTTGCGCCGGGCGGGACGTTCTCGCGAAACCCACCACTTAAGTCGTCAATCACAACGACATCGTGTCCCATGCGAAGCAAATGCTCCGCGACGTGTGAACCCATGAATCCCGCACCGCCCGTGACTAATGATGTTGACATCGGATAGACCCCTCCATATAGGGAATTTCTTGTTTTACTTATCTGGACAGACTGATTCCTTAGGATGCAAAGATCGAGCTTGCGTGAGTAATGTGTGGTTCGGTTCCGCGCTCAACGAATTCGATTGGATCCAGCATGGTATTCCACTCTATGACGACACTGTACATATCGAGGCGCGCTTTCAGTGCCTCCGTTGGCCTCCACCAGTATGCCAAACCGTAGCCTACTTGGCGGATCCGGAGATGTAGGACCATCACTTGTCGGCATCGTCGTGCGCCCTTCGCTCCAAAATGCTTGTAAAAATACCGGTAACAGTTACGATCTTTCTCGAGGGCAAAACGAACTGGAAATCGCCCAACTGACTGGCCGCCCAGGTGCGTAATCGTCACCTCCGGTGTGAATCGGATCCGATGGCCGGATTCCCACACGCGATGACAAAGATCCACCTCTTCGTAGTGATAGAAGAATCGCTCATCGAATCCACCTAACTGTCTCAGCAGGTTGCCTCGCAAGAGGACGCAACAACCGGATTGCCAATCGATCTCTCGCTCTTGATTTCCATTCCAGCCTTCATATTGGTTAGAAACAAACCCCGATCCAAGTCGTCCGAGAATCCGCAGTCCAAGTGCCGCGATCAGGTTACGACGGACCGTAGGGAAAGGACGTGCCGAAACTTGGTAACTCCCGTCTGGATTTAATACTCTGCATCCGAAAGCGCCCGCTTCCCGGTGCTTATCGGCAAACTTCATCCAGCGGTCGAGTGAACCCTCGTGCACGAGTGTGTCGGGGTTAAGAATCAAAACGTACTCCCCCACAGCCTCGCGGATGCCGGCATTGTTTCCTTTGGCAAACCCTAGGTTAGCCCGATTTTCCACTATGCGCACGCCAGGAAATTGGGCACGGATTCGCTCAACTGACCCATCCGTAGAGCCGTTATCGGACACAATCACCTCGAACTCGGTTTCCTTAGTGCCGCTGAAAATCGAGGAGAGGCAGTTCTCAATGACTTTCCAGTCATTCCAGCAAATGATCACAATAGATAGTTTCACGATTTCACCCATATTCGGCGCCGTTCGGAAATGCGAATCGCGCCTTTGGCTAGATTGACCTTCCGCTTAAGATCGTCAGATTAACCGGCTCACTTTCGTGCTTTTCGGGCTGGCGGAGCCCACCGTGAATCGGCTCTTTGAGTGGGCCTTGGGAAGGGCGCCCCACGCTGACATAATGGAATCCGTGACGAGTGACTTCTTTTGCGCTGAGCATGTTCCTGCCATCTAAGACCAACGGGTGTTCGACGATTGACGCCACGCGCTTCCAATTCACGTCACGAAACTCTGCCCACTCGGTGACAATTAGAATTGCATCCGCACCCTCGGCCGCTTCGTACGGGTCAGCGCAATAGTTGATATTAGGCAGCACTTCACGCGCCTTTTCAGCAGCTTCGGGATCATAGGCGTTGATCGTCGCACCCTCCTCCATCAGCTTGCTTACGAGCGCTATGGACGGCGCAAACCGAACATCGTCGGTATTTGGCTTGAACGCGAGACCCCATACAGCAAGCCTCTTACCGCGGAGGACCCATAGCTCTCTGCGGATCGTATCTACGAAGTGCGCGATCCGGTCTTGATTGATCCTCTCCACTTCCTTCAGTAAGGAGAATTCACAGCCCGATTTCTCGGCAATTCTGATGAATGCTTGGACGTCTTTGGGGAAACAGAACCCGCCAAAGCCGATTCCTGGATTCAGAAAAGCGGGACCGATTCGTGGATCCAACCCCATTCCTTCCGCGACTTTAGTGACGTCCGCTTTGACGACCTCGCACAGATTCGCAACCATGTTGATGAACGATATCTTCATCGCAAGAAAGGAATTCGAGGCATGCTTGATCAGTTCCGCGGAATTGGTGTCGGTCATCAAAAGGAAAGGCTCTTTTGGCCTTTGGCAAGTCGAGTGGACCGGGCAGGTGAAAGTTCCGTGGAGAATGGGGTCATAGATCTCGCGCAACAAATGAGCAGCCCGAGAGGACTCGACACCGATCACAATCCGATCAGGGTGCAGGAAATCCTCGACTGCAGACCCCTCGCGAAGAAACTCAGGATTGGAAGCAACGTCGTAGTCCCAGCCATTGGTTCCGTGCACTGCGAGATGCTTCCGAAGCTGTGCACCAGTCTGCACGGGCACAGTACTCTTTTCGATCACCAGACGATAACCGGAGGCCCGCTTCGCAATAGCCCGAGCGACTCTCTCGATGGCGGAGAGGTCAGCGTCCCCGTTCGGCAACGGCGGAGTTCCGACGCAAATGAAAATCGCCTTACCATGATCGATGGCCTCCGCCGTAGATCCGAATGTCAACCGCCCCGAGGCACATGTCAGTGTGATTACGTCTTCAAGATTCGGCTCGAAGAGCGGCATGACACCGTTTTGCAGCTTGGTGAGCTTATCGACGTCACTCTCACTGCAGAAGACATCATGTCCGATCTGTGCCAAGCAAGCGGCAGTTGTCAGTCCTACGTAACCTGCACCAATCACTGAGATCTTCATGGTTGAGTTTTCCTTTTTCTGGTTGACTGATTGAAAAGCGGAGATGCTCGGACCTTATCGTCTTCTCACAGGTCGTCCAGGTCTTACGGGCGGGGAGCAAAAGCGTACAGCAGCCAGCCTAGCTCGTAGGGGCGGCATTCAAAGAGAATCTTCAGATCTTCCGGACGGTCGTGCTCGGCCTTCTCGGAGTAATGCCCCAATCCCGCCTTGAAGTATCTCGCAAAAGAGCGACGCGATCGGTAGATGCAGCGCCAGATGACTCCATTCGACGAGTCTTCCATATCAAAGTTCGATTCGTTATTCGAGTTGATCCATCGCAGACCTTTGTAAATCCATGGATCAAAATCCTGTTGAGTCACTTTCTCTAACCCAAATAGTGTCATCGGCCCCATCGCGTGTTGATGGACTGAGAAAACCGGATATCCATCCGTGACCCGGCCGCCGACAGCGTCGTAGTGCCACCACCACTGTCCCGAAGGACCCTGAGCCTCGCAAAGCCCGATGGCACACTTGGTCGCCCTCTTGGCAGCTTCTTCGTTTGAGTAAGCTTTCGCAAATTGCGTCATCCCATAAATCGGATACACCTGGTCGGCGAAGCTGCCGATGCGGCCCCGTAACATTCCGCTGATACTCCCGGAAGTTGCCAAATGACCGAAGAAACCACTTTCTCGTTGGTTCTTTGTGAGGATGTTGTATGTTTTGAAAACAATGGGCTCCAGTTGCGGGAGTCTTTCCGGACAGACCTGTGCCCAATAGGCCAGTCCCGTCAAAAACCAGCCCAGTTCCATCGTCACACCCCGCTTGGCCCCTTTATAACGCTCTAAGGCAGATTGGGGTTCGAGACGACGTTCCAATTCGCCGAACCGCTCAGGACAAGCGACACCACAGAGCCACAAAAGCACTCCAAGGTCGCCAATGTTATCGACCCATTTCAAATCGGAGAACAAGGCCTGAAACACAGGCTCTGTGTCGATCGGGGAATACCCACCAGCCTGTATTAGGCGATGAAGGCCCATCAACGTCATCGCAGTGTATCGGTGCGAGATGCCTTCCCGAACCATGCCCTGGTCAGTTCTTCTCAGCCTAAAGCAAAACAGCCTCCGTTGCTGGTCGAGCATCGGCGGTAAGCCTTGAAGCGCAAGGGAAAGAAATCGCTGCACCCTTGTCTGATCTTGTTCGATTAGTGGTGATACGGCAGCTCTCTCATCAATCATTGTCAAAAGCGCTCCAGAAGTATTCATAAAAGTCGATTCGTCCCGAATTCCTATCCCGCGTGGCGGTAAAACATTTCTCCCGTCTTCGACACAAGGCTCTGCGGCAAATGGGAGAGTATGTACTTCGCCCAGTTGGACTTCCAGTTAGTCTCCGAGGAATCAAAGAAATGAGTCGCGCACTGAGAGTCACTGTACCGCGAATACATCAACACAGACTGCGATGCGCCCCAACGGTTCTTGAAGGTCATCAGGCTGGGCTGGTCCGCATTCGTGCGTCCAAAATCCAGGAAACGCGCACCCATGCTCTTTGCGTCCTCGATAGTTTTCCACAAGAGCAGGGGCACGCCGCCGAGATGGTTGAATCGCGCATCCGACGCGCCGTACTTGTAACTAATCGCGTCCTTGTAGACAATCGTCATGATAGCAGCGACTGGCCGGTCGTCCTTGTATGCCAACCTGATTTTCAAAGCCTTTTCGAAGGAGTTCATCAAGTTAGCGAACCAGACCTTGGGTTGAGGGGGCAAGTTGTGCCGACGCCGCGTCAGAAGGAAGAGACGGTAAAACTGATCCAAGAACTCCTGCGAAGAGCCTTCCCGATAGGCCAGGCCCTCACGCTCAGCTCGGCGAATCTTTCGTTGGATCGAACTTTTGTGCAGATTTTCAAATAGCTTGTTTAGACCTGGATTCAGATCCAACAGATGATAGCTATACGTTACCGTTTTTTGATGAAGCGCGCCCATCGCGGAAAAAAGCAGCAGGGGACGGATTTCCAGATAGTCCCAACCCTCTCGCTCCAGATCGCCTTCCAATGTCGCCCCAATCGCCATCGCGTGATCTTCCGAATCCACGAGCGGCTGTGCATGATCCGCAAACGGTATGGAGACCAGACGACGACCTGTCAACCAACTCTCGACTTTGCAAAATACAATGGCATTCTCGAGGGCATTGCCGGGCCGCGAAGTCGTATAAGCGATTGCCTCGTAGCCATGTGTTTCTCGAAGGGCGCTGAGCCAAGCTGATGAGTGAAAAAGTGAAGCTCGGGGATGTCTCTGCAGAAAGTCTTCCCAGCGCGAGTCGTTCAGGGGATCGAAGCGGTATGCCGGCGTGGTCGGGACCGCACCCCGGTGAATTGTCGCGGGCTCCAAGCGGTCTGTAGAAGACACAGTCATCGACCTCTGCTCCTCTTCAGACTTGAACTTCCACTTCGTTTGGCGTTAGCCGCTCGATCAGTTGCTTCGTCTGTGCGATATTCCGGCGACCTGATGCACCGAATACGATCGACTCAATCTGTGGAAATTGACACACATACTCAAGAGCCTGCAGCGGAGGCAACGCGCCACTCGCAAAAACCGACATTGCAATCAAGCGGCAACGACCTTCGGTCATCAGTTTCTCGTAGGCTTGCATGCCACCACACATCCGGAAACCAATCTTGTTGATATTGGCGCAGATAATCGGATTCGTCACACCAATCTTCTCCAGTCTCTGGAGTAAGACGGGAGCGTTCATGGTGATGAAGCCCGGTTCCGCCTGATAGCGCTCGCGCACGCAATCGGCGAAGATGCTGAAAGCGTCGTCAAATCCGAGACCCAGCAGGAAATCGGTGGCGACGTTCTGCAATAAGATAACCGGAGTTGCGAGGCCAGCGAACATCTTCATCTCAGCGTCGATCAAGAGAGACGCCAGACCCTTGACGTCTTTGCGCGCCGCGGAAATGCCGCCGCGGAACAAAGCGCCAAGCGCATTCTCTTCCGGCAAAAAGCTGCGGAATGCCCCCACAACACCGTGTTCAGCTGCTGCGTTGGCATATTTGTGTGCATAGGGCATGCAGGGATAGAACTTGAAATCCGGGTACCGGTCGCGATTGACGCGAAAATGATCGCAGACCTCTTGCATGCGCTCGTGCGTCGTGCACATGAACGTCTTAATTCCTTCGGCGTAAGCTCCGTCCAGCACATCGATGACAGCCTGGATGTCCTGGAAGCGCATAGCCTGGGTGCGGGCTTTTTCTTCGGACATGTGATTGACGCCGAAGAACTGATTATCACCAAATAGAATTCTGTCCATGGGATTGTTGATTAGGTTGAACAACGATCGGCGTCAATTACCGCTGCCAAATACCTTTTGCATGAACGACTTCTTGCCTCTCAGGAGCGCCATCTCGGGAAGCAGTTCTGTATCGTGGGCGTTCAGTGCGACCGCAGTTCGGGAGCTGCTAGCATCCTGGCGCAGCATCATTGCGACCAGAGACGCGTCGCTCGCAGTTCGAAAGTTGCTCACGGACTTGCCACCGGTCTTGACGGCTTGGAAGAAGTGGTCGATCTGCGCCGAGTACTCCTCGCCACGTACATAAAACCAAACAGGCTGGGTCAGTTCAGTGGTATAGCGAACATTCCACCCTTGAGTGAAGTTCTCATTCGCCTTTGGGAGAGACCGGATGTAGATCTGAATCTCCTGGCGATCCACATTGATGCGGCCGTTTGTGCCCCACACGCTTAGTTTGATGGACATCTTGCGCAAGCTCTCATCACTCCAGTTGGTTGCCAGTTGCCCGTGAAATCCGTCAGAAAAGTGCAACGTCGAATAAATCTCATCGTCCACATCCCTTGAGAACACACTGTTCATTACAGTCCCACTGACAGCTTGAGGGCGACCTACTAGGTAATTGACCAGGTCTAGAGCGTGGCACGCATAATCGAAGAGGCAGCCACCTCCTTCGCTTTTTTTCGATCGCCACGTGGCCCCCTTCGGTCGCAGCACAACCGGCCCGTAAGCTTCTGCACGTATGTGGTGCAACTCACCGATGACGTTTTGTGCGATCAAGCGCTTAGCTTCGGCGAATGTAGCAATAAAGCGGCAATGATATCCGACCTGGTTGACCAATCGCCTGCTCTCGGCCAGATCCGCCAGCCGAAAACCGACCTCTGGATCGAGGCCGAATGGTTTCTCGCAGAACACATGTAAGCCATGCTGCAGAGCCGTCTCAACAATATCCGAATGATGTTTGGAAGGCGTCGCAACAAACAGGCAATCCAAACCCTCTTTCGCCAGCATGGTTAGGTAGTCGGTGTACGTTTTAACGCCGGTGTATCTCGAAATCACATCGAGAAGATATGCCGATGAATCGCACACGGCGACTAGTTCGACATCGGGATGGGCGTTAACCATGGACTGATGTGAGAGGCCCATCTTCCCCAGTCCGACGATACCGGCTCTAAGCATTGTGCATTTCCTTATGGAGGTTCGTAGGACGTTCCTTACTTTTGCGCACTGGCAGAGGCGCCATTCTGCCCAGAAATCGAAGCCCCCTCTGTCGGATGAAGTGTTCCGCTCATTGCGGCAATGATTGTGTTGACGATGCATTGTAGAGCAGGAATGTTGCGTGCCTCGGGGTGCGCCGGCCGATTCCATCGGGCAACTTTGATTTTGGTTCTCACATCGTCTGTTGTTGCGAGAAGGGTGAGACGCCCCTGCTGCGCTAGATAGTGGTCCACCGCGCCAATCTTCCCTCGGAAGATGCTGTACACTGGAACGCCAAGAGCGGCGGCTTCACGGTTCATCGTACCTCCGCCACTGACCACGAGATCCGAAAACCACATCAGGTTCAAGCCATCGACAGCTGCTGCCGGGATAATCATCGAGCCAGCGGAGATCAAGTCTTTCCATTCGGACTTCAATTGCTGGCTCTGCCGTGCGTTTCTGGGAAGAGTGACGGCTCGAACATGGGGGTGCGAAGAAAGCAGCCGCATGGTCTCGGCAAACAGCACATCGCTCTCATGGGTGTGATAGTGAGCTTCTGTCGCGGGAGGTCGCACGGTCACGACTAAGTCTCCCGGAACGATGCCCAGCTGAGTTAAGATGGAAGGGTCTGGGTGAAAACGGGGAATGTAAACATCCTCTTTGAGCCCTGGATATCGCAGGATCCTGTCCGACTTCTTGGTCATCACTCCATCGGGAATAACGTCTGGCATGAGAACCCACTCTGCCTCAACAAAGCCTGTCTTAAAGTTATGCTCATAGTCGTGCATCATAATGCTGGGAATGCCTAGTACCTTCGCAGCAAGTAGTTGCGCGCGTGAACCGTGCGAGATAGCGAGATCCGGCTTGGCTTCGCGGACTGTTGGGATCAACTGAGCCACTCTTACGCAATTATTTAGGATTTTGAGAATATTATTCTTACCCCAGTGGCCTCCGATCACCTTACAAGAGAGTTTGAAGTATTCCAATAACTCGCAAACCTGATACATATTGCGGGCGGTGAGCAGAAGCTCGACTCCGTGCCTTTCCAATTCATGGATGATCGGGATGTACAAAGGCACATGCGGCGAATTGTCGATATCGATCCACACCTTCCTTCTTACTTTTCTGGATCCGACAAAAGCTTCGATTCGCGCCGGGACCTGCGTCAACTTGGGAATGCTGCGGTTCTTTATCGGTGCTTCGACCGAGGCTATCGGGTTTCCGATCTCGCTTTTCACTTTCAGTACTCCTTTTGGATTCATCAGATAAAGAACTGAACGGACCTAGAATGCATCGCCGCCACGGATCACGGCGAACGGAGTTTTGAACAGGATCTTGACGTCGAGCCACAGTGACCAGGTGCGCACGTATTGCAAATCAAGTCGCACCATCTCGTCAAAGCGCAGGCGGCTGCGACCCGTTACCTGCCAGAGTCCCGTGATCCCCGGCTTTACCTCCAGAACACGACGCCGGTGCCAGATGTCGTATTCCTGGCATTCGTAGCCCAGGGGCGGCCTCGGCCCTACCAGAGACATATCTCCCTTGAGGACACTGAAGAATTGTGGGAGTTCGTCCAGGCTCGACTTGCGGAGAAAGCGTCCCAACCGGGTGATGCGGGGATCGTTCTCCATCTTGCTGCCTTTTTCATGATCCCCACTGATCACGCGCTTCATGAACTCCTGGTGAATCGTCGGATCATTATTGGCCTGCATCGACCGGAACTTAAGGAAGGTGAATGGCTTTCCAAGCTGTCCGATCCGCTCTTGTCGGAAGAAGATGGGGCCTTTCGAACTCAACTTGACCAAGGCGGAGACCACCAAGAACAACGGGGCCAGGAACCCGATTGCCAGCACGCTGCCCACTATGTCAATCAAGCGCTTAATCGCCAAAACACCACGCTGCTTCTTTTCGCGATGCTCCAGATCGGGATAAAGAGTTGGGTTGCCTACCGACGTATCCTGGTTCCAACTCTCCGGAAACACATGCAGCGAAATATGAATCTGGCTGGCCTTCTCGAGACTGAGGCTGTAGCGAAGAGTCTCGCCGATGCGATGCATCATGGTAGCCATGATGGCCCCTGAATCGTGCATGCCGGTTTCGGTAAACATCACTCCAACCACGGATTGACTCTTGTACCACCCGGTAACGTCGGTATCGCGGCTTGCGTCCGACAACGCTGTCAGAACCTTACTGAGAACTTCGCCGCTTCCGTCGACCGACTCACTGTCGCCCACCCTCAGGAGCATCAGCAAAACCGGCTTGCGGGAGCGCTCTGTCCGCTTTCTCTCATATGCGATCATGCTTCGGAAAGTTTCTTCGTCGAGGATCTTTGCGGCGTCAGCGAATTCCGGCCTTGCACTGGAAGACGCACCGGATGGAAGCTCCACTTCTGTACTTCGTTCGAATTCGCGATGAGTCGTGGCCAGAGCGGCATCCAGATCCTTTCGTGCGACAACAAACGAAACGTTGCACCCCGAAGAGCCTTGGCCGTTGGCGAGGATGTCGACATCGTTTTGAGTTAGTTCATCGAGCACGCGTCCGACAATATCCTTTACCGCACGGAGGTTCTCTCCTACCACGGTAAGAATCGCCACTGCGGAATCCACACTTATGTCATTGAGGCTATCTGGCGTTGCTTCCGCCAGGAACTCACGGCGCAGCGCATCTACAGTCTTCTGGGCCGATGCGGCGGCGACCACCAGCACGATTTGGTCATGGCTGGGCGATTCTGCAACCAGCAGAACGTCGGTTCGAATCGCCCTCAGAGCGACCAACATCCGCGGGATGGCATCTTGCGCAACCGTTGCAATGGCTCCGCCAACCTTGATCAGAACTACGTCGCTGATCGCGGCAACTGCTTTCACGCCTCCTCGGTTCGCGTTTCCAATGGGCGAGACCTTCGTTCCTCTCCTTTCGGGGGAGAACGTGTTGCGGATCCAGACCGGAATACCATCTTCCATCACCGGACGCAACGTTTTTGGGTGCAGTACCTTCGCGCCAAAATGAGCTAGTTCGCTCGCTTCCTGGTAGGAAATTTCAGGAATGGTGACAGCGCTCGGGATAAGATGTGGATCCGCAGTCAGAATGCCATCGACGTCCGTCCAGATGATGATTTCGCTGGCTTTGAGAGCTGCACCGACGATGGTTGCCGAATAGTCTGAGCCGCCGCGCCCTAGAGTTGTCAGCGCACCGTCCTCATCGGCCCCAATGAAGCCCGTCACGATCGGGATGATCCCCTTACGAAGCAGCGGGCGCAGCCGGCGTTCGCAGCGCTCCGCGGTCAGATCCATCTTCGGATCCGCACAGCCGAAAGAGGAATCGGTAACAATCAAGTCCGTGGCTTCCAAAGGTTCGCAGCTCAGTCCATGGGACGCGAGAGCGGCTGCCACCAGTGGCACGGACAGGCGCTCGCCCAGACTGGAGATCGAATCGCGCATACGCGGCGTCAGTTCGCCCAGCGCGGCTGTGCTGTCGCACCAGCGTCCGCACTCTTCGAGAAGATCGCTGATCTTGCGCTGAACCCGATCCTGCTCCGCCTCGCAAGAGATCGACGTTCGAATCGCAGCCTCATGTTTTTGGCGTACTTCTTCGAGAATTTCGGCAGCGCGTGCACGATTCTTTGCCTCTGCTTCGATGGCTGCTTCAATCAACTTGTTGGTCGTGCCGCTCATGGCTGAGACCACAACCACCAATTCACCGTCTCTGGCGTTGTTTTTTATGATCTCGACCACTTGCCGGATGCAGGATGCGTCACCCACGGAAGTGCCGCCGAATTTCATGACCCGCAGCGATCGGGGGGCTTCGCGATGCGGTCGAGGATGCGCGGACCGATGCGGAGCCGGGTCGTCCAGAAAAACTCGCACCGATCGATTGGTTTGAAAAACAACCCGTTCGCTACTCATGTCGAGGCTCATTCAGCTTTGGTTTGATCAAACTAGGGAGATTTGCGGAGCGGTTATCAGCAATTGCCTGCTCCGTGTTCTGTCGCATCTTCCAGGAATTCTGTTTCAAGGCTTTTTGAATACAGGCTCGCACTAATTCAGGTTCTTCCCAAGGAACGTCGTGATATCCCGATCGAATAAAGGGGCTCGCTGGATCGCGCGTCCATTCTTGCGGGAAGAGCGCAATGGTGATGTTCTCTGTAATCTTTCGCGCATGCTGGATGCCGCTTCCCGTCACGGCGGCCGCCAATGCCGCCGGAAGATCATGCCCCGGCCCGAGCGTCAAGTGACCCACCTGGGTGGTTCGAGGATTCACCTCGATCAGGTGAGCGTCGCCGGTGTGCGCTTCCAGCATGAAATCAAAGCCGTGCAGGCCCGAAAGTTTGAGACGGCGGACCATCTTTTCGACGGCCTCCGACATCTCTGCGTTCTCGATCAAACGCACAACGCTTGACGGTCCCGCCGAACTGCTCTTGCTGACCACCTCGAAGTGCAGGGTGGCAAGGACGGCACCCTTCCAACAAGCAACCGTGCTGGTTGCTTCGTGCCCCGCCACGAACGTCTGCGCATTCACGACGGATCGATGGCGAAGCAGCGAAGGCCAGACCAAACTCTTGTCTTGGTCGACCAGAGCCCGTTTGGCGGCCCGCGCCAAGAGCGGCGGGGCTTCGAGGGTGCGGAAGTCACGTTCGGCGTCTTCAAGCGTATGCGCAACTCGAACACCCTCCCCTCCCGAGGTGCCGTTCGCCTTCAGAACTGTCGGGAGCCCAACCCGAGCAACCCATTTTCTGAGGTCGCTGATGTTAGCGATCACCTCAGTTTTCGGAGCACGGATACCGAGTTCCCGTGCCAAGCCCATAAATGCGGTTCTCTCATAGACCACACGAAAACTCTCGGATGCACCTAGCGAGCGCTCGATCAGTTCGCAAATCCAGTATCCGGATTTCCCTCGTTTACGTTCCTGATCGTACAAGTGGTGCAGGTGACAAGTTGCGAGGTCATCCCCTGGAACGATGACATCCGGCTTCGAGTTTGCGATCCCCTCTGCGAATGACTTTAATGGCAATAGACCTCGGTAGGCATAGACGCGGCGCACGGTGCGCATCCTGCCGAGTGGGTGTCGAGCAGGACAGACGGCGTCCACCAAGCACCCAGCGCCGGCCAAAGCCATGGCCAATCGGGCCGTCGGGAACCACCGAGACGTTGTGGCGATCAGGACAGTTGGTTTCACTGCTAGCCGAGCCTCCTGGCCTCGTCACCCGCTGCGAGATTCGAATACAGGGGGGAGGCACTGGGACCGGGCAAGATAGGTTCGACGACTCGTTCTTCTGGAAAGATATGGAAGGAAGCTCCTAGTTCACTGAATTGTTGCGGAGTCAAATGGCTTCTCAATGCGCCGCTCACACGGCCCATGATGGTGGCCAGAATCGAACCTCGATCTTCAATTGCGATCTCTGTAAACATCACACCTACCATGCAATTGTCCTGGTACCACCCAGTCACATCTGTCTCCCTGGTGGTCGTGGCAAGTGCAGATAGGATTTTGCTGAGTACCTTTCTCGTTTTCTCAAGAGGCATTTGGCTCTCGATTTCGAGCAGGGTGAGGAGAACAAGCTTCCGCGACCGCTCAGCCCTTTTTCTCTCGATCGCCATCATCCGACGAAAAGCTTCCTCGTGCAGGATGCTGCGGTCTGCAACCGAATGGATCTTTACTCCGAAGGTCAAACTGTTGTTGCGACGTCCGTCCACAATTACCTCCACAGAGTTCCGCATCCATGGCGCTGGCGCGGAAACACGTCTGAATTGCTGTTAGGGGGAGTGAAGAACAGGAACGCCCGAACTACCTTGACGCTACTTGCTCGAGTCGCGAGACTCACCACGCGATGCGGGGGGACCGTATCGCTGATAGTAATCACTGTGTGCCGCATTGGTGGAACTGTTCACCAGGGCACCGAGGAGTTTCGACTTCTCCAGTGACTCCAGCCCTCGCTGCAGCTGTTGTTTCTCGGTAATGCCCGGCCGAGTCACCATAAGAATTCCGTCTGCTTGTCGGGCCCAGATGCTGGTATCGCCCAGCGGCAATACCGGGGGAGAATCAATCACGATCCAGTCGAACCAGGCCGACAGTTGCTCCATCAGCGCGGGCAACTTTCCGGATTGCATCAGTTCCAGGGGATTCTCCGGCGCATTTCCCGCTGGCATAACCCAAAGGCCCAGACTCTCCAGACGGTAAATGTTCATCGCCGTGCTTTCGCCGCGGAACCATTCGCTGAGACCCGCGACTCTACCCAATCCGAATCGCCCGGCAAGGGTTGGCCGGCGCAGGTCACCCTCCAGAAGCAACGTCTTTTGCGGCTTTCGGCGGGCCAGGGTACAAGCCAGATTGGCCGCGACCGTACTTTTGCCTTCCTGGGGAATCGTGCTCGTAATAAGGACTTTCTTTAACGGCCGGCTTTGCCGAAGATGCCTTAAGCGGACCGCCAGGAAACGGAATTTCTCGGCCCCCAGGCTGTCCTCTTTGTCGATCGACACCAACCGGCTGTCGGTAGGTACGGCAACCGTGAGGCACGGGCAATGCTCAAGATCAACCGGAAACGAGGGCTTCTGGTCGGCGCTGGAATGATCGGAGATGGAATGATCGGAGGCGGGACGATCGGATATGGCACGGTCCACTTCAGTCGCAACCGCTGGCCCATTCGTGCCTGCCGTTCGAATCTTCTCTTCCGCAGCCTGCAGTAATTCCGTAGCGAGAGAAAAAGACGAGACTTCAGTTCCGGTGCGTTCCGATTCCGATCTTTGTAAGGCGTCAAATATATGGCTCATGTTCGGTAACTCGTACCCTTAGCCGAGGCTTCACTTCTTCGTCGCGCGAACGCTCGTTGTGGAGGTGGGCGTAGAGCTCAAGCAGCGTTTCGGCCGCTTTCTGCACGCTGAGCGTCTCTCCCGCCGCTGGGCCTACCAGCGGTCGAGTCTGAACCCCGAGGCGGAAGTCGGCCGCGATGGCATCGATGATCTCGGGAGTCACGATTGGGGACTGTTTGGAATAAGCCGCAATCAAAGCGTTTTCGCAGATGGTATTGATCAATCGGGGAATTCCCCCACAGTGTCGATAGACCGCCACGACGGTGTCCTGCGGAAACAATTTCGTGGCATGGGGACTCCCGGCCAGCTGAATCCTGCGCTCGATATAGCCCTTCGTTTCGCTCAGGTCCAGCGCGGCCAGATGAGAGCGCAACGCAATCCGCTGCTTTAACTGCCGCAGCTCGACCGAATCCAGTTTGTCATCCAGTTCGGGCTGTCCTACCAGGAGAATCTGCAGCAACTTCTGGTTCGCGGTTTCGAGATTCGTCAACAGCCGGATTTCCTCAAGAATGTCGGCCGAGAGATGGTGCGCTTCATCGACCACCAGCACCGTAGTCAACTGCTTCTGGCTGCGCGCGATGACGTACCTGGCCAACTGCAGCAGAAGTTCGCTCTTATTCTTCCCCACGGCCGGCAATCCGAGATCCCCGGCAACATATTGCAAGAACTCAACCGGAGTTAGCTTGCCGTTAAATATGTAGGCATACTCGACGTCATTGTTCCGCTTCAGCAATTCCAGCAGGCAACGGAGGAGCAGAGTCTTGCCCGTACCGACCTCGCCTGTGAGAACAACGAAGCCCTTGTGGCGTCTCACCCCGTAGTAAAGCGCCGCCAATGCTTCGTTGTGCCTCTTGGTTGGAAAAAGGAACGAAGGGTCGGGCGTGATCTCGAAAGGATTGCGCTTCAAATTGTAGAAGGCTTTGTACATGTTTCTGTGCCGCTAGCCCCGCAAGTAACTCAACGCCGATCCTACAAGAATGGTAGCAGAAACGAGCGCCGCCACCGCCCATCCTAACCACATCCGTCCTCGCTCCCGACGCTCGTCTTCTGGACGCGCAATCGCTGGAATTTCCGAGAGCACTGCAACCGGCAGCAGCTTCTGAAGGTCTTTCTCATCGTAGATCCGGTCATCCATCATTTCGAATCCGCCAGCGACCAACAGGCCGAGAGCAAAGCCGAACCCCAATCCCATCGCACAAAACTTGAGCCGGTTCGGAAAATCAGGCTTGCTGGGCAGGCTCGGAGCATCCACGACACGAAAGCGCTCCCCCTGCTGGAGCAATTCCATGCTCGTGGCCATCTTCGACTCGTTCTTCTTCTTCAATAAGTCGTCGTAACTTGTCTTAGACTGTTCGTAACCACGAGTCAGATCGGCCAGTTGCTGCTCGCGGATCGGCTCCTGATTCAAACGCCCCTGATAGTCGTCTACCTTTGTCTTTAAGGTCGCGACGGCGTGTTCGCGGTTGGTGATTTCGAGCTGATTGGATCGCAACTGGCTTTGCACCGGAGCCATCAACGACCGCTGTGCCGGATCTGCGCTTTGGTTCGCTGGGTTGTTGGCGTCGGTCCCATCGGAAGTGGCGTCTGGGCCCTTTGCGTTCAAGCTGGCCAGGAGTTGATCGCGCATCTTCTCGGTCTTCGCAATCTGATCTTTCAGTTTGCGGACATCGGGGTGGCGGTCGGTGTAGTGGGAGCTCAGGTCGGCAAGCTGAGCCTTGAGCTTTTCCAGTTCCTGGTCGAGAGCGGGCAGCCCGGTCGAAGTGCCGTCCGCGCCCTTTGAAGTCCCTTGCACCGCCCGGTACTGGTCCGCCAAGGTTTGCAGGTAGACATGCTGTTGTCGGGCGGTGTTGAGGGCGTCTTCCTCATTTTGTAACTGGGATTGCAGACCCTGCAGAATCTGGAGGTTGCTGGCCAGCTGCCCGGGCATCTCTCCAACATGCTGGCCCTTGAACTCACGGACCTTTTGTTCCTGGTCGGCCAGCGTCTTCCGGGCACTCTCCAGTTGGGTCTCGAGAAATTGCGTAGTATCTTCCGACTGCTGCTGACGCACCTCGAGGTTCTCGTTGATGAACAGATTGGTCAGTTCGCCGGTGACCTGCTGCGCCATCTCGGGGTTACGCGACGAGTAGGACACATTGAACGCAGTGATTTGATTGCGCGCATCCCGTACCAGATCGATGTTGATATCCCTGCGCATCAGGTCAACCTTCTGGTCGGGCGATCGCTGGGCGTGGCCGCCGGCGTAAAGGTTGTATTGGTCAATGATGTGCAATAGCCGTGTACGGCTGAGAATCTGCTGCGTGATGCTCTGCATCCGCTCCTGCAAATCGTCATTTACGTTGGGCGTGACGTAATCTTTCGGCATGGTGGGCTGCTCCACCAGAATCAGCGTGCTCGATTCGTAGCGCGGCGGCAGGATCCAACTGGCTACCCAAACGAGCGCCCAACCCAGAAACAGCGGGATCAGGAAGTGCAGGTGGCGGCGGCGCACCACGCCCAGGTAACGCTGAAGGTCAAAACCTTCCGATTTCTCTTCGAGATCGTCAACCATAAATTATCTTCCCAGCGGTCGTGCGAATTGATAGGAGATCGAAACAAATTCGCGATTCGTGTCCGGATTCGTGGAGATGGCAGCGACGTTGTAACTCTGGTGGAGCCGCGTGTATCCAAGTTGCACATTCAGGTGCTCGCCGAACAGCCGTTGCACCGACGCGGTTCCCGAAATCGAATGTCCGTTGGTGCTCGCTTCCGTTGTCTGGGGCGAACTGCCCACGACAATGTTCTGGGCATACCCGCCGGAGAGCGATGCGCTCAGAGCTCGAGCGATCTGCTGCCGGATGGACACACTCGCGGCGTCCATCTTCACCGCGCCGATCAGACCCCCTCCGCTCGCAATCATGTGCGAATAACTCACAGCCACGCTGGTGAATTGTCCCTGCCAGTTCATGCTCGCTCCCCCAGCCGGCGTCCAGGTTTGTGAACCGGGCTGCGGAACGGATGAACCGACGAAAAATTGCGGACCGATATTTGAATATTGTGGTCCGCCAAACATTGAGATCGAGAACCTTTTCGATGGCGAGAAGACGTAGAAAGGAAAAATCGCATCCGTCTGGGTTTCGTTCTGACCCTGCGTCGGAAACGAGAGCAGTCTCTGATACTGGTAGCTCACACCGATGTAGTGCCTCGCCGAGACGCGGAATGTATAGAACGCCGACCCGCCCTGCGACTCGGAATCAAACAAGCCCGGCACCTCAGTCTGATTCGGATAGTGCAGGTTCGTGAAGGTTCCGCCCGCTCCGATCATTTGATTGGCAGCGAACTGGTACGTGATTCCCACATTCCCGGAATTGCGCAATTGGTCGGCAATCGGAGCGATCACCGAGAAATTCGCTCCCTGCGTCCCACCCGACACCGCCCCGGCCGATCCCAGGTCCGGCTGGTTAAATACATTCGAGGTCTTCTGGAACCCGTCCACTGCGCTGACTGTTACATGTGGGCTCACGCGGTACTGGAAATTGATCGATGCGTTCTGGTCCTGTTCGTTCCGAGAACTGGTGCGCTGGTAAAACGTAAATCCCGGCGCGTAGTTCAAAGTCCAATGCAGCCGAGTCGTGGTTTCGTCCAGAGCCAGGCTCGGCCAAACGGAATAACTGACATCGCTCACCGGCGCAGAGGTCGGTCCAGTCGCTCCTAAAACGTTGTCGCTGTATGCGCTCGAAAAAGTTATTGCCCCTCGCAGGTAGTTGGAACGTTCCTGGGACGCCGTCGCCAATGGGTACGCTTGGCCGCTCACGGGAGGAGGCGTCAGCATCGGAGCTTCACTATTGTCAATGGGAGTATTGTCGTTGCTAGTGATGGCGGAAATCAGCGGGCCGTTGGCCGCCGGTACCACAACATTGGGCTTAGCGTCCTGCGCCCACACCGGTGCGCTCACCAGCAGGACCAAGCCGAGCCTCACGAAGTTGTCGATACTGATGTTCACGGGACGATGATCGTGTCGCCGGGCTGCAGCTTAATATTCTGCGCCATGTTCTTGCCCTGGCTCACATCTTTGTAGTTGAACGGAAGTCGAGTGTCCCCGGTCGCGCTATGCCGAAGAACGTAGATGGATTTCCTTTTTGCGAAATCCCGGAAACCACCCGCCAGAGCGATTGCGTCGAGCACGGTTGGAGAATTGGCGATCACATAGGTCCCCGGCTTGGATACTTGTCCCAGAATATTGAATTTCTGGCTGTTGACCTGCTGCACCATCACCGTAACTTCCGGCTCAGCGATGTAACTCTTCAGCTTCGTGGCAATATCTTTTTCCAGCATTAAGGGAGTCAGCCCAGCTGCCTGGACTTCTCCGACCAGCGGGAGCGAGATTTTTCCATCCGATCGCACCGGAATCGAGCGCGAGATGTCGGGTTCCTTCCAGACATTGATTGCCAGCACGTCATCGTTGCCAATCACAAAACTGTTGTCGTGCGGTTTGTCGGCCGGTTTGTCCGCCGTCGTTGAGGGGCTTTGAACCAAAGCGGAGACCGGCGCGTCTTGCGCGCAGACAGAACTGACCAACACAGCGCCAACCAGTAGTATTGCCACCCGTTCAGCCCACCAGATGCAAGCTTTTGTGGTCATAGCAGATCCTTGAAGACGGCCTTCCGTAAAGTTTACGCGTCGCACGGCTAGCTTGCCTTCCCGTTGCCCTTGACTTCGGCGTAAGCCGGAAATTCGCCACCCGGGAGCGGAGAAAGATAGGAATGCGGAGCACGCATTTTGTATTGCTCGATCTTGTACAGTATGGTGCGGTAGCTGACCTTGAGCAGGCGTGCGGCTGCCTTGCGATTCCATCCCGTCCTCATCAGAGCAGCCCCGATGGCGTTCCGCTCAGCTTCCGACTTCACATCCTGGACCAAGGATTTCAGCGATCCGGACTTGGGTTCCGTGTGCCGAGTCCTGCTCTTTTCCCCCGGAGTGGGCCCCAGTTCCATCGAGATCGGGACTGAACCGTTGTCCCTTCTGGCTACAGGGTCCATTGCAATCTCTCTGAGCATCGATTCATGGTCGCCCGCAACCAGGTAACGTTTGACAAACGCTTCCATCTCTTTCAAGTTTCCTGGCCAGGAATAATGCTGGCACGCGGTGAGCATGCTCGACGAAAATCCGCGCAGAGGCAGAGCGTAGTGCCTTGCCAGGTTGTGCATGAAGTAGCGCAGCAAGGTGGCAATCTCATCTTTACGCTGCCGCAGCGATGGCACCTGCAAGGTAAATGCGCTCAAGCGATGGTAGAGATCCTCCCGAAGCTGTCCTGCCGCCAAGACCCGATCGAGATTGGCGCTGCTGGTTGCAAGGATTCTCACATTGGCCGGCATGAGGTCGGCGCCCGCGGCGGTGTCGAGTTCGTTATTCTGCAAGACCTGCAACAACTTGGATTGCACTCCAGCCGGCATCTCCGAGATTTCCTCGAGGAGGATCGTGCCTTTTTCCCCGGCTGCGAATTTTCCCAGACTCATCTGGCGGGAAGCGGCAACATGACGGTCTCCGAATAGTTCCGCTTCGAGCACAGCCTCCGGCATGGCCGCACAATTCACGCGGAGCAGCTTGAATCCCGAACGAACCGAAAGTTTGTGAATCAGGCTCGCGACTGTGTACTTCCCAGTTCCCTTCTCTCCCACAATCAGCACCGGAACATCGGTTTTCGCCAGCAGGGCGGCCTGGACGCGGAGTTTCTGCATGATCAGACTTGCACTCACGAAACACGAGCCCTGGCCGAGTGGTTCGATATTCTTGCTGCCTGTGTCTACGTAGCCATTTCCCGTCCGATCGAGATGACGCTGAATCACTTTGTCGAGGCGCTTCGTATCAAACGGTTTGAATACAATGCTCTCTCCATCCAGACCGGTTGCTTCCTTCACTCTGTCAGCATCGTCTGGGCAACACAGGAGTACTACCGGAAAATCCGGCCGGAAGCAGCTCAGCCATCGCATGAAGTGCATCGGTTCAGCATCGTTCAGCGACACATCCAGCACGAGAAGCTGGGATGCGGTGCCGGATTGCATGCGCTCCATCGCTTCCCAGCCGTTCGAGGCCGTTTCCGGATGCCAGGCCTTGGATTCTTCCTCAGACCCGAGCATACGCAAAACGGCCGGTTCGTGGCTCACGACCAGCACGTGGACTGCGTCGATGTGGTTGGCTATCAAGGTAGGAATCCTTCCCAAAGGGAGGACGACTTCAGAGGGTTACCGTTTCAAGGGTGTTTCAAACCGCTTCGACTTCGTATCCTTCTACACGAACGGCGAGCGATCGCTGGATCGCATCCACGGAAATTACCAGCGTGCGGTCCCCATTGCGTTGGACGAGTACGCCTTCTAGACCATCGAGTGCTCCGCTACGGATTCGAACTCGCTGGCCGATCTTGAGGAAAGGATGAGAAGACCAGGGCAATTGCCCTTCGACCAGACTGCGGACTGCATTGATCTGTTCGTCTGGGATGGCGATCCCTTCGCCCTTGCCACCGACCAGACCAAAAACGCCGTCCACTCGAAGCGCCCGCAAGCGTTCTGATCGGTTCGGAACGAATTTCGCAAACACATAGCAACCGAACAGCGGCATCTGCACCGATTTCTTCCGATCACTCCAGCGATGCACCTCCGTGACAAGAGGCAGATACGTGGTGACGCCTCGTTCTTCGAGTCTTTGGACCACAATCTTCTCGTGCCGCGATTGGGTGTGCAGCGCATACCAGGTTTCGGCTCCTGTCTCAGCCGCTGGAGCCGGCTCGCGCAAATCCCAGGACATTGTCGCCACAGCCATAGCTTCGCCCTCTAAGTCACAGTGTCAAAGTGACCCTAAGAATTCACAGGACTACCAGTGTTCGAGACCTCAACACGGAGATCTCACGGGGGAGAATCAAACCAGGGGATACTTCATTGCGTTCTACAACGGTGAACGACGCGCCTACCGGCCAGTTTCCGGGGGAGGAAGTAGTTACGTCGCCTTGCTAGCTCAGATCCCTGACCCTGCTAATTAAGCAAATTGAGTGCCAAATTGATCGGGCTCGTTAATCTCTACTAATCCTATGTAGTTTATAGCATTCAGCCAATCGTGTCAAGGTGGTGCTCTTATAGGAGCTCACCTGCTTGGAAGATCACGCTAGAACCTAAGGGCGGGGGGGAGAAGAAATGCCAACTTCTCGTTGGCTTGCCCTGATGACAAGCAGCTTACATCGGATTGCAGATCATTGCAAGCGGTATGAGGTAACCATTGCCGAGGGCACCGCGGGGAGTGCGAGTTTGCTGACAGACCATCAGTCCGACGGCTGCGTTTCGCTCGCTTGGATCGTCACCCGGACGATGCGGAAAGCGTGGCAGTTGCTTCATCGTAAGCTCTTTATTATGTTATGGTTAAAGTGAGTACATCTGCAAGAAACAAGGCTTCTGGTTCCGAAGGAGTCGTCGCTGGATATTTCTAGGGGCACGGCCGACAGTCCTAGGAGGGAGTGCAAGACTTTGCACTTTATGTCCAAGATTTGCAACATCCCTCTAGGGGCAAGATCCGGCGATTGCAAGACATTGCATGGCCAGGATTGTTGCCTTCGATCATGGATGGACTGGTGAGGCTGAGCAGTGCAAGAACGCCTCGACGGGGATATCGAGTCAGTTCGTTCCTGCCGACCGAGTCCGCCGCCGAATCGTGAAAATTCCGGTCGCGAGGCAACAGAGGCCCGCCAGCGTTAAGTACATAAAGTTGGCGCCACCCTCGGGAACCTGGCTGCAGTTTCCGCCCCGGCGTCCGTCCCGGTCCCCGCACCCCTTCTTGCCGTGGTCTCCGTCGCCGCCCCAGTGGTCTCCGGGGCCGAACGCGAGAACAAGGGCAGTGGTTGCTGATTGGCTCAGAAAGATGCCGTTGCTGACCTTAGCGTTGACTGTGGGTTGGCCAAGAGCGCTAGGCGCAAAACATAACGACGCCGTTAACAGCGCGGAAGGTAAGAATCTGGGATTCAACTTCATGAACTTCTCCTCGAACCATAGACAAGTACGGGGGGAAGGCTGAGTATGCAGAGTATGGCACCCTGCCACATGTTGTACTCTAACGCGAAACCGAGAACTGTCAAGGCTGATAATTTTTGCGCACCGGTTGCAGGCAATTGCAACTCCCGCAGACGGTGATAGCAAAGCTAGGCTACACTATGGGTTTCACGGATCGCGGGTCATTAGAGTTCGGCCAGAGTCCACCGACGCCAGAGATTCTCCAATTGCGACACTCCTCCAACCGCTAATGCTCGGTCTGACAAGTAGCACGGAAAGGTTTCTAATCGGTGATACTCTCGGACTCGGTGAGGGCTTATGTCTGGTAGGCGCGCAAGTCGCTTTTTAACACGGTTGGGCATCACGGCGGGGCTGCTGGCAGCGGTTCTGCCGGCGCTTGCAGCGAAGGGCGCAAAGCCTGTGTTCGGACCCAATGTTGTGATCTTCGACCCGTCGATGCCATCGCAGGCGATCCAGAAACAGATCGACGCAGTGTATGCAACCCAGGAGCACAACGAATTTGGGCCGCAGCGGCATGCGTTCTTGTTTCTTCCCGGAAGCTATTCGGTGGACGTGCCGGTGGGCTTCTACACGGAGGTGATGGGGCTGGGTGCGTCGCCCGATGCGACGCGGATCACGGGCAACGTGCACGCGGACGCGAATCATGAGCACAACAATGCCACGACGACCTTCTGGAGGGCAGCGGAAGGGTTCTCGGTAGCCCCGGCGGGCGGCTCGATGCAGTGGGCCGTCTCGCAGGCGGTCTCGCTGCGGCGCATGCACATACGCGGCGACCTGGTGCTCCACCAACATCGCGGTTGGGCTAGCGGTGGTTGGATGTCAGATTCCCTTGTTGATGGGAATGTCGATTCCGGTAGCCAGCAGCAATGGATCTCGCGCAACTGCGATTGGAAGAGTTGGACGGGCTCGAACTGGAATATGGTGTTCGTCGGCGTGGTGACCCCGCCGGAGGGGGCATGGCCTAAGCCGCCGTACACGAAAGTCGCCAATACGCCGGTAGTCCGCGAGAAGCCTTTCCTGCAGGTGAATGCCACGGGCGAGTTCAGCGTGCGGGTTCCGGCGCTGTACAGCGACAGTGCCGGGATTACGTGGCGCGGTGGGGAGACGCCGGGAGAGACGATTCCAATTGCGGAGTTTTATATTGCGCGCCCGGATGTGGATACCGCGGAGACCATCAACGCGCAGCTTGCCCAGGGCAAGAATCTGATTCTTACACCGGGGATCTACGATCTGGCCGCGCCGATTCGCGTGACGCGGCCGCACACGGTGGTGCTGGGGCTCGGCTTTGCCACGCTGCGTCCGGTCAAGGGCACGGCGGCGATGACGACAGCCGATGTGGACGGCATCGAGATTGCCGGCCTGCTCTTCGATGCAGGACCGAGCGAGTCCCCCGTGTTACTGGAGGTGGGGCCCGAGGGAAGTCGGGCGCGACATGCGAAAGACCCGATCGCGCTGCACGATGTTTTTTTTCGCGTGGGCGGCGCGGCGGTGGGCCGGGCCAAGGTGAATCTAAAGATCAGCAGCCACGACACACTGGTCGACCATACATGGATCTGGAGAGCGGACCACGGCGACGGAGTGGGCTGGGATCTGAACACCAGCGAGAACGGGCTGGAGGTGAATGGAAACGACGTCACGATCTACGGCCTGTTTGTAGAGCATCACCAGAAATTCCAGGTTCTGTGGAACGGTAACGGCGGGAGGACTTATTTTTATCAGTCCGAGATTCCTTACGATCCTCCCAATCAGGCGAGCTATACGAGCGCTCCAGGGGTGAACGGCTGGGCCTCCTACAAGGTGGCGGATGGAGTCACGAGTCACCAGGCTTGGGGGCTAGGCATCTACAGCGTCTTCATTTATCCGGATGTGGTGCTGACCCGGGCGATCGAGGCGCCGAAAAGCCCTGGAATTCGATTTCACGACATGATCACGGTAGCGCTGGGCGATCACGGCGGGATCAGCCACGTGATCGACGACGCTGGTGGTGCGACCGCGATGCGCCCTCGCGTAACACCCAAGGTGACGAGCTTTCCATGAGATGGTTTAGCCGCAAAGCCAAGGCCTGTCGTGAAACAGTCGTGATACACGTTACGCTGCAAAGTAGATTGGCCGAGGGTCACGGAGGTGGCTCGGCAGAAATGGAGTGTCACGCATTCCCTGCCACTCCACTGTCAGTTCGAGAATGTTGGATTTATTTTTCTCCGGCCTGACTCCTGGTTAGATTTTGGTATGCGGTCGATGATCCCAATAGTGATTCCCCTAGTCCTCAACCAAGGATTCGCATGATGCAAGGCCAGGGTTTAATGCCGTTCGGGTGCAAAAGCCACAACTGCCCAGGCCTCAAGCGATTCGAACATGGAATTGATTCCGTCCAATACTGGTGTCCGATGTAGGTCTGGTGACGAGGAAAAGTAGCGATTGAATCTTGCCTGTTCAACCAGCCAAGCCGCCATGATGATTGTCTTCCGCCCTACTCCTGAAAAATACGATTCGTCTAGGAACAGGAAGTGCATGATGAGTTATCTCAGAGAACTTGGTTGCGCGGGCAGGATTCGAACGTGCATGAACCGGGTCAGAGCCGGTTATCCTGGCCAATTGGATGACCTCGCAACTATGAGGAGGGAACCTGCGGACACGGCATGTTTCTTTCCAAGAGAAGAAACCGTAGCCTTCACCACTCCTCGAAACTCTCTTCCAGTGAACTTCCTCCTCTCACGTTTCCAAGATGGCTGCCGGGGAGCGGTTCGAACGCCCGTACCCGGATTCAAAATCCAGCGTCCTGCCACTAGACGACCCGGCATCAAGCCTTCAGCGTTATCGCTTTCATGCACCGCATGCACAACACCGCCGATTCGTCGACGTTGTGGCCGAGTCTCCGGCGATCCGTACGCGCACGATCTGCCAGTTCGCGATGATCGCCGCCGCGATCGCAGTAGAGTTCCGATGCAGGCTCGATTTCAAACCCTTCGAGTTCAATCGTTTGTGTACTCATAACTTTGGTAGCAGCGAGGAGAATCGAACTCCCATCTCAGCCTTGAAAGAGCCGTATCCTGGCCGTTAGACGACGCTGCCTCCTCGTTCCCTTCCGTGGAGCGGGCGAAAGGCCCTCGGCCTCTTTCATCTCTACGACGGGTTCAGTCCCCGACATCGCCAGGATCGCGACGATCCGAGTGCGGGCCCGCAGTCGCTCTTGCCAACCCGGAGGCAGCTCTTCCGATGCCAACCCAGATAGGTGCGCGAGATTCATTCCCGCAGTCGGGCGCGGCGGCGGCAGTACGATCCGATCATGAAAATGGCTAGGGCCAGAAAGGGCCTTACGTGTAAACCGCAACTCAATCGATGCAAGCTCGGGCGCAGTAACATCGCCACCTCCGAAAGGCCAGCCCGAGCCTAAAGTGAGATCCAGAAATAGTCCCCGAAGACGCGCTTCTTCGGCCGCGACACGCACCTTGCTGTAGAACGACGGCGTTGGGTAGTCGTTCACTCGGGTCGCGACGTCGTCTGGAACATCGGTCTTCAGGCCAATACGGAACGCCTGGATCTCCGCACCCCCGAATCCTGCTTCATCGAGAACACGAATTTCACGGCGGAGTTCGTCGGCGGTGACATCGCCGCCGGGCCACCACCAGCGGACCATCGGACGCATTGCTTTTGGCGGGTGCGCGAACTCACGCCGCAACGATTCCAGCGACTGTGCGTGAGCGGCAGGTGGGATGGATGCGCACGCTATGAATGCACACAAAAAGTAACGCGTTATCTTCCTCGGCTCTGGCAAGTGAACTTGCTTCCTTGTCCGCGTCATCATCGATGGAAAGCCGTCGTAAGCTAGAACATCTACTGAACCTCAATCTGCTGGGTAACCTTCATTTTTAAGATCCTAATTGAGAGCTGGAGTTGGAGAGTTCCTGCAACTGTCGGTTGGTATTCAAAGTCGTAGATTTCTCCCGCGAGTGCCAGTTGGCGCGCCTCTTGCATCACGGCTTGCGCGGGTGGCAGATCGTACCCATCTTTTGCAATCGCGCGCCACTGAAGGAGGCCATCAGTGCCCAGCAGTGAGAAGGAGCCACCATCGAAGGCGGCAATGCTAATGAGTCGCAGGCGGTACCTGTCCCCGATGTGCCAATGCAAAGTGGGAGGGTTTGTGCTGCCATTCAAAAGCAGAGGTCCCTCAATTGAACTGGGACCGGCGCGGCTGAGGACGGCAATGGGCTCGTGCGAGGAATCAAACTTTCTGCCCGGTTCGACTACGATCAGGGGCCCATACAACCCGCCGGAAAGCTGTTCTTCATCGTGCAAATGCGTGTGGTACATGAAAGTCCCGGAACGCGGCGGCGTAAATCGGACGAGGAAGGAATGACCGGGCAGAATCTCAGGAGTGATTTTATTGCCGCACGCTCCCCAGCCCGCCACTCCATCGTAATAGCTTTCCACTTCCACGCTGTGCCAATGAACCGTAGTTGCTTGATGCAGTTGATTGCCGACGGTTATTTCGACTGGCTGGCCGCGCTCAAGTACCAGCGGCGGACCGGGCACCGTCAGATCTTTAGGGAACAGCCGATGATTCTCCTCCAGCTGATAGCTGAATCCCGCGGGAAGACCGTGGGCCGCTGGGCGTTCGCGCACCCATAGCCGGATTTTGCGAGTTCGACCGTGTGAGGCGACGGGTGGACGATTGCCGTTAACAGTGATGCCCAGCACCATTCCAGCCATGTGACCGAGGGGGTGTTGCATGATGGATTTATCGGCCAGAGCGTTGGCGACGGTCATCTCGGGAGATATATGGGGAACAAAGTGGCAGTGAAACAGCCAATGACCAGGCGGTGGGGTCCAATATGTGGTCATGGTTCCGTTGGTAAGCAACCGATTGGTTGCAACGGTGAGCTGCTGTTCGGGCGCGAAAACGCGATCGGCCTCGCTGTTACCCGCACTGTCCACGCGGAAGTAGGAGCCATGCATGTGCATGGGGTGCCCCCCATCGCTGGCATTGATCCAGCGCCAACGTACCGGTTCGCCCGCTGCGTAGGTCAGACGCTCTGTGTAGGGCCACGACTTTCCGTTGATGACCGGAATCATGTGCGGCATTGAGGCATGCCCTATTAGGGCCGCGACGTCGGATCCGCTCCTCCATATTCCCAACACAAAAATCCGATCTGGGACTGCTTTCCCCGGCGGGTCGACCACGAACGCCCCCGCAAGCTGACTGTCCTCTCGAATCGGACGACCGGAGTCGCCCAAGATTCCACCCGCACTCGCATAATATTGATAAGTGCCCGCTGCTCCCGCAGTGAATCGCAGTTCCCGCGTTTCTTGGGGAGGGACTTCCACGGTCGCCTTTGCATCTCCCGGATGCTGATGCAATCCGTGCACGATCGCCGCGGCGGCTAGGAGGTTGTGAAGTGTCAGGTGGATTTCGGTACCTTCAGGAACCCGAATGAGTGGACCGGGCACTTGAAGCGCTTTGCCTTCCTCGCCGAATGCGTAAACTTTCATGCTCGGACCGGTGTCAGCTTCCGGATACCAGTCACCCTGCCGAAGTTCGAGGTGCAGCGTGAGGATTCCGTTCTCTAATTTCCCTGCAGGCACACGATTCGAGTTTGCTTGAATAGCGGGACTCATCCCCGGCGGTGATTGCGCCGGCAGTTGGGTATGTGTAGCGACTAACACGACGAGCGAGCAACTGCATACAACGCGGAGGAAGGTTGCTCTAGGCACTCTCGCACTCCTTGTATAAACCCTTCTAGGCCCCGATTGTCTTGCATTATGCATCTGTGCCGATCGTTTGGCCAGACTCTGTGGGTGGAAGGTTTGCAGCAGTTAGCGTTCGTGCGAGCCGACGGTCAATTGACGCAGAAGAGCGACAGTCATAGCATGAGTCGCAAAGGCATCCCCGTGATTAGCCAGACGATTGCACACTATCGTGTCCAGGAAAAAATTGGCGCGGGCGGCATGGGGGAAGTCTATCGCGCGTACGACACGCGCCTGGGCCGAAACGTGGCGCTGAAAGTGCTACCGGAAGCGTTTTCCCGCGACACGGAACGCATGGCCCGCTTCGAGCGCGAAGCGAAAGTCCTAGCTTCCCTCAATCATCCCAACATTGCTTCGATTTACGGCCTCGAAGAATCGAACGGGGTTCGTGCCCTGGTGATGGAACTCGTAGAAGGCCCAACGTTGGCCGCGCGCATCAGCGAGGGGCGGATCCCGGTTGAGGAGGTTCTGACTCTTGCCAAGCAAATTGCCGACGGGCTTGAGTACGCCCATGAGCGCGGCATCGTTCATCGCGATTTGAAGCCCTCGAACGTGAAGCTGACACCTGAGAGTCAAGTCAAGCTCCTCGATTTTGGCTTGGCGAAGGCCTTGGAAAGGGAAACCACCGAACCGGAATTGCAGGACTCGCCCACGCTGAGCGCCGCCGCGACGCGGACGGGCGTATTGCTGGGCACGGCTGCGTATATGTCGCCGGAGCAGGCACGGGGCAAGCGCGTCGATCGCCGCGCCGACATATGGGCTTTTGGCTGCCTGCTCTACGAAATGCTCTCTGGCCGCGCCGCCTTCGCGGGCGAAACGACGTCAGACATTCTTGCCTCAGTCATTCGCGCTGAACCGGACTGGTCTTCGCTGCCCGAGTCAGTTCCTCCGCGTATCCGCGAACTCCTGCGTCGCTGTTTGCAGAAGGAAGCGAAGCAGCGTTTGCGCGACATCGGCGACGCGCGCATCATCATCGAAGAAGCCCTCTCCGGCTCCGTCGCGTCGGACACTGTTCCCGTCGGCGCACTGACACGCTCGTTTCGGCACCGTGGAGTGGTGTGGGCCTGGGCCGTAGCGGGACTGGCTCTCGGGGCAGTAGGTGCTGTGGTCATCGCGTCGTATGTACATCCCAATTCAGGGGAGCGCCCAGTTAGCCGCTTCGCATTCGGCTTCCCCGCTCCTGACGGTCAACCCCCCGCGTCAGAAGGTTTCCCGCTGAGAGACTTTCCGGCGGTCGCAATCTCTCGCGATGGCACCAAGATCGCTTACTTGGGAGCACACGGCCACACAACGCAGCTTTTCTTGCGGCCAGTCGACCGCCTCGAACCACAGCCTCTGCCAGGTTCGACCAACGCCACAAGCCCGTTTTTCTCACCGGATGGCCAGTGGGTCGGGTTTTTCGCGGATGGGAGGCTGAAGAAGGCTTCAGTCAATGGCGGGGAAGCAACCACACTTTGCGATGCTCCCATCAATCGCAGCGCCACCTGGGGGCCAGACAGTACGATTACTTTTGCTCCGACTTTGTTCGGCGGCCTGATGCGCGTTTCAGCCGCCGGCGGCTCGCCGGAGATTCTAACCGCCCCTGACGTTAGCAAAAATGAGCTCTCGTATCGCTGGCCGGAAATTCTGCCCGACGGGGTGACTGTTCTGTTCGTAATTGGCAACGCACAAGATATCGGCTCCTTCTCGGAGTCGAAAATTGTGGCCATGCGTTTAGACACGCGCGAAAAGAAAATCCTGCCCATCCTGGGTACTTACCCGCGGTATTCTCCGAGTGGACATCTCCTGTTTGAACGAGACGGGCGCGTGTTTGCAGTGGCGTTCGACCCAAAGCGACTGGAGGTCACGGGCCAACCGGTGCCGGTTCTCGACGGGGTGAAAACCTCTCCGAGCAGCGGAGCAGCTGACTTTGCAGTTTCCGATACTGGCTCGCTCGTTTATCTGCCTGAAAATGCCTACACTCGCGATGGAGAGATCGTGTGGGTGGACCGTAAGAAGCAGGTCAAAGAACTCGCAGCTCCTGCCCGCCACTATGGCTCTCCTCACATCTCCCCCGATGGAAAGCGCATCGCGGTCGCAATTCCTTCCGGCAGCAGCGGTTCGGACGTTTGGGTGTATGAAATCCTGCACGGCACGCTCACGCGTTTGACGTTCGACGAACACAGCAGCGCGCCGATATGGTCACCGGACGGAAAACGCATCGCGTTCGCGACTACACGTCCAACGGGACCAGCGATTCTTGTGAAAGCTGCCGACGGGAGCGGCGCCGAGGAGACCCTCGTCGCAGGAGAAAGTCTCATCTTGGTTCCCACTTCCTGGTCATCCGATGGCAAATTCTTGGCCTATTGGGCCGTAGGGTCAGCCACGGGCCGGGACATCTGGATCGCGCCGCTCACAGGCGAGGGAAAACCTCAGCCGTTTCTACAGACAAAATTCAACGAGATGCAAGCCCGATTCTCACCGGACAGCCGATGGATTGCTTATCAATCGGAAGAGTCGGGCCGCTATGAAGTTTATGTGCAGCCCTTTCCGGGCCCGGGCGGCAAATGGCAGATTTCGACCAATGGTGGCACCACGCCAGTGTGGGCACAAAATGGCCGCGAACTGTTCTACATGAGCTCCGGCAATTTTATGAGCGTAGGAGTAACCACCCAACCCACCTTCAGCGCGTCCAACCCCCGAATCATCGCGGACTACCCTCCGTTTCTGATGGGTCGGTTGAGCAACGGTGCCTACGACGTCAGCCCGGATGGTCAGCGATTCCTCTTTGTCAGGGCAAATGTGGAGAATGGGCCTCCCGACGAAGTCCGCGTTGTGTTGAATTGGACTGAAGAACTCAAGCATGTCGCGCCCGCGAGCAAGCAGCCGTGAGCGGTTCCCGCTTGTCACGAAGCCCCTATTTAACTGGCCCGAGATATCGATCCAGCCAGTCGAGCGCTTCTTTCATCTTGGCCACATCTGGCACGGCGTGCCCTGAATCGAAAACAATGTGGCGTTTGTCACGCGGAGGCGTGCCCAGCACATGAAACAGTGGTTCCTGACAGGTATCCAGAGGGTCCATGAAGTCGTATTTGCCGTTCATCATGAGCGTCGGGATAGTTACATGCGGCGCAAAGTTCATGGGGTCCACTTCAGGCAATTCCTTGTCTGTGTCGCAGGCACCGGCCACCAGGACTGCGACCTTGATGCGATTTTCAACGGCGAGCATGATCGATCCCAGTTCCGCACCCCAACTTACGGCGTAATAGGCAATCCGGTTGCGGTCAATGTCCTTGCGGGTCTCGAGGTAGTCGACAGCGCGGCGCAGATCTTTCGCCTGCTCGATCGTCACTTCACGGTAAGCAATCGTGCCTGCATCGGGAATCTTCCCCTGCCGCTCGTAGCTGCCCTTGTAGATCGGAAACATTACGGCGCGGCCCGCCCTGACCAAGAAGTCGACTCCCTCAAACTGGCCATCCTCGATGGAGTGAAAAATCTGTGCCGCGCCATGTGGAAAATACACGACAGTCTGATATGGCGGCGAGGCGTTCTTCGGTAGGAAGAGATAAGCGGGCACGCGCTCGTTGGCGTACGCGGCATTGAAGCTCACTCGCTGTTTCTTCCAGTCCGGTTCAGTGTCGTCCTCCGATTCAATCCTTGCGTCAAGAGGAGCCTCGTCATAGAAGTAAAGTCCCTGATAGATACGAAAAGTGGCATCCGAAACTGGCTTCACCTTGCGATAATCGACCGTGCGCGAAATAATCGGAATCGGGGCCGTCAGGGCTTCCGGCAGAGCTTCAGACTGAAGATACTTCGCCAAGCGAATACCGTGTGTAGGCAAGCGCTCGGAGGGCGGACGAGCGTCGGGTTCCTCATACATATATGAGAGGTCGGTGGAGGCGCCGCCGAGGATGTAGCGGCGATCTCCGCTGGCGTTAAAGCACCATTCTTTGACGTTGCCGGCCATATCATATGTGCCGAAGGGACCAATTCCCGAATAACTGCCAACCGGTGCCGGGCCTTTGCCTGAGAAGTTGCTGTGAAACAGGATGTCCGAGTAAAGGATGTCGCGGGCAAAACCAGCTTCGTACCAGTGGTACACAGTGGGCAAACTCTTACCGACGAACTCTGCATAGGCAGCGGCCTCATACCAACTCACTCCGCCGACCGGGTAGTCGTCTTGTCCGGGCGGGAAACTGCCAAGTTCCCAAGTGGACGGTCCAGGGCGGTCAGTCTTATCGCGAAAACGGGTAATTGCCTGTTCGAGACTGAGGGTATGGCTGCCGTCCACAAAAGGCTGCTTCCAGTATTTGGGATTCCGATATCCGCCGGCATCCACGAATTTCTTGAATTCCCGGTTGGTCACCTCATACTTGTCGATGAAGAAATCGTCAATCTGCTGACTGAAGCGCGAACCTACAGTGTTTTCCACGGGGCCGCCCAAGCCGAGGTTCACTCGCCCACCCGAAACCCGCACCATGCGTGGTGGCAACCTGCCCGACGGAACGAGATCGACACTCACCGTGCTTGCGGCCGTCGCGGACTCTACCGTTTCGTAGCCCTCCTTGCGGAACTGAACAACATAGTGGTCGTGCGGCAAGCGGATACCCTGAAGCGGTGTTTTCCCCAAGTACTGGAAGTCGCTCTTGGGCTCGTTGTAGTCCCGCAACAGTACATCGGCTCCAGGGGGATTCGTAGTGAGCTGACGTGGCCAGAAGGTGAGCAACTCGATGCGCTTCAGTGACGGATCATCGGGGCTCATTTGTTTGGCTTGGCGAAAAAGAAGATACGCAGCCACAGGCTTCCGGTTGACAACCAGTTGTTGAATCTGTGGTATCGCTTGCTCACGAACCCACCAGATGCGAGCGTAGTGACGATAGATCATCGCGCCGATCGCGACTAGCACGGCGAGCATCGCGAGGCCGCCTACCAGCCTGAGAGACATCCTCGTGCCGCGCGCGGTCTTTGTTGGCGCAGTGGGTTCCGAGAGGTCGGGTGGAACCGTGGGCTTCAGATCTGGCTCAGTTACGGATTGCAGAGTGAAAGACGCTGGACCTCCAACACCGTTGCCCGTAGATTCGTCCACCTGGACGATCGGCGCAATAAACCGATATCCCTTACCCGCGACGGTCTGCACAAAGCGAGGCTGTTCAGGGTCATCCTTCAGCGCCTGCCGAATCTTCCGAATGGCGGTGTTGATGCTGTTGTCGGTATCGAGAAAAACGTCCTTGCCCCAGAGCTTCTCGATGATCTCTTCGCGGGTAACGAGCAGGCCTCGCCGCTCCACCAGAAGCAGGAGCAACTCCATGGGGATGCGTTCCAATTTCAGGTTGCGACCGGATCGACGCAACGAGTAGCGCTGCGCGTCGAGTTCGACATCTTCGAATCTGACGAGATCGCTAGGCACGACCGGCAACTCCTGGCGAGGACCCAATTCTACATCGAATCAGTGTGGCCGATAACTTCTGAAATCATCGGCACTTAGCGCTTCAGAACGCTTCAGATTTTCTACAGCTTTCTCCATTGTGTTGCGTTGCTCGCTTGTCGCAGGATGCGCTCACCGTATCGCTCGAAGGGTGCACCGAAGGGCGCACATCGGAGAGTAAGGAGACTACTCACATGCTTGTTAGCAGGTTTTCCAGCAGCGTGACCTTGGCCCTCGTAGCCATCTCAATCCTCTGCGTTGTCGGGTTCGCTTGGGAGCGAAGGGTCGACAAGGGAGCAGACTCAGATCAAATGCGCATCCAAAGAGGATTCGAGATCGCTCCCGTGCCGCTCAACCTGGATGGGAAGGACCGCAATCTCGTGGGCCTCGGCAGTTATATCGTCAACACGAGTGGTTGCATGGACTGTCACACCTGGCCAAACTGGGCTCCGGGTGGAAATCCGTTTCTCGGGGAACCCGAGCGGATTAACACCGCTGTCTATCTGGCTGGAGGAAGACCACTGTTAAATCAACCCGGCGTCAAGTCGCGCAACATCACTCCGGATCCAACCTACGGTCTGCCTGCGGGGCTAACCTTACATGAATTCATGAATGTGATGCATTACGGGCAAGACCAACAGCATCCAGGGCGGATTCTGCAGGGCATGCCTTGGCCCGTATTTGGGAAGAAGACGGACTACGAACTGCAAGCGATCTATGAATACCTGCGCGCGATCCCGTCCTTGCCGAACAACTATGAGAAGCCATCAAACAAATAAGGTGGTCATCGAGTGATTCACGGAGGCTGCCCTCGGTTCTCGCGTTATTGGGAGAAAGTGGAGCGCACGCCGGTTCACCCAAGTTCTACAAATGCACTCGTTTACAGGATACCCGCGCGCCCGGCCCATCTGGCGATATAGCTCTGCAGGAAAGACGTGAAATCGGTCGCGCCCGGTGGAAGTTGCTTGCCACGATTCGTGACCTGATAGAAATCCAAATTTACAACCGGATTAATCAGCCGGCTCATCACCACCTTTCTGTTGCGGCATGCGGCTAATGCCCAGGATGGTACGATCCCACTGCCTTCGCCCGCCTCCACCATTGCGAGCAAAGTATCGACGTAGTGAATGACTCCAGCGTGTTGCACGATCCCAGCTTGTGCAAGGTGCTTATTGATGAGCTGTTGAATCTCGTTGGTGGGGACGAGCGAAACCAGGTTTTCTCCCTTCAGGGCGGACCAGGTGGTCGATGCGCGCCGAAAGGCAGGATCGTTGTCAGCACGAACTACCATTAGGCAGAAACGGAACATCGGTATCCGCCGAAGGCCCGGAAGGGGCTTGTATAGTACCCGCAACCCTATGTCGACTTTTCCGGACTCGACCATTGGGATGATGGAAGCAGGTTCGCAATCACGCAATTGAATCCGGATTTCAGGCCGATGAGTCCGAAACTCCTTAATCGCCTGGGGAAGGACATTGGCCGCGATAAGTGGAGACGCCCCCACCGACAACGTCCTGCTGCTCTCTGTCGCTGTACGTCCGATGCGTGACACCGCACCGTCCACGTCGGCCAAGCTCTTCTGTGCAATAGGCAGCAACTCCTGCCCATAGGCAGTGAGCACGACATGGCGCGTTGTTCTGTCAAAGAGCCGAAAGCCCAGCTGGGATTCCAATTCCCTTATCAAAACGCTCAAGCCCGACGGAGTAATGAAGAGTGCTTCTGCGGCGCGAGAGAAGTTGCGGTGTTGCGCCACCAGCGAGAAGGCCTGAAATTGTCGCGACGTAAAGTTCATCATTGAATATCTCTCAACAATTAGTGAATTATTTCAACTTGTATCACAACTCTAACTGAGATTAAATAGCCCACCATTGGGGCCGGGGGTAGCAACTTCCCGACGAGCAACGAGTAGGGTCATCCATGGCAGAGCTGGTACACAATGCGCGCACGCCGGCAGACAGCCTTGCAATTCCAGCACTCGCTTCAAAGGCCGACCCGCTGACCGCCATCCAATGGCTTATTTGTGGGGTCGCGGCTCTAGGCTTTGCGTTCGACCTTTATGAAATGGTCGTGCTCTCGGTGGTGGTTCGACCGGCGCTGGTCACGGTCGGAGGGCTTAGACCAGGAACTCCTCAATTTAACTTGTGGGTGGGCTTGTTGTTCTCCGTCCCTGCGGTGATGGGCGGCTGTTTCGGGCTGTTGGGCGGCTATCTCACCGATATTTTGGGTCGTCGGCGAGTGCTGGTCTGGAGCATCCTTCTGTACGCTTTTTCGGCATGTGCAGCCAGTTATTCCAGCACGCTGACGCAGTTTCTTATCTTCCGCTGCCTCACATCCATTGGTGTGTGCGTCGAATATGTGGCGGCGATTGCCTGGCTGGCAGAACTCTTCTCTAGTCCGAAGCAACGAGAATCCGTGTTGGGCTACACCCAAAGCGCTGTCGGCCTGGGAGGACTGCTCGCCACGGGAGCATACTATCTCGCGGTTACGTATGCGGAACGATTGCCGAGAATCCACTCCGGTCATGAAGCGTGGCGCTATGCGGTGCTCGGCGGCTTGTTGCCGGCGATTCCCCTGATTCTGATTCGCCCTTTCTTGCCGGAATCACCGATCTGGAAAGAGAAAAAGTCCAGAGGTGCCCTAAAACGCCCGAGCATTGCGGAGCTTTTCAGTCCCGCTCTGAAAAAGACCACCTTGGTGGCTACGCTGCTGGCGGCATGCTTCTACGCGGTGCCCTATGGGGTCCTGCAGCAAACACCCCATGTTGTTCCTGGACTTCCTCAATTGCGCGGTGCACCGACTCGGCAAGTGGAGCAGACCGTTGGCAGCGTTCAGTCGATAGCGGAACTGGGCACGTTTGCAGGCCGCGTACTATTCACCATCCTGGTCGTACGGATCTCAACCCAGGCGCGTCTACTGCGTCTCGGCCTGGTTCCCGGCATCGTGGTGTTCGCTTGCGTTTACTTCTTTGCCGCCACACACAGTCTGAGTCTTCTGAAGTGCGGCGTCTTTCTCGGTGCAGTTTGCATGAATGGCTCATTCAGTTTTCTCTGGAATTATTTACCCTGGGTCTACCCGACACATTTGCGGGGGACGGGTGAGAGCTTCGCTGGCAACATCGGCGGCAGGGCGATTGGTGCATCCGCCGCGGTTTTAACGACGCAGCTTGCCAACATCATCCCAGCCGCCGGAGCGGCCCATCGAATGGCATACGCAGCAGGCATGATTGCAGTCCTGACTTATAGCGTGTCGCTACTCGCGAGTTTCTGGCTCCCTGAACCAGAACGCCCCCAATTGCCCGACTAAAGGCCCCGAAGGGGGCCGCGCGGGTTTCGTGTCTCGGTAGAGTGCGATTAAGGCGGAGGTCATGATCGGGTCAAATTCAAATCTCCTCGAAAGCGAACCGCAAGTTGGAATTTCCACGAGCGACCGGCGTGCTTTTCTCAAGGGGGCCGCTAGAGTCATCGCAGGAGCCGCAGTGGCAAGCCTCTTGGAAGGTCAATCGGAGCCTTCTGTAAGCGTATCGACGCGCATGTTTGAGGGATTCAAGGCCTCGAAAGTGCAGACTACGGGCGCAACTATCAATGTAGTTTCGGCGGGAGAAGGTGCGCCTGTGCTGCTCTTGCATGGCAACCCGCAGACACACGTCATGTGGCACAAAATTGCACCGCAGTTGGCCAAGGAGTTCACAGTAGTGGTCGCCGACCTGCGGGGATACGGCGATAGTAGCAAGCCCCCTGATGGCGAGAACCATTCCAACTACTCGAAACGCAGCATGGCGCTCGATCAAGTCGAGGTGATGCACCATTTCGGATTCGAGAAATTTGCCGTAGTAGGGCACGACCGGGGTGGGCGCGTCGGGCACCGCTTGAGTTTGGACCACCCCGACCGAATCACGAAGCTGGTAGTGCTCGACATCGTGCCCACGTACACGCTCTTGCACAATGTCAACAACGAGATAGCGACAGCCTTCTACCATTGGTTCTTCCTGGTTCAGCCGCCTCCCTTTCCAGAGACTCTCATTGCAAACAATCTCGAGTTCTACCTCAAGTACATGATGTTCAGAGACATGTCTAGCGGGATGATTCCAAGCTGGATGGGCGAGGAAGCATTCGCCGAGTATCTACGCTGCTTCCGCGACCCGCGTGCGATACACGCGACTTGTGAAGACTACCGGGCGGGTGCTTCCATCGATATGGAACACGACGAAATGGACCTGAACCGCAAGATTGGGTGCCCCCTGCTTGCACTCTGGGGTGAGCGCGGCGCAGTCCACCGGACCTTTGACGTGCTAGCGGTCTGGCGGGAACGCGCCGCGATTGTTAGCGGCAAGCCTTTGCCTGGGAGGCATTTCTTGCCGGAAGAAATACCAGCCGAGACACTCAGCGAATTGCTGGCGTTCCTGAAGTCATAGCAGACACTCGGCTCCAGATGCGAGGCAAGACATGCAAACAGAACGTGTGGCGGGTTCCGTCTCTCCTGACTACGTTTTTGACAATGCCGCAGTGCAGGCCGAGGCACGATTCAGTGCGCTCGCGGAAATCTTCGATCCCGGTACTATTCGCCATCTCAGCGATCGCGGCGTCTATCAAGGTTGGCACTGCCTGGAGGTCGGAGGAGGTAATGGGTCGATCGCTTCTTGGCTGAGCGGTCGCGTGGGCCCCACGGGGAGCGTCCTCGTTACCGACATCGATACAAGGTTTCTTGAAACCATGAATCTTCCGAATGTGGAGGTGCGTCGCCACAATATTGTCGCCGACTGGCTGCCGGAGGGTGCCTTTGATCTGGTGCACAGTCGTCTGGTCCTTCTACATTTGCCGGAACGCGAGAAAGCACTGCGCCGAATGATCGCCGCTCTTAAACCGGGAGGTTGGCTGGTGGACGAAGAGTTCGATTCCGCTTCTCTGCTCCCGGATTCTGATATCAATCCGGTGGAGGTCTTTCCCAAAACCCACCGTGCTCTGTTGCGGCTGATGGAAAATCGAGGCGTCGAAAGGCGCTGGGGGCGATTGTTATTCGGACGGCTCCGGGCCAACGGGTTAGTTGCGACCGGTGCAGAGGCCCGCACTTTTATGTGGCAGGGCGGCTCTTCGGGTGCATCTTTGATGCGGGCAAATTTTCAGCAGCTCCGCGCAGACATGATCAAGGCCGGTTACATCGCTGAAGACGAGTTCGAGCAGGATCTTGCTCGATTGGAGTCCAACGACTTCCTGACACTCTCTCCTACTATGTGGGCCGTTTGGGGAAGGCGGCCTCCAGTGTGATTGCTTTGAACCCTCCCCGTTGCAGGTTGATGTTCGAGTGCCTGGTGCGTGTAGCAGTCTGAAAGACTTCGGCAGGAATACAGAATCGTCGATACTCACCGTCGTTCCGACGATAAAGGGAAAGTCGCATGTCAAGGTGGCTGAGGCGTATCGTTCTCGGGCTTGCAGGACTTGCAGCGTTGACCGCCAGCGTACTCGCAATTCTGGCCACTCTTACAAAGCTCCCGGGAGAGGAGAGGACTCCATCAGGCGTCCGCCGGGACACGGCCATGTATATAAAGATGCGCGACGGTGCGCACCTTGCCGTTGACGTTTGGCTTCCTCAAGACTATCAGGCGGGACAGCGGTTGCCAGGGCTGCTCCGAACCACACGCTACGGGCGCGATGGCCAGTTTGGCTGGGAATACCGGCTGGCAGTAGCTTTGAAACAGGCAGATCCGCATGGTCCAGGCGACGCTCAGACCGACTACCTGAATCAGCGTCACTTTGTGGTGGTCGTGGGAGATGCGCGCGGCAGCGGTGCCAGCGGTGGTCATCGCGAAACGGAGTTTTCACGCGGCGAGATTTCCGATCTGGGCGAACTTGTCAACTGGGCGGCTCAGCAGCCGTGGTCCAACGGCCGTATTGGAACCTTCGGAGGGTCGTACGAGGGAGCGACGGCAGAGTTGACGGCAGCGACGAGCCAGCCAGCAATGAAAGCTGTTGCCGCCTTCTCTAGTCAGTTCGACGTCGGCATGCTGGTATTCCCCGGCGGAGTTTATGACCATGCGGTGTTGCAGTCATGGAGCGATCTAATCCGCAAACTGGACAACAGCGGCGACGTTTGCGTTGCAAACAGGTTGAGCAGTCTTCGTTGCTGGTGGGCTGGGCGATTCCTTCGGGGTGTAAAGCGAGTCGACGCCGATTCGGATGGAAAGCAGCTGGCCCAGATGCTAGCTCAGCGGAACAACCAATATCCGACGGAGCTACTATCACAGGCCGAGTTTCGGGACGACCCGCTGCCGTTGCTCGGCGGATCCTCCACCACCTTTTCGGAGATAAGCGCGTTCGGGCATCGCACCCAAATTGAATCGTCGCGAGTAGCGATGCAAGTCTGGTGCGGCTGGCTTGACTCCGACGTTTGCGAGGGCGCACTGTCGCGCTATTTGACGTTCAAGAATCCGCAGCAAGTCATCATCGGCCCCTTTTCCCATGGCTTGGATTTCAACGCCGATCCTTTTCTCACTCCCGCCCAGCACTCCCCTCCGGAGCCTACAGTCGAGCAGCAGAACCGCATGATGGCGGATTTCTTCGACCGGTTGCTTCGTTCTGACGATTCCACCTCGACTGAATCCGGCATCCACTACTACACCATGGGCGAGGGCAAATGGCACGACACCAAAGTCTGGCCACCGCTGGGATTCGAACGCGCCAGCCGGCTCTATTTCGCGGAGAATCGCGCGCTCAGCCCAGCGCCACCTGTGACCGCCACCGCGAGCGACACTTATCCGGTCAACTTCACCGCATCAACGGGTAAGGAAGATCGCTGGACGACGGAACTAGATCTCAACATTCTCTACCCTGACCGCTCCGGCGAAGACCGCAAGCTTCTCGTATATACTGGGGCGCCGCTGGCTACAGACGTGGAAATTTCAGGCTCGCCTGTATTGGTCCTCGAAGTCGCTTCCACAGCGACGGACGGCGCATTTTTCGCTTATCTGGAAGACGTCGGCCCCGATGGCCACGTCACTTATCTGGACGAGGGTGAACTCCGGGCAGTCAGCCGGAAGCAGATGGATACGCGCGAACGCCCCTATAATTCGCCCGGCCCGGCGTCCGGCAATTCCCGCCACGATGCCCAGCCGCTGGTCCCCGGAGAACCGGCCGAATTGAAGATCTGCATGTGGCCAATATCCATCCTTTTGCGGAGAGGTCACCAGATTCGCATTGCTCTCGCAGGCGCGGACGCCGGGACCTTCCGCCGGTACCCGGCAGTGGGTGATGTGACATGGACGGTATATCGACAAACCGGGCTGAGATCTTATGTGGAACTGGCGATGCAACCACGTTAGACGCTGATGTCGTTGCGGAGCAATTCCATTGATTTCCTCGGGATCAGTTACTAGAGAGAACGCGGCCCAGGCAGAAGGCCAGCAGACCTCAATTGTTTGACGGGGCGGTCGGCCTGATGTTCGGGTTGAGCCGCAGCACGTTCGTCGGGTCGTACTTCCCCTTGATCTCCACCAGGCGAGCGTAGTTCGACCCATATCCTGTCTTGATTAGGTCGGTGCTCGTGTCGCTCAACGCGTTGACGTACAAACCCTGCGAAAAAGGTTGCAGTTCGCTGCGAAGAGCGTTCACCCATTGCACTGAGCTCGCCTTTTCCTCCGGAGCGCCCCAATTACTCGATATCTCCACTTCGTAACCGGCCGCTCTCAAGGAAAATGCCATATCACTGGAACGTACCCGCGTGACGGCCCCGTGCAATTGTCCCATCATTACCCTGAATCTCTGCGGAGCATCGTTGGTGGCTGCAGTCATCGCCGCAATAGCGCCCTCGCTGAGTTCGGGAAGCAATACGTTCATGACGAAGTAGGCGGATGGTTTCAGAGACGGAGGGAAGCCAGCCGACTGAGCCTCAAGATAAGGCATGACCTTGACGGTGTCATCCTGCGGTTTGATCAAAGATCGCAACGGACGGAGCAAATCGTTCCCCACACTCGGCTGTCCGTAATAGCTGACCAATACACGGAATCTCACTCCCTGCTCGGACGGGAACACTTGGCTGATCATGGCCATTTCATCGGGTGCCGCCGCGCTGACCTTAGCGTAAGTCTTCAGCAACTCTGAAAGTCGCCCTGCCGGATATGTCAGCGCTCCCGCCAGAACTTCGTTGACCGGATGGAGGCGGTACTCCAGTGCTGTGGCCACGCCGAAGTTTCCCCCTCCACCGCGAATCGCCCAGAAAAGGTCTGCGTTGGAGTTCGGGCTGGCTTCGACCTGTTTGCCGTCTACCGTCACAATCTGTGCCGACAACAGGTTGTCGCATGCGGCACCATACTTCGCCATCAAAGTTCCCATTCCCCCGCCGAGCGTCAACCCGGCAATTCCTACTGTCGGACAAGCGCCTAATGTCGTGGCCAAGCCGAAGCGCTGCGTGGCTTCGTCCACATCGCGCACCAGCGAACCTGCCTCGGCGCGGGCTACGCGTTTGTCAGGGTCAACTTCGACTCGCTTCATTCCTGAGAGGTCGATCACAACGCCCCCATCGCACACCCCGAAACCGGCGGCGCTATGGGCACCGCCACGCACGGCCAGGGGCAGGCTGTGTCTTCGGCCAAAATCGAGGGCTAGGGGAACATCGGAAGCGTTGGCGCAGCGTACGATCAAAGCCGGACGACGATCAAAGGCTCGATTGCCGACCAGGCGCGATGATTCATAGTCGGGCGCATCCGGCGTGATCAGGTGGCCGGTAATTTTGGAAGCCAGCTTTCGGATGGCCGCCGCATCGACCGGGGCTGCACCTTGTTCCTGTGCTTCGAATATTCGCTGCCTCCCGGCAAGCGCCCTAATCGAGATTCCTGAGAATGCCGCCGCGAACGCTGTTTGCTGGACGAACTTTCTTCGGGTCGTGAGCGCCATGTTCGATTCCTCTAGCCCTCAGCCGTGGGTGTCATCATGAGCTCGGGGCGTTATTTTCACTTTGAGTTTGCGTTTGTAAGTAGCCCGTCAGCAACACTATGGTGGTTGTTTCAACGTGAGCCTACGCCCCCCGGTTTTTGACGTCAATTTATCTCGATTTCTGACAGGCAGCATGTTCCGATCCTTCAGTCTTGGAGCGATGTTCACGGGCATGCCATTTCGCCAGTTGGAGTAGTCGATAGCGCGACTTTTCCGCAAGAGCTTGTGCAATCTGATTCCACGAATAGAGCGTTTGCTGGAAGGAGAGGTGCGGTTCGATGGCCTGCTGGATCTGGTGAAGCGCGAAACCGAATTCACGCGACGGACTACATGGGCCTCCGCGCCGAGAGTGGGTAGCCCGAGGGGGGAATATCGCGCCCGATGCGAATCAATTTCTGTGCCAGAAGCGTGACAAGCAATTTCCCATAAAGCCAAGCACGGGAACTGCGGTCGTCATGCTTGGGAACGTGCCCCAGTTGGGCAAGGCTCTTCAGTCGCTTAAACACCAACTCAATTTGCCAACGCATACGGTAAAGTCTCAGAACGTCCGCCGTCGAACGACTGGAGCGGGTCGTAAAGACGATGACGTACTTAGCAAACTCGAGTGTTCCCGGCCTAGTGATCATTTGTTTCTTACTCGCTTTGCGCAGCAATCGCCGGTGAGCCTGTTGAACCGCGCAGTCGCTCTTTCGCACTGCACATAACCGGCCCGCAAACGCCGAACCGTGACTATGAAGGACAGCCCGCCATTCGCCGGACTGCCCCACTTTGGACAAAGTGCGTAATCGCGGAAGGAGCGACATGCGTCTGCCGTATGCAGAGTACGCCACGAAACTCTGAGGGCTGACACGAACCAACACATCAGCACCATGTTGACAAACATGCTCAATGCCAGCGACCGAGCAGTAGCCGGCATCCGCGAGAATGAGTTCGTGCGGATCCACAGGCAGACGATTCGATGACTCGCCACTGCCTTCGCCAATCGTGGACGTTACCTCGAAAAAGTCACACACCAAACTCGGCAGTCTGATGCTGTACAGAATCCTCCATTGGCTCCCCGCCTTGCCTGGCTCTCTGACGATCGTGCTATCCACGATCCGGATCGAGCGACTGGTAGTTTCTTCGAGCCGGTATGCGACGTTTTCCCTAAGCAATTTGATACACAACCGAGGCAGCCAATCCTCGCTGTTACGCAGGCGTTTGAGCAAGGCGACATCGGAAATATCGGTCCAGTTCGCCAGCTTAGCGCGCACAACCGTCTCCCAGCAAAGAGTAACCCCGCGCCACATGCAGCAATGGCATACGCAACAGCACGTCAGGCGATGGAAGCTCACGCAAGCGCTCGACCGCACCTGACTGCCACGCCATTTGCTGCCATGCTGTGGGAAAGAACGACGTGAGCAGCTTCCAGTTTTCTTCGAGGATACGCATCCACCAAGAATAGGTCCGCGAACGCTAAAACCTATTCCTTCAGTACCGGGGCCGGAGATGACCTACCTGCCGATTTCTGGGCAGCGACTTCCGAGTAGCCGACGATGCGCCCACTGACATCAGTTAGGATTCGAGTGCTGCGCCAACTGCGAGAACGCCTATTCGAGTACGGGACTTTTGGCCGAGAGTTCGAGTTCATGAGCCAGGCGTCTGAATTCTGGCCGATCTCGTATGCGATCGTAGGCGGGATGCACCATTAGCGATCCCATGAACGGGTCGCGTTCCGTCAGGGCTTTGTCCAGCCAGTGCAAGGCCTCTGCTGTTTGACCTAGACCGAGATAAGTCCAGACAATGGGCAAGGCAGGAACATAGCCTCTCTCACGACCCGCCTCTAACTTCTCGACTATTTCGCGGGCTTCGGCCTTGTGTCCCAGCACGCCGGCAAGATAGCCGAAATAGCCCTCGCCAAGCGGCATGCCACCGGCAAGCTTTCTGCCCATGCGTTCCATTTCCCAGGCTTCTTCATTGGAGCTCAATGCCGCCAGGGACAAGGCCAGATAGAAACAGGTGTAAGGCGAGTCCGGTGTCAGTTCGATGGCAATACGCCCAGCGCGCACTGCCTCGTCATAGCGGCGCGCATAACAATTGGCCTGCACGAGGCGAAAGTTGGTCATCAAGTCCAGCGGGTCAAGTTCAACAGCTTTGGAGGCATGAAACACAGCTTCGTCATGCCGGCCCATGAAGCTGCAAAAAATGGTGTAGGTCTGGTGCGGAAACGCGTTTCCTGGCTCTAGACTCAGGGCTCGCCGGTGCGCGTTTTCCGAGTCGCGCCATCGCCACTGCATCATTCGAAGCATCCCCAATGTGCTGAGGAGCACTGCTGAATTCTCGTCGAGCGCCAACCCCTTCGAGACCAAGGTTTCCGCCTCAGGCAGGGCAGTACCGGGCGGCGTCTCTCCGTAAATTGCCCTCACGATGTAGGACATGGCCGCGCTGGAATAAGGTTCGGCCCACTTGGGATCGAGCCGGATTGCTTCCTGCTGGTACTCGAATGCGCGGCGGATGCTTTCGGGGCGCCGCTTCTTAAGAATGTAGGCGCCCTTCAAGTACAGGATGTAGGCGGTGGCATTGCTGGGGTGCGCTTTGGGGGGCTGGGAGGTCGGGCGGATGCGCATGGCTTCGGCTACCGCGGCACAAACTTCATCTTGGATCGTGAAGACGTCGGTTGAATTGCTATCGAAGCGTTGTGCCCACAAGTTGAAACCATCTCTCACGCCGACCATGTTGACACTGATGTGGATGCGGTCTTCTCTCCTCCAGACTGACCCCTCCAGCACCGCTTCAACCCCAAGTTCGGCGCCGATTTGTCTGGCGTCGCGACGCTGGCCTTTGAAGCGGAACACGACGCTGCCGGCGGTGACCCGCAGGCCTTCGATGCGCGACAGCGCACGAATCAATTCGTCGGTCAATCCATCACTGAAATATTCATCCTTGACGTCTCCCGTTTGGTTCACGAAGGGCATCACCGCTACGGCAGGGCGTTTGGGGATCGCTACAACAAAGCGATAGCCCCTCTTGGGAATCGTCTCGATGAAGCTTGGGGAATTGGCCGAGTCGCCCAGAGCGTCGCGCAATCGGCTGACTGCGGAATTCAGCGCGACTTCAAAATCCACAAACGTGTCCGACGACCAGAGCCGTCGACGCAACTCTTCGCGGGTAACAATCTCGCCGGGGCGCTCTATGAGAGCCGCGAGCACCTGAAACGACTGCTCGCGCAGGCTGACGGGCATTCCCCGCTTCAATAGTCGCCGCCCTTCCAGATCGACCTCGAAGGTCCCGAAGCGCACGCTCATAATATGACCATCCGAACATTCTTGCTTTCAGTGATTTGGCTGTCAAGGTTTTGGTTAGACGGAAACCATTGTCATGGTTTCCGTTGCAGCTAAGATGCATGACAGACTCTTGGAAGGGTACTGTGGGAGGGGAAGTGGCGAACGGCGGCGATATGGTTGCGAACCCGATGGAGGCAGCGCTGGTCAGGAAGCTCAAGATCAGGCTGCTGCCATTCTTGTTTGTACTTTTTGTCCTTGCCTTCATCGACAGAATCAACCTGGGCTTTGCTGCGCTAACAATGAATCAGGAGCTGGCGATCACTACCCAGCAGTTTGGATTCGCTGCAGGAATTTTCTTTTGGGGCTACTTCCTGTTCGAAATCCCCAGCAACCTCATCCTTCAGAAGATCGGCGCGCGTGTCTGGATCGCCCGCATTCTCATCACGTGGGGCGCGATTGCCACGCTCACCGGGTTTGTGCACTCCGTCCATCAGCTCTATGTCGCCCGTTTTTCACTCGGTATCGCGGAGTCAGGATACTTTCCCGGCATCGTTCTGTACTTGGGCTATTGGTTCGGGCGAAGAGAAAAGGCGCAGGCGATTGCGCTGATCTTGATCGGCATACCCTTGGCGAGCATATTGGGTGGCCCGATTTCAGGTTTCATTCTGGATCACGCCCGCTGGCTCGGCCTCAGCAGTTGGAGATGGCTACTCATTCTCGAAGGTGCGCCAGCAGCAACACTCGCATTTCTCGTGCCTTTCCTCTTGCCGAGCATACCGGGAGAGGCGAAGTTTCTGACCGCACATGAAAAGGCATGGATAGGCGAGAAATTGGAGCGAGAAGACCGGCTAAAGCTCGCTGCAAAAAAGCAATCGATTTCCGTGGCACAGACTCTGCTGAACCCCAGAGTCTGGCACGTGGCCTGTATCGGTTTTTGTCACGGCTTTGCCAGCTACACCTTTAGCTTCTGGCTGCCTCAGGTGATGAAGTCACTGTTCAGCGGGCGGTCCAACACACTAGTCGGCATTGCGGTTATGATTCCCAGTCTCCTGGCGCTGATCGCCATGGTCGCCGCGTCTCGACACTCCGACCGCACGTTGGAACGCCGATATCATCTAGTACTCTTGAGCATTTTGGCTGGAATTGCCTTCCTCCTGCTCGGAGTACCTCGCTCGCCCTTGTTCTCTGTTGTTCTGTTTTCGGCTGTCGCTGTCGGAAACTACAGCTTTTTGCCCATCTTTTTCTCGTTGCCCGGCGAATTCCTCACCGGCTCCTCGGCTGCTGCGGGCATTGCGCTGGTGACTTCGGTGGCCAACCTCGGCGGTTTTGCTGGACCTTTTACTGTGGGACTCCTTCGCCAAAGGACGGGCAGCTTTTACCCCGGCCTGATCTGCGCCGGGATTTTTTTCCTTGTCTCTGCGAGCTTGGCCTTTGTTCTACCCAAGCGACTCTCGCCAGCTGGCGATCGATTAGCAGGGACTGACGTAGATCTGGAAACAAATCCTGATGTGCGATTGGAGAAAGCATGAATCTCAATCCTAAGCCTATTCGCATCGAACCCGCATTTGCGAACCGCGAACAAGTCCGTGCCATGTTTATGCGGAATGCTCCATATCGGGCGCTAGCGGCTTACGCTCCTGAAGGGGTCAAGGACGAAACATGCAAAGAAGACAAGAAGCCGCTTCTTCCGTGGTTCCGAGGAGATTGGGCACTGGATGGAAAGCCCCTCGTAGAGGGCGCAGAACTAATCCTGCACAACAGGACGTTTGTCGAGGCTGCGAAGGCCGCCTTCGGCACATCGTTCGTGAATCCTGAATTCGTAGCCGTTAATATTAATGGCCCCTCGCCCGCTGGCAGAACGCACATGGACAACCCATCGTTCTACGGTGCGACTCGCGTGGATTATCCATTGCCATTTCTGAGAGTGATGGGCTTTTCTGGGCTGTTCGACGCTTGGCGCGTCGTTCGCGCCAGCACACTCTGCTGGTTTTACGAAGGTCCCGGCGGTAGCTTCGATTACTGGCCAGAAGGGCTCGATAGTCCAATGCGGACCGAGCAGCCGCCTTTTGGAAATATCGCTCTGTGCGCAGATACTGACCGTGTGTACCACCGTATCGGTGCTATTGGAAATGATGGTGCTGAATTGCCACAGATGTCAGCCTCTGCAACAATCCAGCCTGATGGTGATGGCAACTGGAACATTCTTGAGGACGGAGAGGTTCGGGCAACTCACCCAAGTCGTGCGATTCGTTTTTCCGTTCTCTGGAAAGCCGAAGTGTCGAACGGAAATTCGAGGTCCGACAATCTAAGTCTTGATCGGATCATGGCAATTCTCACAGCGGACCTGCGTCATCGCGGTATAGACTTCCATGAGCCTTCCGATCCGTTGGCGGATATCCCATGGATTCTACTTTTGCAACGGACTTATGCCCCCACTTCGACTCCTGGCGGATGACGGGCAAGCCTGACGTAATCCTGTAAGCTCAGGTTAGCCGACAAACCGGGAATCCTGTGAAGGCTATCTCGTAGACGCTATTTGCGCAATTTAGCCAGCTCACCCTTCGCGTGCTCATTGTTAGGATTCAACTCGACAGACCGCGCATATGCCATACGCGCATCCTGGATATCGTTCGTCGCCTCATAACCATCTCCAAGGCTGTCCCATGCATTCGCGGAATCAGGATAGGCCTTTGTGTTCAATTTGAACAGCACGACGGCTGACGACGGGTCCTTTTCCTGAAGGAAAGCATAGCCAAGACGATTTATCGTCCGCTCTTCGCCGATCATGTAACGATGCATGGGATCGGCAGCGAAGCTTTGGAACGCCTTCCACGCGCTCTCTTCTCCAGTCCGAGCCGCGGATCGCATTATCTCGGCAAACGACTTCGGGCTGAATCTGATTCCCATGATGTGCTTAGGGACGCCGTTGTCAGCGGTAGTTCTCCCCAGAAACTCCTTCGCCGCAGCGTCATGCTTGACGTAGGCATTCAGAAACTGAAGCATGTAAAGTGCAACCCACGAATAACTCGTATTTGCGTCTTCCCGCCCGTAATCTGCGATCTGTTCTTCCCCGAGTGGCCAGCGCTGACACATCGAGCAGAATTCAGGATGGGACATTCCTAACATATTGACCGTCATGACATCCGCATGTGTCCACTCATTCAGCACGTTGTGCCCTGTCATGTCCATATCGGAGTGCTCGACGTCCTCGATAAAGTTTTCTCTGTTCGAGGTAAAGAAGAGAAGCGGGACGTTCAACTGCTCCGGGTGAATGGAACCAGCTTTTGCCACGAGTCCTGGGTAATAGCGGATGCTGCCGTCCATCTCAGCCAAGACCTGAATGCGAGAGTCCCGCGACGCCGCAAATAGGCTCGATATCCCTCCCCAACTGAAGCTCACTACAGCAATCCTCGACGAATCTGTGTCAGGAAGCTTTCCCGCGTACGTGACAAGGAATGAGATGTCCAGAGCTTGGGAATCAATCCCCGCCAGGTCGTCGGTCATATCTCGCGTTGACACTCCCATCGATGGACTGGCAAGAACGACATAGCCGTGGCTGGCAAGGTACTCGCACAGATCGGCATTTTCCCATGCAATGGATGAATCGCCGGGAGCGTAAATGAGAACTGGGTAGTGTCCCTCCGCCATTGTTGCATCGCGCACTGCCCACAGCGGCACATCGAACGAACTCTTTAATCGTGCACGCCACTTGTTGTGCTCCTGATCAGGCACGCCGAAAGAAATCTCGGTATCTGCCAACGTCACATAGTCGCCAACCTTCGTTGACTTGGTGCCACTGGGCAGCGCTGGATACCAGATGAGCGTCTGCAGAGGGCGGCCTTTGTCGCCTTCCGCTGGTTTGGAATGGTCCCCAGCCAAGACAGGAGACTTTCGCGAGAGGTCGTACTGATTCACCAGCCTTAAGCCTACCGGATACGGCCCAGGCTTCTGAAGAAATTGAAACGGAGGAAGCGTGGTTTCGATTGGGATCGGCGGAGGAGTTTGCGCCGAAGCAGTAAGGGGAATTGTGGATAACAACAACGCCCTAGCGACGCGTAGGCATTCCATTGGATTCCATCTCTGAATGAAAGGCTTTGCAAGAATAACAAACAATTCCGCCCTCATCACGTTGCGTTGGTTGGATTCCGACTCTGGGCGATTAACGGGCAATCCGGAAGGAATCCTTAAGTTAGCGCTTATGGGGCTTCGCCCCGCACCCCCGGATTTAACGCTTAGATGCCTTCCCCGATGAGGGCTCTTCAGTCCCAATGCTTCAGCTGCGGCCACAATTCCTTCAACGGCTGCTTGAGTCCTCGGCAATAGAACACGCCGAAATGCTCGTACGGCATCGAGTATGGGTGGTACACGCTCGCGACCTTCTGCACGCTCGCAAACATTTGCTCGAGGCGCTCTTGGCTATCATCCATGAAGATCATACTTTCGCCGGTGTAATCGCGCGGTCCCCACAGGAAATAGCTTTGGTGACCGCTGATCGCCCACGGCAATCCAAATTTCGGCCCGAAGAGATCGATCGCGCCGGCTACGCCATAGTTCGGGGCAAAGATTGCCGTCTTCGCTCGAACACCCGGCGGCAAACTGTCGTAAACACGCGCCACCGTCGCGACCATTTCCGGCCAGCCAAACTCGCTCGCATAATTCTGCGGCAACGGGCCCAGCTTGTGCGTCTCACTTGGAGGAGGCGAGAGGTGCAACGCGCGCGTGTAGTGAATGTACGTTTCGACCGGCAGCACCGGCGTGGCAAGCGGCGCAGAAATCGCGCCCACCGCGATCATCAGTGCCGGGTAGGCCACTCGCATCCACCTTCGCTGCCGCGCCTCGAGCCACATTTCCCACAGGACGCTGCCGGCGGCGAACACCAGTGGAAAGGCGGGAAAGAGGTAATACACGCGCGGACTCATCGTAACGATCACGCCCGCTGCGAACACCCAGGCCCAGCCCAGCGCGCGAAATCTCTTCCCTTGCTCGGCCAACAAGAAAAACCACAGGCCCGCTAGCCACACGGGCGCGGTCAACCGTTCATCGCGCCAATTTCCTGACCGAAGAAACTGAAGAAGCCCAACGGCACGTTCCGCCCGCTGTGTCGAAGGTTGGCCTGCAATTCGAGAAATGGAAAGTGGTGCCGAACATTCCACCAGAGATTCGGGGCAAAAATCACAAACGCGACCGCCCCACCAATCCATAACCACCGATTCGCGAGCAGCTTCCGCTCGTTCGTAAGCAGTAGTCCGAGGACAATCCCAGCGCCGAAGATC
>Ga0210384_10000074_pt1 | contig 146968 bp, 140 predicted proteins | sample IncBWH2MmetaG_FD_160574 | JGI IMG/M metagenome (GOLD analysis project Ga0210384, IMG submission 160574) | Forest soil microbial communities from Barre Woods Harvard Forest LTER site, Petersham, Massachusetts, United States - Inc-BW-H-2-M | ecosystem: Environmental > Terrestrial > Soil >...
GATCACGGCCGCCAACGCGTCGAGCATCTCGGACGGCGCCGCGGCGCTGGTGCTGATGCGCGAGTCCGACGCGGCGAAGTACGGCGCGAAGCCGATCGCCCGCATCGCCGGCCACGCGGTGCACGCGCAGGCGCCCGAGTGGTTCTCCACGGCGCCCGCCGGCGCGATCGCCAAGGTGCTGAAGAAGACGGGCTGGAGCGCCCAGTCGGTGGACCTGTGGGAAGTCAACGAGGCCTTCGCCGCCGTCACGATGGCCGCGATGAAGGAGTTCGACCTCGCGCACGACATCGTCAACGTGCATGGCGGCGCCTGCGCTCTGGGCCACCCGATCGGCGCCTCGGGCGCGCGCATCGTGGTGACGCTGCTGGGCGCCCTTCGCAAGCAGGGCAGGAAGCGCGGCGTCGCGGCGCTGTGCATCGGCGGCGGCGAAGCCACGGCGATGGCGGTGGAGCTGCTGTAATCGGCCTGAAACCGGAGGCGAGCTTGAAACGGCGGGTAACGGTGAAAGGCCGTGTTCCGCATCCCCGATGCGGACCCGGCACACTGCGTGCCTTTGAATCGACAGCGGCGCGTCTGTCCGAACTCCCTCCGCGAGGACGACGTCGACTGTCCGCACCCGCAGAAGGCTCCCCCCATGTCCATGACCGATTCCTCCACGATCATCGCCGACGAGTCCGCCATCGCCGCCCTGGTGCAGGTAGGCGAACGCATCGAGCACGTCAGCCGTTTCACGCGCGAGGAGATCTCGCGCTTCGCCTTGCTCACGCTCGATTCGAACCCGGTGCACCACGACCGCGAGGCGGCACGGCAGGCCGGCCTGTCCGACGTGATCGCCAGCGGCCAGCACACGTCCGCCCTGATGAGCGGCCTGGCCGCGACGTACTTCTCGCGGGCCGACGGCGGCGTCGCGCGCTCGATGCTGTGCCTGCATTTCAACTTCGCCTATCGCGAGCCCATCTTTGCCGATTCCGACGTGACGATGCGCTGGGTGGTGGCCAGCACCGAGTGGAACGCCAGCCTCGACGGCGTGATCGCGCAGATCGAGGGCAAGGCCACCGTCGCCAATGCACTGGCTGTGATCGCGCGCGGCACGGTACTGGTGCGCCGCGCGTCATGACGGTGAACGAAATGAGCGGGCGATGAACCGCTGGCTGCTGCGTCCGCGGGTCATGGGGTGGATCGCCGCCGCGGTCTTCCTGTGCATCGCGCTGTTCCAGTGGCCGGCGAGTCCCGCGGCCAGCAGCCGTTTCGCCGCGCTGGCCGGCGCGCCGCCGTTCGACGAGCGGCCGGCCGGCTATACCCTGTCGGGTGTCCTGGCGGCGCTCCACTCGCTGGGCCCCCAGGGGTTGGCCGACTACGCGGCCTACCGCACGCTGGACATGGTGTTCCCGTGGCTGCTGTGCGCGCTGGTGGCCGCCGTGATGCTGCGCCTGGACGCGCCGCGCGCCACGCTGTGGCCCTGGCTGGCGGCCATCGCCGACACGATCGAGAATGTGCTGCAGTGGCGCATCCTGCTCACCCGCGACGATCTCTCGCCCGAGCTCGTGCAGTGGGCCAGCGGCGTCACGCAGGTCAAGTTCGCGTTCTACGGCGGCATGCTGCTGATGCTGCTGGTCGTGGGCGTGCGCGCGCTGTGGCGCCAGCACCGCGCGCTGCGTTGAGCGTCTTCCTTCGAAAGCCGACACCATGTCTTCTCCTCCCGCCCGCAACGTCCTGATCGTCGGCGCCTCGCGCGGCCTCGGGCTGGAGTTCGTGCGCCAGTACCGCGCCGACGGCGCCCGCGTCACCGCCACGGCGCGCGACGACGCCGGCCTGGCCGCGATCGCGGCGCTCGGCGCCAAGCCGCTCAGGCTCGACGTGGCGGACGCGGCCAGCGCCTCCGGCCTCGCCTGGACGATCGCCGGCGAGGCCTTCGACACGATCTTCCACGTCTCGGGCGTCTACGGCCCGCGCAGCACCGGCCTGGAGCCGCCGTCGGTGGCCGACTTCGACGCGGTGATGCACACCAACGTGCTGGGCGCGATGCGCGTGCTGCCGCAGGTGGCCGAGGCGCTGGCGCCCGGCGCGCGCATCGGCGTCGTCTCGTCGCGCATGGGCTCGATCGGGCTGCGCGCCAGCACGGCCGGCTGGACGTACCGGGCCTCCAAGGCGGCCGTCAACTCGGTGGTGAAGGACGCCTCCCTCGCGCTGGCCGGCCGCGCGCTGTGCGTCGCGTTCCACCCCGGCTGGGTGCGCACCGAGATGGGCGGCGCCGATGCCGACATCGACGCCTCCGAATCGATCGCCGGCATGCGCCGCGCGATCGCCGCCCTCCGCCCGGAGGACACCGGCAGCTTCCTGAACTACGACGGGACGCCGCTGGCCTGGTGACATCGAACAACGACTGAGCAAGAGACAACCATGTACCTCTCCGAAGACCATCGCGCCGTGCAGGACGCCGTCCGCGCCTTCGTGCGCGACCGCATCGCGCCCAAGGCCGCGGCCTGGGATCGCGACTGCCACTTCCCGCGCGACGAACTGCGCGGGCTGGCCGAACTGGGCTGCTACGGCATCGCGGTGCCGGTCGAATGGGACGGCGCGGGGCTGGACTACCTCTCGGTGTCGCTGATCCTCGAGGAGATCGCCGCCGGCGACGGCGCCACCTCCACCATCATCAGCGTCACCAACTGCCCGGTGAACACGATCATGATGGCGTTCGCCAACGCCGAGCAGAAGGAGCGCTTCCTCAAGCCGCTGGCGCGCGGCGAGATGCTGGGCGCGTTCTGCCTGACCGAGCCGCACGTGGGCTCGGAGGCCGGGGGCCTGCGCACCACCGCCGTGAAGGCCGGCGACCAGTACGTGCTCAATGGCGTCAAGCAGTTCATCACCAGCGGCAAGAACGGCGACGTCGCGATCGTGATGGCGGTCACCGACAAGGCCGCCGGCAAGAAGGGCATCAGCGCCTTCCTGGTGCCGACGAACACGCCCGGCTACGTGGTGGCGCGCATCGAGGAGAAGATGGGCCAGCACGCGAGCGACACCGCGCAGATCCTGTTCGAGGACTGCCGCATCCCGTCGGCCAACCTGATCGGCGAGGAGGGCCAGGGCCTGAAGATCGCGCTGTCCGGGCTGGAGGGCGGGCGTATCGGCATCGCGTCGCAGGCCGTGGGCATGGCGCGCGCGGCCTTCGAGGCGGCCGTGGCCTACGCCAAGGACCGCGTGGCCTTCGCCAAGCCCATCTTCGAGCACCAGGCGATCCAGTTCAAGCTGGCCGACATGGCCACGCAGATCGAGGCGGCGCGCCAGCTGATCCATCACGCGGCGAGCCTGAAGGACGCCGGCCAGCCGTGCCTGAAGGAGGCCGCGATGGCCAAGCTGTTCGCCAGCGAGATGGCCGAGCGCGTGTGCTCCGCGGCCATCCAGGTGTTCGGCGGCTACGGCTACACCACCGACTTCCCGGTGGAGCGCATCTACCGCGACGTGCGCGTGTGCCAGATCTACGAAGGCACGTCCGAAGTCCAGAAGATCCTCATCGGGCGAGCCCTGGCGCTGTGAAGCCGCTGCTGGTCTCGAGGAGAGGCATCCACCCGATGCCGTCTTCAAGAAAGATGAGCGCCTGGCTGCAGATCGACGGCTCGCTCAGCGCGCGCATCGCGTCGGTGAGCGGCAGGCTCGCGGTGCGCGTGCTGCGCCAGGGCCGGGTGCGGCTGCAGCCGGCCGAGGCGCAGCGGCTGCGCTGTCCCGCCGGCGCGGCCGCGCACGGTCGCGAGGTGATCCTGCTGGCCGACGGCGTGCCGGTGGTCTATGCGCGGTCGGTGCTGCAGGCGGTGCACGCCCGCGGCACGTGGAAGGCGATCCGCGGGCTGGGCAACCGGGCGCTGGCCGACCTGCTGTTCGGGCTGCCGGCGGCGCAACGCTCGAGCTTCGAGTTCGCGCGCTTCGCGCCGGGGTCGGGCCTGGCCGCCACCGTGCATCGGCGCTGGCGCGACGCGACGGGCACCGATTGGGGCCGGCGCGAGGTCTGGGCGCGCTGCTCCGTGTTCAGGCGGCGCGGCGCGCCGTTGCTGGTCACCGAGTGCTTCGCGCCCGCGATCGCGGTGTTCGACGCGCCGAAACGCGCGCGCGCCGTGCCCTGGCGGCCGCCCGCGCGGCGCGAACCTGCGGGTTAGCCCGGACCCTCGCCGTAGCCGGCCCGTATTTCGGAACCCGTCCGCTGCAGTTCGTCGCAAACGCCGGGCATCCCGCGACCATCGAGGGAACCATTGACGCCGTGGCGACCCTCAAGTCGTCATGTTGAAAAGTTGCAGGCCGCGCGGCTTCCCGCTGCGCGGCGGCAGGCCGTCTCCGGGCGGCCGCGGCCTGTACCGCCGGCGCTCCAAGAGAGTGCTTCCACGGTCGGGCTGAACACCGTCAATCCCACCCGAGGACGCCCCTTGAATCCCTTTCGCCCCGCCACGCTGGTGGCTGTCGTTGCGCTGGCCATGGCCGCGCAAGCCGCCGTCGGCGCACCGTCGCCCGCCGTCACCCACACCGGCCTGGACAAGTCGGGCATGGATCCCGCCGTGCGACCGCAGGACGACCTGTTCCTCGCGATGAACGGGGGCTGGCTCGCCAGCACCGGGATCCCGGCCGACAAGACGGCCTGGGGCGCGGTCTACGAAATGCGTCAACTCTCCGACCAGCGCGTCAAGGGCATCGTCGAGGAGCTCGCCGCCAAGCCGCAGGCCGCCGGCTCCGTCAGCGCCAAGATCGGCGACTTCTACTCGAGCTACATGGACACCGCGGCCATCGACGCCGCCGGCATCCGGCCGCTGGCGCCGTTCAAGGCGCAGGTGTCGGCCGTGAAGAACAAGAAGGACCTGGTCCTGCTGATGGGCCGCTGGGCCGGCGTCATGGACATGCCGCTGGGCCTGGGCGTCGGCCCCGACGCCAAGGAGCCCGGCGTCTATTCGGCCGGCGCCGATCAGGGCGGCCTGGGGCTGGACGATCGCGACTACTACCTCAAGGCCGACGAGCGCTTCGCGAAGGCGCGCGCCGCCTACGCCACGTACCTGCACGCGATCCTGGCGCTGGACGGCGACAGGAACGCCGTCATGGACGCCAGGTCGGTGATGGCGCTGGAGACGAAGATCGCCACGGCGCAGTGGTCCAAGGAGGCCAACCGCGACCCGGTCAAGACGTACAACCCCATGACGCCGGCGGAGCTGGCGGCCCACGCGCCGTCCGTCGACTGGAAGGCCTGGCTCGCGGCCGGCGAGTTGCCCGACGCGCCGTTCGTCTCGATCTCGCAGCCCAGCTACGCATGGGCGCTGGCCAAGCTGGTCAAGGACGAGCCTCTGGACGTCTGGAAGGCCTACCTGCGCGTTCGCCTGCTCGACGCGAATGCGCGCATCCTGCCGGCCGCCTTCCGCGACGCGAGCTACCAGTTCCACGACGTCGCGATCACCGGCGTCAACCAGGACCAGCCGCGCTGGCAGCGTGGCGTGGCCAGCGTCAACGCGGCGCTCGGCGAGGCCGTCGGCCAGGTCTACGTGGCGCGCTACTTCCCGCCGGCCTACAAGGCGCGCATGGTGGAGCTGGTGGACAACCTGCTCAAGGCCTATTCGCAGTCCATCGACAACCTCACGTGGATGAGCCCGGCCACCAAGGTCGAGGCGCACGCCAAGCTGGCCAAGTACGGCGTCAAGATCGGCTATCCCGATGTCTGGCGCGACTACGGCGCCCTCGAGGTGAAGGCCGGCGACCCGGTGGGCAACCGGGCGCGCGCCGCGCAGTTCCTGTACCAGCGCCGTGCCGTCCGCAACGGCAAGCCGGTGGATCGCACCGAGTGGAGCATGACGCCGCAGACGGTCAACGCCTACTACGCACCCGACCGCAACGAGGTCGTGTTCCCGGCCGCCATCCTGCAGCCGCCGCTGTTCGACATGCAAGCCGACGACGCCGTCAACTACGGCGCCATCGGCGCCATCATCGGCCACGAGATCAGCCACGGTTTCGACGACCAGGGCAGCCAGTACGACGGCGACGGCCGGCTGCGCAACTGGTGGACGGCCGACGACCGCAAGGCGTTCGACGCCATCACGTCCAGGCTCGACGCGCAGTACTCGGCCTACGAGCCGCTGCCCGGCACGCACCTGAACGGCAAGCTCACGCTGGGCGAGAACATCGCCGACCTGTCGGGCCTGCAGATCTCCTACAAGGCCTGGAAGCTGTCGCTGGGCGGCAAGCCGGCGCCGGTGATCGACGGCGTCACCGGCGAGCAGCGCTTCTACTACGGCTTCGCGCAGGAGTGGCGGTCGAAGACGCGCGACGCGCGCGCGCTGCAGCTCATCGTGATCGATCCCCACTCCCCGGCGAGCTTCCGCGCCGACGGCGCGGCGATCAACAGCGATGGCTTCCACGAGGCGTTCGGCACCAAGCCGGGCGACCGGATGTGGAAGGCGCCGGAAGACCGGTTGCGCCTCTGGTAGCCCGGCTGTCCCTTTCGAAGAAGACGGCGGCCGCCCCGGCTCGCCGCGTCCACCACCACCGAGGAAAATCCTGATGCGTCCCTTCCGTCCCGCGACCCTGGTCGTCGCCCTGTCCCTGACCTTCGCGGCCGACCTGTCCATCGGCGCGGCGCCGCTGACCGTCGCTCCCGCAGCCGTCGCCCAGTCGCCGCTGACCTCGGGCCTGGACAAGTCCGGCATGGACACCAGCGTGCGTCCGCAGGACAGCCTGTTCGGCGCGATGAACGGCACCTGGGTGAAGAACATGCAGCTCCCGGCGGACAAGGCCGACTACGGCACGTTCACGATGCTCGACGACCAGTCCAACGAACGCGTCAGGAAGATCATCGAAGGCCTGGCCGGCAAGCCGCAGGCGCCCGGCACCGCCGGCGCCAAGATCGCCGACTTCTACAACAGCTACATGGACACCGCGGCCATCGACGCCGCCGGCATGCGTCCGCTGTGGCCGTACCTGGCGCAGGTCGACGCCGTCAAGACCCGGGCCGACCTGATGCGCCTGATGGGCCAGTGGGTCTCGTTCGTCGACCTGCCGATGGGCCTGGGCGTGGGCCCCGACGCGAAGGATCCGACCGTGTACTCGGCCGCTGCCGGCCAGGCCGGGCTCGGCCTGGGCGAGCGCGACTATTACCTGAACAAGGACGCGCGATTCGCGAAGGCTCGCACGGCCTACGTGGAGTACGTCCGCAAGATGCTGGCCGCGCAGGGCAGCAAGAACGCGAAGGTCGAGGCCGCCGCGGTGATGGGCCTCGAGACCAAGCTGGCCAAGGCGCAGTGGGCGCCCGAACAGCTGCGCGATCCCGTCAAGGGCTACAACCCGCTGACGGTCGCCCAGATCGCCGCCAAGGCGCCAGACGCCGACTGGAAGGACTTCTTCGCCGCCGGCGAGCTGGCCGATGCGCCGTTCGTCTCCATCGGCCAGCCGAGCTACGCCCAGGCGATGGCCAGGCTGGTCCGATCCGAACCGCTGGACGTGTGGAAGGCCTACCTGCGCGCGCACCTGATCGACGCCGTCGCGCTGGAGCTGCCGGCCGACGTGCGCGAGGCGCGCTTCCAGTTCCACGGCGTCGCGATGAGCGGCGTCAAGACCGACCGCGCGCGCTGGGAGCGTGCCGTGCGCACCGTCAACGGTTCGATGGGCGAGGCCGTCGGCCAGCTCTACGTGGCCGAATATTTCCCGCCCGCGTACAAGGCGCGCATGGTGGAGCTGGTGGACAACCTGATGAAGGCCTACGCGCAGTCCATCGACGGCCTCGCGTGGATGAGCCCGGCCACCAAGGTCGAGGCCCACGCCAAGCTGGCCAAGTACGGCATCAAGATCGGCTACCCCGACACGTGGCGCGACTACACGGCGCTCGACGTCAAGTCCGGCGACCCGCTGGGCAACGCCGTGCGTGCCGCGCAGTTCGAGTACCACCGCCAGGTGGCGCGCAACTCCAAGCCGGTCGATCGCACCGAGTGGGGCATGACGCCGCAGACGGTCAACGCGTACTACGACCCGACCAAGAACGAGATCGTGTTCCCGGCCGCCATCCTTCAACCGCCGTTCTTCGACATGAAGGCCGACGACGCGGCCAACTACGGCGCGATCGGCGCCATCATCGGCCACGAGATCAGCCACGGCTTCGACGACGAAGGCAGCCAGTACGACGGCGACGGCAAGCTGCGCAACTGGTGGACCGCCGACGATCGCAAGGCCTTCGACGCCGTCACGTCCAGGCTCGACGCGCAGTTCTCGGCCTACGAGCCGCTGCCCGGCGTGCACGTCAAGGGCAAGCTGACGATGGGCGAGAACATCGCCGACCTGTCCGGCCTGCAGATCGCCTTCAAGGCCTGGAAGCTGTCGCTGGACGGCAAGCCGGCGCCGGTGATCGACGGCCTCACCGGCGAGCAGCGCTTCTACTACGCGTTCTCGCAATCGTGGCGCGAGAAGGTGCGCGACGAGGCGCTGCTCAACCAGGTCACCACCGACCCGCATTCGCCGGGCCAGTTCCGGGCCGACGGCGCGTCGATCAACAGCGACGGCTTCCACGAGGCGTTCGCCACCAAGCCGGGCGACAAGCTCTGGAAGGCGCCGGCCGATCGGATCCGTCTCTGGTGACATGATGCGGGGGATGAACGAGTCCCTGCTTCCCGAACTCCCCGCCAGCGCGCGCATCCGCGCGAACGAGCTGATCAAGCGCAGCGGCCGCGCGCTGCTGGGCCTGGTCGGCCCGCCGGGCTCCGGCAAGTCCACGCTGGCGGCGGCGCTGCAGGCGGAGTTCGCGAGCGTGGCGCAGGTGGTGCCCATGGACGGCTTCCACCTGGCCAACGCCGAACTCGAGCGCCTGGGCCGGCGCGCGCGCAAGGGCGCGCCCGACACCTTCGACTCGGCCGGCTACGTGGCGCTGCTGCGCCGGCTGCTGGCGCAGGCCGACGACGAGATCGTCTACGCCCCCGAGTTCCGGCGCGAGATCGAGGAGCCCATCGCCAGCGCGATTCCCATCCACGCCCGCACGCAACTGGTCATCACCGAGGGCAACTACCTGCTTCTCGAGGAGGGTCCGTGGGCGCGGGTGAGGGAGCTGCTGGACGAGATCTGGTATGTGGACGTCGACGACGCGCTGCGCATCGACCGCCTCACGCAACGCCACCAGCAGTTCGGCCGCAGCGCCGAGGACGCCGCCGCGTGGGTGGCGGGCACCGACGAGCCGAACGCGCGCCTGATCGAGGCGTCGCGGGCGCGGGCGTCGTTCGTGTTCCGCTGGGACGACGACTGACCAGCTGCCCGCGGCCCGTTACGCCACGCTGATCGGAATCACCCGCCCGCGCTCGTTCGCCCCGGCCTTCGTGGCCGCATCGCCGCCGCGGCCGTGCCACTTGTCCAGCAGCACGCGCCACTGCGCGCGCCCCGTGGCGAGGTTACCCAGCTTCACGTGGCCGTAGCCGCGGATGCGTTCGGGCACGCGGGCGATCTGCTGCGCCAGCGAATGCCTCTCGGCGTCGAGCAGCGGCAGGATTTCGTTGCGCAGCATCGTCTCGTAGTCGTCCGCGAGCTGGCGTTCCAGCCTGCGTTCTTCCGTGTGGCCGAACGGATCTGCCCAGGTGCCGCGCAGGCCCTTGAACTTCGCCAGCGCGCGCAGAGCGGGCATCAGCCACGGGCCGATGCGCATCTTCTGCGGCCGGCCGTTGGGGCCCGGGCGCGCCAGCAGCGGCGGGGCCATGTGGAATTCCATCCTGCCCACCGTCTCGAACTGCTCCGCCAGCGACTTCGCGAAGCTGCCGTCGGTGTACAGGCGCGCGACCTCGTACTCGTCCTTGATCGCGAGCAGCCGCGAGAACTGCTGCGCCACGATCGTGGTCAGCGGCGCGCCCGCGGCGCCGAGCGCCTGCTCGCGTGCGTGCACCGCCTCGACGAGCGAGCGGAAGCGCGCGGCGAGCGCGGCGTTCTGGTACGCGGTGAGGAACGCGACGCGGCGCTCGACCAGGCCTTCGGGGCCGAACAGCGACAGCTTCGCGGAGGCGTCCGCCGGTGGCTGGTCGGCGCCCATGATGCGCTTGAACGCGGTCGGGTCGGTGACGGCCAGGCGGCCGATCGCGAAGGCCGTCTTGTTGTTCTCCACCGCCACGTTGTTCAGCTCGATCGCCCGCATCAGCGCGGCGTGCGACACCGGCACCAGGCCGCGCTGCCAGCACGCGCCCAGCATGATGATGTTGGACGGCATCGTGTCGCCCATCAGCTCCTGCGCCAGCGCCTGCGCGTCCACCAGCTGCACGCGGTCGTCGCCGGCGGCGTGGTGCAGCTTGGCGACCAGGGCCGGCGCGTGCATCGTCGCGTCGGGGTTGCGCACGAAGGCGGCGGTGGCGATCTCGTGGGTGTTGGCGAGGATGGACGTGCGGCCGTTCTTCACCGTGGCCAGCGCGTCGTCGGAGGCGCCCACCACCAGGTCGCAGGCCAGCAGCACGTCGGCCTGCTGGGTGTCGATGCGCACCTGGTTCAGCTGGTCGGCCGTCGGCGCCACGCGCACGAACGACAGCACCGCGCCGCCCTTCTGCGCGAAGCCCATGAAGTCCAGCACCGAGGCCTGCTTGCCCTCCAGGTGCGCGGCCATCGTGATCAGCGCGCCCACCGTGACGACGCCGGTGCCGCCGACGCCGGTGACCAGCATGTCGAACGGGCCCGTCCAGTGCCATGCCGCGGGGCGGCCGATCCTCTCGATCTCGGCTGCCAGCCGCGTGGCGTCGAAGCCCGAGCCCACGCGCTTCTTCAGCGTGGCGCCCGTCACCGTGACGAAGCTGGGGCAGAAGCCGTTGATGCAGGAGTAGTCCTTGTTGCAGGAGCTCTGCTCGATGTGGCGCTTGCGGCCCCACTCGGTCTCCACCGGGATCACGCTGAGGCAGTTCGAGGCCTGGCCGCAGTCGCCGCAGCCCTCGCACACGGCCTCGTTGATGAAGACGCGCTGGGGCGGATCCGGGTACTCGCCCTTCTTGCGGCGGCGCCGCTTCTCGGCGGCGCAGGTCTGGTCGTAGATGAGGATGGTGACGCCCTCGACCTCGCGCAGTTCGCGCTGCACCGCGTCGAGCTCCTCGCGCGGGTGGAACGTGGTGCCGTTCGGGAACAGGTTGGCGTGCGCGCGGTGCGGCGCGATGTCGTCGCTCACGATGACGACGCGCTTCGCGCCCTCGGCCTCCACCTGGCGCGCCATCTCGGGCACCGACAGCGAGCCGTCCACCGGCTGGCCGCCGGTCATCGCCACGGCGTCGTTGTAGAGGATCTTGTAGGTGATGGTGGCCTTGGCGGCGATCGCCTGGCGGATGGCCAGGTAGCCCGAGTGGTAGTACGTGCCGTCGCCCAGGTTCTGGAACACGTGCTTCTCTTTGGTGAAGCGCGAGTGCGCGGCCCAGTCGACGCCCTCGGCGCCCATCTGGATCAGGCCGCTGGTGTCGCGCTCCATCCAGCTGGCCATGAAGTGGCAGCCGATGCCGGCCAGCGCGCGCGAGCCCTCGGGCACCTTGGTGGACGTGTTGTGCGGGCAGCCCGAGCAGAAGTAGGGCTGGCGCTTCGTGGCGTCGCCCTCGTTGTGCAGAAGGCAGGGCATCGTGAAGTCAGTGACCAGGTGCGTGCGGTCCAGCGCGGGGTTCAGGCGCGCGAGCCAGCCGGCCACCACTTCCATGATGCGTGAAGGACGCAGCTCGCCCAGCGACGACAGCAGCGGCATGCCGTCGGGCGTGGTCTTGCCGGCGATGCGCGGGCGCTGCAGGTCGGGCAGGCCGTACAGCAGTTCCTTGATCTGCCGTTCGACCACCGGCCCCTTCTCCTCGATCACGAGGATCTCCTCCAGGCCCTGCGCGAACTCCGCCATGCGCGTGGGCTCCAGCGGGAAGACGAGGCCCACCTTGTAGATGCGCACGCCGGCCGCCGCGAGCGCGTTCGGATCGAGTTCGAGGCGGCGCAGCACCTCCAGGAAGTCGTAGTGCGCCTTGCCCACGGTGACGATGCCCAGCGTGGCGCTGGGGCTGGCCACGATGTGCTTGTCCACCGAATTCACCTTGGCGAACGCGCGCACGGCGGCGAGCTTCTCGGCCAGGCGCGATTCCAGCACCAGCGAGGGCAGGTCGACGCTGCGCACGTGCAGGTCCTGCGTGGGCGTGAAATCTACCGGCTGCGTGAAGTCCAGCGGGATCGCGTCGAGGTCGACGGTCATGCCCGACTCGACCACTTCCGAGATCGCCTTGAAGCCCACCCACGCGCCCGAGAAGCGCGACAGCGCCCAGCCGTACAGGCCGAACTCCAGGTACTCGGCCACGTTGGCCGGATGCAGCACGGGCATGCTCCACGCCTGCATCGCGAGGTCGCTCTGGTGCGGCATCGACGACGACACGCAGCCGTGGTCGTCGCCCGCCACGACGAGCACGCCGCCCTTGGGGCTGGAGCCGTAGACGTTGCCGTGCTTCAACGCGTCGCCGGAGCGGTCGACGCCGGGGCCCTTGCCGTACCACATGGCCGTCACGCCCTCGACCGTGCGCTTGGGGTCGAGCGCCACACGCTGCGTGCCCAGGCAGGCCGTGGCCGCGAGATCCTCGTTGATCGCCGGCAGGAACTCCACCTGCGACTCGGCCAGGAACTTCTTCGCCTTCCACAGCTGCTGGTCGACCATGCCCAGCGGGCTGCCGCGGTAGCCGGAGACGAAGGCGGCGGTATCGAGCCCGGCGGCCTGGTCGCGGCGGCGTTGCATCAGCAGCAGCCGCACGAGCGCCTGCGTGCCGGTGAGGAACACGGCGCCCGAATCGGCGGCCAGGTTGTCCGTCAACGCGTAGGGGCGCAGCGGTGCGGTGTCCGGGTCGGGCGTGGTGGTGATGTCCGAGGAAGGCAGGGTCATGGCATCTGGTTCGCGCAGGAAGGGCGCTCCGCTGGGCATGGGAGGCTGACCGACGATGCTATTCCTCGGTGAGCGTAGCGATCTTGCGCAATCAATGCGGATTCGTCTGAAAACGAGATGGGCATTTCGGAATGCCTGAAGATCTGGAATGAATGTCTCGACAGATGGTGAATCCGAGGGAAAATACGCCCATGACCTTGCCCGCCCCCATCGACCGCGTGGCCCGCCGCATCGCCGCCGCCCTGCAGCGTGACGGCCGCCAGAGCGCCCAGCAGCTTGCCGACAATGTCGGGCTCTCGGCCACGCCCGTGTGGCGCCGCGTGAAGGAACTGGAGGCCAGCGGCGTGATCCGCGGCTACGTGGCGCTGCTCGACCGCGAGAAGCTGGGCCTGTCCATCTGCGTGCTGGCGCACGTCACGCTGGTGCGGCACAGCGAGGGCGCCGTCGAGCAGTTCGAGGCGATGGCCCGGTCCAGCCCGGAGATCATGGAGTGCCACAGCACCACGGGCGAGGGCGACTACCTCATCAAGGTGGTGGCGCCCGACATGAAGGCCTACGACCGCTTCCTGCAGGACAAGGTGTTCAAGACGCCGGGCGTGGCCAACGTGCGCAGCAGCGTCGTCTTGCGCGAGGTGAAGTACGAGACGGCGTTGCCGGTGGATTGACGTCAATGCCAAGTGGAATAAATATATTCCATAGACGCATATTTGGATAAAATTATTTCCAAATGACGGACCACGAAAATCATTCCCTTGATCGCAGTCGCTCGGCAGCTCCCGTGCTCGAGCGCCAGTTGCTCCTGCAGTTTGGCGAGCGACTCAAGCGGCTGCGCAAGGCGCAACGGATAGGTACCGTGGAAATGGCGGAGCGGCTGGGCATTTCACGTCCCACTTTGCGCGCGGTCGAAGCCGGCGACCCGGGCACGGCGATCGGAACTTACCTGCGCGTCATGTCCGTGCTGGGAATCGCCGCTGAGCTCGCGCTGCTGTCCGGCGACATTCTCCAGGCGCCTCACAAAGGGGGCGCCGCCGCGCGGTCGCGCCGCGCGAGGCCGCTCGTCCAGGTCACTGTCACGGCCGAAGACGCGCGCCACCAGGTGCAGGACCTGCAGAGCCTCGCACTGCACGAGGAAGCGGTGCGTCTCGTGCGCGCCAACCCCGAACTCGTCGAACGGGCGCAGGACACGTTGAGGCGGTGGCTTTCCGCCGGCAATTCGCGCTCGATGGGCCTGTGGCGAGAGTGGGAAGACATCCTGGCCGGCCGGACATGGCGCAAGGTGCTCAGCCGGACACGCCGCGCGCAGGAGCTGCGCCAAGCCTCGCCCCTCGTCACGCTGCTGCCCGACACCGTACGCCAGGACGTGCTCGCGCAGGTGCGAGAGCTCAAGAAGGGCGTGGAACTCGGCGATGTCGCTTCCCCGGAATCGCCATGACGCGGGAGGAGCTTGAACATGTGATCCGTGCGAGCGCGGGCATCACGAACCAGTACGAATTCGTGATCCTCGGCAGCCAGTCCATCCTGGGCGCCATTCCTCATCCGCCGGCGATCTTCACCATGTCTGCCGAGGCGGATGTCTATCCGCTGCATGCGCCCGAACTCGCCGACGAGATCGACGGGGCCATCGGCGAAGGCTCCCAATTCCACCTCGCCAAAGGCTTCTATGCCCAGGGCGTCGGACCCGACACGGCCGTATTGCCGGATGGATGGCTGGAGCGCGTGCACCGCGTCCAGAACGCCAACACCGATCTGCGAGTGGGCTTGTGCCTGAGCGTTGTCGACCTCTTCCTCTCCAAGGCCTGGGCCGGGCGAGACAAGGATCGCGAGTTCTGCATCGAATTGCTGAGGCATGCGTTCGTGGCGGTCGAGGACGCGCTGGCCCTGGTTCCTCGGATGCCGCTGGACGGACCGCAGCAACAGACCTTGATTCGCCGCATCAGGCGATGGGGGCGATCTTCAATCCCCTGAGCGAGATGCGGCGGCGCCGAAAGCGCGCGCGACTTGCCACGTTCGGATGTACTCTGGCCCCAACGAGTCAGGAGGTCTTCAACATGTCCGACACGAATGAATCCGACCCGCGCCCGCTGGGCCTGGCGCGCGTGCTGAGCATCCAGGCGCACGCCAACCGCCTGGCCAACCGGCGCCTGCAGGCCGCGCTGGCCAACCTGTCCACGTCCGAGCTGCATGCGAAGCGCACGAGCTTCTTCCCCACCCTCATCGGCACGCTCAACCACCTGCTCGCGGTCGACCGCTACTACATCGCGGCGCTGCACGGCGAGCCCGACATGGTGGAGTCGTACAAGCGCTTCGCGCCGCACGACGAGCTCTTGCCCTACGCCGCGGCGCAGGACGCCAGCGACAACAAGCTGATCGCGTTCTGCGACAGGCTCGACGACGCGGGCGCCAACGCCGTCGTCCACATGCTGCACGGCGCCGACCCCACCCGGAGCGACCTGGCCTGCCTGGTGCTGAACCACCTGTTCATGCACCAGACGCACCACCGCGGCCAGGTGCACTCGATGCTCTCGGGCACGCACGTGAAGCCGCCGCAGCTCGACGAGTTCATCCTGCGCGTGGACGAGCCGTTCCGCGTGATGGAGATGTCGGCGCTGGGGTGGACGGAGCGCGAGGTGTTCGGTTGAGCGACGCGCCCGAGTTGCCCGATGTCGCGCTCGACCTCTGGCGCTTCACCGCCCGCGGCCGGGTGGCGGTGCAGGTGCCGCCCGATGGTTGCCGCGACCTGATCGTCGTCGCGCCGAGGGCGGGCGCCCCGGTGTGCTTCGTCAGCGCGCTGGCCGACACGACGGAAATGCCGGAATTCGCGCCCGGCGACCGGGCCGTCGGCGTCCGCCTGCGGCCCGGCGCGCAGTTCGACGAGACCGCGCTGCTGGCGCTGCTGCGCGACGGCGAACGTGCCGACGACAGCGACCTGATGGCCGCGATCGGCAGTGCGGTGCAGCTCGACACGCGGGTGCGCGAGGCGCTGGACTGCCTGCGTGAGGCGCCGACGCTGCTGTTGGCCCGGCGCCGGCTCGGCGTCTCGGAGCGCAGCCTGGAGCGCCTGCTGGCGCTGCGCACGCAACGTGGCCCGCTCTTCTGGCGCCAACTCGCACGGGCGCGCCGCTGCGCACGCGCGCTGGCGGGCACGGCGCCGCTCGCGTACCTGGCGGCCGAACACGGCTACGCCGACCAGGCGCACATGACGCGCGACCTGCGCCGCTGGTTCGGTGCCACGCCGACCGGGTTGCGCGCGACGCCTGGTTTCCTGGAGACCCTGGCGGCCCCCGCCTATGCGTGAGCGACCGGCGTGCAGATCTCGACCAGGAAGTCGTTCAGGTCGCCGACGTAGGCGATCGTCTGGCCCCAGGGCATCGCCGCGGGCTCCTGCACGAGCTTCGCGCCCGCACCGGTCGCGCGCGCGACCGCGGCCGCGACGTCGTCGGTGACGAACGCGATCTCGGCGGTCGGCTTGTCCAGCACCGGCGCCTGCGGCGTCTTGCCGATCTGGCGCAACAGCGCGTGCGACACGAAGGCCAGCGCGGTCGCGCCGGTCTCCAGCTCGCCGTACGAGCCGCTCTCGTGCGTGTAGCGGGTGCTCAGGCCGAAGGCCTTGCCGTAGAAGGCCAGCGTCGCGGGAACGTCCGCGACGTAAAGGATGGTGTAGCCGAATTGCATGAATCTCTCCGGATGCGATGGCGCCCACGATAGGGCAGGAACGCCGTGCGCGTCTTGAAGATTTCCGCCATCCTGCGGGCATCGTGAAATGACGTAATTGACGTTTACGTAAACGTCAATCGATAATCATCCACGCAACGTGTCAGGCCACGCGCGCGGCCTGACCGGACACGCGCCTCAACGAGACAAGCCAGAACCACTCCATGTCCACCCTCTCGACCCAACTGAACGCCCGCTCGGAAGACTTCAAGGCCAACGCCGCGGCGATGCGCCTGCTGGTGGACGACCTCAACGCCAAGCTCGCGAAGATCGCGCTGGGCGGCGGCGACGATGCCCGCAGGAAACACCTGTCGCGCGGCAAGCTGCTCCCCCGCGACCGCGTGGAGCGCCTGCTCGACCCGGGCACGCCGTTCCTGGAGATCGCGCCGCTGGCCGCGCTGGGCATGTATCCCGAGAAGGGCGGCCAGGACGCCGCGCCGGGCGCCGGCATGATCGCCGGCATCGGCCGGGTGGCCGGCGTCGAGTGCCTGATCGTGTGCAACGACGCCACCGTCAAGGGCGGCACCTACTACCCGCTCACCGTGAAGAAGCACCTGCGCGCGCAGGAGATCGCCGCGCAGAACCGGCTGCCGTGCATCTACCTCGTCGACTCGGGCGGCGCCAACCTGCCCAACCAGGACGAGGTGTTCCCCGACCGCGACCACTTCGGCCGCATCTTCTACAACCAGGCCAACCTCAGCGCGCAAGGTATCCCGCAACTGGCCGTGGTGATGGGCTCGTGCACGGCCGGCGGCGCCTACGTGCCGGCGATGAGCGACCAGACCATCATCGTCAAGAACCAGGGCACCATCTTCCTGGGCGGCCCGCCGCTGGTGAAGGCGGCCACCGGCGAGGTGGTGAGCGCGGAAGACCTCGGCGGCGGCGACGTGCACACCCGCCTGTCGGGCGTGGCCGACCACCTGGCCGAGAACGACATGCACGCGCTGGCGCTCGCCCGCGGCGTGGTGGGCACGCTCAACTGGCGCAAGGACGTGGGCGTCGCGCTGCGCGAGCCCCGGGCGCCGCTGCTGCCCGAATCCGACCTGCACGGCATCATCCCGCTGGACGCCGAGGGCAAGCCGGCGCGCAAGCCCTTCGACGTGCGCGAGGTCATCGCCCGCATCGTCGACGGCTCCGAGTTCGAGGAGTTCAAGGCGCGCTACGGCGCGACGCTGGTCTGCGGCTTCGCGTGGATCGAGGGCATGCCGGTGGGCATCGTCGCCAACAACGGCATCCTGTTTTCCGAGAGCGCCGACAAGGGCGCGCACTTCATCGAGCTGTGCTGCCAGCGCAAGGTGCCGCTCGTGTTCCTGCAGAACATCACCGGCTTCATGGTGGGCCGCAAGTACGAGAACGAGGGCATCGCGCGCGCCGGCGCCAAGATGGTGACGGCCGTGGCCTGCGCCAACGTGCCCAAGTTCACGGTGATCATCGGCGGCTCGTTCGGCGCCGGCAACTACGGCATGTGCGGCCGCGCCTACAGCCCGCGCTTCCTGTGGATGTGGCCCAACGCGCGCATCAGCGTGATGGGCGGCGAGCAGGCGGCGAGCGTGCTGGCGACGGTGCGCCGCGACGGCATCGAGGCCAAGGGCGGTGCGTGGTCGGCCGACGAGGAAGAGAGCTTCAAGGCGCCGATCCGCGACCAGTACGAGGCGCAGGGCCACCCGTACTTCGCCAGCGCGCGCCTGTGGGACGACGGCGTCATCGACCCGGCCGACACGCGTCGCGTGCTGGCGCTGGGGCTGTCGGCCAGCCTCAACGCGCCGATTCCGGACATGAAGTTCGGCGTGTTCCGGATGTGACGTGCGTGACGCCGTTCACAGCGTCGCGACAGGTTCGAACGCCGCGGGCCGCCGCAGCCGCGATGATGGCGTTCCTTCCAACCTCACCAGACACCGCATGACCTCTTTCGCCCCCCGATTCGTACCGCTGCTGGTGCTGCTCGCTGCGCTCGCCGTAGTGCAGACGGCTCATGCCCGCAATGAGAGCTTCAAGCGGCCCGTCGACCAGGCGCTGGCCAAGAAGCATCCGCGCGAGACCCTGGGCGAATTGCCCCTGCGCTTCGGCAGCGCGAGCGCGACAGGCGTCGATCTGCTCAACGGCGACGTCGTCGGGCAAGGCGTGGCGAGCATCATCATCGACCCGCGCAGGCGCGATCACCTGACCGACGACGAGGTCTGCCAGAACGCGTTCGACGACGCGATCGCCCAGCTGGCGGAACAGGCGCATCGCGCCGGTGCGGCCGCGGTCGTCGGCATCGTCTCCGATTTCAAGGACGAGGTCTTCGACGATCCGCGCAGTTACGACTGCCATGCGGGTTCGGCGAAGTCCTACGTCACCTTGCGCGGCAGGCTCGCGCGCACCTACACCGTGGCGAGCTCGCGCGCACTGCCGCGCGCAACCGCCTACGCTGCCCTTGACGATGTGAAGGCGGTGCCGATCGGGGACGCTGGCCGCGAACGCTACGCGTACTTCCTGACCTTGCCCAAGCCGCGCGCGTTCGTTGTCTACGAGGACGGCGCCTGGCGCTTCTACTCGAAGGATCCCGAGGCGATGACGAAGGCGCTCGACTATTGCGCGCGCGAAGGCCGCCGCTGCTGGCTCTACGCGGCCGACGACCGCGTCGTGTGGAGCGCGGACGTGAGCCAGCGCATCGGGTCGTCCACGCAGCTCGACGGCGGCGTGGCCAAGACCAATGCTTCCGGGGACGTGAATCAATGAACGCACGCCACATTCCCGCGCTGTTGCTGCTCGTGTCGGCTGTCATGTCGGCCCAGGCGCGCGACCGCGTGTTGCACCTGCCGGTCGACGAGGCATTGGCCGACGTCACCACCCGGGGCATCGTCGGTTCGATGACGGTGCGATTCGGTTCGGCCTCGGCATCGAACGTCGATGTCCTGACTCACGACGTGCAGGTCGACGGCGGCGCCCTGCCGGTGCGCGAGAACGCGTACCAGCGCGACAGCCAGCCGCCCAGCGACGAATCCGTGTGCCAGAAGGCGTTCACCGACGCGATGAAGCGCCTCGCCACCGCTGCACGCCAGGCGGGCGCGACCGCGGCCGTGGGCATCGTCTCGGACTTCAAAGGGCAGCTCGTGGACGATGCCGCCACCTATGAGTGCCACGCCGGCAGCTTCCACTCCTACGTGTCGCTGCGGGCGCAGCTCGCGCGCACGGTGTCCCAGGCGTCGCCGGTGCCGGTGAATTCCGGTTACGCCGACCTGGCGAACCTCGACGCCGTCCCGTCGACGCCGGCCGGCAAGGCGCGCTACGCGCACTTCCTCACGTTGCCCAAGCCGCGCGCGTTCGCGTTCCTCGAAGACGGCACGTGGCGCTTCTGGGCCGACACCCCGGACGCGGTCAGCAAGGTGTTCGACGACTGCGCGCGCCTGAACAAGCGGTGCTGGCTCTACGCCGTCGACGACGGCGTCGTCTGGAACGCGGAAGAAGGGCGGCGCATCGCCAGCGCGGCGCAGTGGCGCCTCGCGACGGCGCCGGTCGCGCCCAAGGACGAGCACCAATGACCCGTGCCGCGTCGGAGGCGCTGTCGACGGCCGGCAAGGCGCTTGCCCCATGGCGACGTGCGATCGCCATCGCGGCCGCCGCGCCAGAAAGGGCTTGCCAATGACACACTTTCGTCTCCCCCCGTTCCCCGTCGCGCTGGCCGCCGCGCTGGCCGCGCTCGCGCTGCCCGCTCAGGCCCGCAACGTCCGCCTGATGGAGTCGGTGCCCGACACCGTCCGCGTCACGCGCACGCACGACATCCTCGGCACGCTGGACCTGCGCTTCGGCAGCGACAGCGCCCGCGGCGCGACGATCGTGCGGCGCGACGTGGTCGTCAAGGGCGTGGGCACCACCCAGCTGCACGACGTCGGCCAGGACGACAAGGTGCGCCCGGCCGACCACGACCTGTGCGCCCGCGCGTTCGAGGACGCGATGACGCAGCTGGCGTTCGCCGCCCGCGGCGCGCGCGGCACGGCCATCGTCGGCGTGATCTCCAACTACGAGGGGACGGTGTTCGACGACCCCGTCCACTTCGAGTGCCACGTCGGCGCGCTCAAGGCCGCCGTCACGCTGCGCGCCCAGATCGCCTCGGGCCCGCTGGCGCCGGCGGACGTGCCGGCGGCGTCTCCGCCGGCCCCGCCCGCGCAGCCGCCCGCGATCTCGCCGCTGCCGGACGCGCCGCAGCCGCCCGCGCCCACCTTCCAGCCCCTGCCGCCGCGGCCCGCGCCGGCGTCGAACTGAGCGGCTTCACGATGACCGCCATCCTCCAGATCACCCGCGACGGCGCCGTCGCCCGCGTGTTCCTCAACCGCCCCGACGTGCGCAACGCGTTCAACGACAGCGTCATCGCCGAACTCACCGCGGCGTTCACCGGCTTCGCGGCCGACGCGTCGTTGCGAGCGGTCGTGCTGGGCGGCCACGGCAAGGCGTTCTGCGCCGGCGCGGATCTGTCGTGGATGCGCGCGATGGCCGACTACACGTGGGAGCAGAACCGCGCCGACGCGCAGGCGCTGGCCGACATGCTCCACGCGATCTGGTCGTGCCCGGTGCCGGTGATCGGCCGCGTGCACGGCGACTGCTACGCCGGCGGCGTGGGCCTGGCCGCGGTGTGCGACATCCTCGTCGCGGCCGAGGGCGTGAACTTCTGCCTCAGCGAGGCGAAGCTGGGCCTGCTGCCGGCCACCATCGGCCCCTATGTGGTCAAGGCGCTTGGCGAGCAGGCGTCGCGCCGCTACTTCGCCACCGCCGAACGCTTCGACGCCGCACGCGCCCACGCGCTGGGCTTCGTGCACGAGGTCGTGCCGGCGGACGCGCTCGACGCCAAGGTCGATGAACTCGTCGCTGCGCTCGTCGCCAACGGCCCGGCCGCCGTGCGCGCCTGCAAGAAGCTGGTGCAGGACGTCGCCGATCGCGTGATCGACGATGTGCTGCGCGGCGAGACGGCCAGGCGCATCGCCGACATCCGTGCGAGCACCGAAGGCAAGGAGGGCGTGCAGGCCTTCCTCAACAAGCGGGATCCGGCATGGCGTTGATGGCCCTCGCGGCAAGGTCGCGCCGTACCGTCGCCTGGGTCGCGCTGGCGTGGCTGGTGCTCGGCGCGGGCGTGGCGAGCGCCGCGGAGACGCTGGCCGCGAGCATGCGCGAAGAGGTGATCTACATCGACAAGCCGGGTCGCGGCGACGTCAAGCTCGAGACCACGCTGTTCCTGCCACCCGGAGACGGACCGTTCCCTCTCGTGATCGTCAACCACGGCAAGTCGCTGGGCGATCCTCATTTCCAGCCGCGCGCGCGTTTCCTGCTGCCGGCGCGGGAATTCCTCAGCCGCGGCTATGCCGTCGCGGTGCCGATGCGCCAGGGCTTCGCGGACTCCGGCGGCCGCTATCTGGGCACCGGGTGCGACATCGAAGACAACGGCAAGGCGCAAGCCGTCGACGTCGCGGCAACGCTTTCCGCACTGTCCAGGCGGCCAGGCATCGACGCCAGCCGAACGGTCGTGGTGGGCCAGTCGCATGGCGGCCTGGCCACCCTGGCGACCGGCGCGCTCAGGCTGAAGGAGGTCGTGGGACTCGTGAACTTCGCCGGCGGCCTGCGTCTTGAAAACTGTGCGCACTGGCAGGCCGACCTGACGAGCGCCGTGCGTGATTTCGGCGCGGAAACGCGCGTACCCAGCCTCTGGTTCTACGGCGACAACGACCAGGTCTTCGACACTGACTTGTGGCAGGGCATGTTCAAGGCCTACAGCGGCGCGGGCGGCCCGGCGCGCATGGTCGCGTTCGGCATCTTTCGCGACAACTCGCACGACATGTTTGCCTCGGGCGCCGGACTCAAGATCTGGGTGCCCGAGGTACGCAACTTCTTTCGCGAGCTGGGCCTGCCGTTCGACGTGAAATACCGCGTCGTGGTGGCTGACCACGAGACGCCGCCGCCCCCGCCGAGCCGCTTCGCGCCCATCGACGACGCGGCACGCATCCCTTTCGTGGGCAAGGAGGGCCGGGCCGCTTGGCGGGAGTATCGCGAGGCGGCACCCCCGAAGGCCTTCGCCGTGTCGCCGCACGGCCGCTGGTCGTATCGCTATGGCGACCCTGCCGCGATGCGTGTCGCGCTCGAGCGCTGCGCCGAGCGCGAGACCAGGGAACCATGTCAGCTGTATGCGGTGGACGACGATGTCGTCTGGCACGCCGAGATGTTGCCGACGGCTGCGGCCGCCACGAACTGACAACGAATTCGCTTTCCCGGAGACAGCAATGTTCACCAAGATCCTGATCGCCAACCGCGGTGAAATCGCGTGCCGCGTCGCCGCCACCGCGCGTCGTCTCGGCGTCAAGAGCGTCGCCGTCTATTCCGACGCCGACGCCAACGCCCGCCACGTGGCCGCCTGCGACGAGGCGGTGCGCATCGGCGAGGCCTCGCCGCGCGACAGCTACCTGCGCTGGGAGCGCATCATCGACGCCGCCAGGGCCACCGGCGCGCAGGCCATCCATCCGGGCTACGGCTTCCTCAGCGAGAACGAGGACTTCGCGCAGGCCTGCGCCGACGCGGGCATCGCGTTCATCGGGCCGCCGGCCAGCGCGATCCGTGCGATGGGCCTGAAGGCCGAGTCCAAGCAACTGATGGAGAAGGCCGGCGTGCGCCTGGTGCCGGGCTATCACGCGGCCGACCAGGATCCGGCGCTGCTCAGGCGCGAGGCCGACCGCATCGGCTATCCGGTGCTGATCAAGGCCAGCGCCGGCGGCGGCGGCAAGGGCATGCGCGTCGTGCTGTCCGGCGAGGACTTCGACGCCTCGCTGGCGTCGTGCAAGCGCGAGGCGATCAACAGCTTCGGCGACGACGCGGTGCTGATCGAGCGCTACGTGCAACGCCCGCGCCACATCGAGATCCAGGTCTTCTTCGACACCCACGGCAACGGCGTCTACCTGTTCGAGCGCGACTGCTCGGTGCAGCGCCGCCACCAGAAGGTGCTGGAGGAGGCGCCGGCGCCGGGCATGACGGAAGAGCGTCGCCGCGAGATGGGCGAGGCCGCCGTGGCCGCCGCGCGCGCCGTCAACTACGTGGGCGCCGGCACCGTCGAATTCATCTGCGAGCAGGACGGCCGCTTCTACTTCATGGAGATGAACACGCGCCTGCAGGTGGAGCATCCGGTGACGGAGGCCATCAGCGGGCACGACCTCGTCGAGTGGCAACTGCGCGTGGCGTCGGGCGAGCCGCTGCCGGCCACGCAGGCCGACCTGAAGATCCGCGGCCACGCGATCGAGGCACGCATCTGCGCCGAGAATCCCGAGGCCAACTTCCTGCCCGCCACCGGCACGCTGTCGGTGCTGAAGTGGCCGGCGCACGTGAGCTTCCGCCGCAACGAGGACGGCGAGGGCTTCCACGATCCGGCGCCGGTGCGCGTGGACACGGGCGTCAACGAAGGCGACGCGATCACGCCGTACTACGACTCGATGATCGCCAAGCTGATCGTGTGGGGCGACGACCGCGAGCAGGCGCTGGCGCGGCTGGACGCGGCGCTGGCCGGCACGCATATCGCTGGCGTGGTCAACAACGTGTCCTTTCTCCGACGGGTGGCGAAGACGCCGTCGTTCGCCGAGGCGCACCTGGACACCGCGCTGATCGAGCGCGAACGTGCCGTGCTGTTCGGCCACACGGGCCTGCCGCTGGACGTCGTCGCCGCGGGCGTGGTCGCGCGCGCGATGGCGCTGCAGCAAGGCTCGGTCGGTGCCGACCCGTGGTCGCGCCGCGACGGCTGGCGCATGCACGGCGTCTCGGTGCAGCGCTTCGATCTCGAATGGCAGGGCGAATCGCTGGAGGTGCTGCTGAAGTCGCAGCACGGCGGTGGCGCGCTGTTGAAGGTGGGCGACGCGGAGGTCGCGTTCGAATCGCGTTCGCTCGGCGGCGACCGCTACGACGTCACCCTCGGCATGCAGGCCGATTCACGCCGCCTCGCGCTGACCGTCTACCAGGTCGGCGAGCAGGTGTCGGTGTTCTCGCAGGCCGGCAGCGCGCAGGCCACGGTCGTCGACACCCTCGCGCACGCGGGCGAGGGCCACAAGGAGGCCGGGCGCCTCACCGCGCCGATGCCGGGCAAGGTCATCGCCTACCTGGTCAAGGCTGGCGACGCGATCAAGACCGGACAGCCGCTGGCGGTACTCGAAGCGATGAAAATGGAGCACACGATCGCCGCGCCCCGCGACGGCACCGTGGCCGAACTGCTGTTCGCGCCGGGTGACCAGGTCAGCGAGGGCGGCGAACTGCTCACCCTGGAGTAAGCCATGGCGTCACTGCCTGAATTCGTCAAGATCGTCGAGGTCGGCCCGCGTGATGGCCTGCAGAACGAGAAGAACCACGTGCCGGCGGCCGACAAGATCGCGCTCGTCGGCCTGCTGCAGGACGCCGGCCTGCGCGAGATCGAGGTCACCAGCTTCGTCAGCCCGAAGTGGGTGCCGCAGATGGCCGACGCGCTCGAGGTGATGGCCGGCATCGCGCGCCAACCTGGCGTGCGCTACTCGGTGCTGACGCCCAACATGAAGGGCTGGGAGGCTGCCATCGCGACGCGTCCCGACGAGATCGTCGTGTTCGGCGCGGCCAGCGAGGCGTTCAGCCAGAAGAACATCAACTGCTCGATCGCCGAGTCGATCGACCGGTTCGCGCCGGTCGTGGCCGCGGCCAAGGCGGCCGGCGTGAAGGTGCGCGCGGCGATCTCGTGCGCGGTCGGCTGTCCCTATGAAGGCGACATCGCGCCGTCGCGCGTGGCGATGGTCGCGAAGATGATGCGCGCGATCGGCGTCGACCACGTGGGCGTGGCCGACACCATCGGCGTGGGCACGCCGCTGAAGGTGCGCGCCGCGATGGAGGCCGCTCTGGAACACTTCCCAGCCGCCGAGACCAGCGGCCACTTCCACGACACCTACGGCCAGGCGCTCTCGAACATCTATGAATGCCTGCGTATGGGCATCCACACCTTCGACACCAGCGTGTCCGGCCTCGGTGGCTGCCCGTACGCGAAGGGCGCCACCGGCAACGTGGCGACCGAGGACGTGGTCTACCTGCTGCACGGGCTGGGCATCGAGACCGGCATCGATCTCGACAAGCTCGTGGACGCCGGCGCGTTCATCAGCAGGGCGATCGGCAAGCCCAACGGTTCGCGTGTCGCGCGGGCGATGCTGGCCAAGCGGGCCGATTCAACGGCAGCGAGCGCATGAGCACCGCAGTCCGCAGGACGGAGGTTGCCTTATGAGTCTGGAAGAACGCCCCGAAGGCTTCCAGCGCGTCTCGCAGGAGCTGCAACGCCTGGGCCATCCGCACGCGCCGCAATTCCTGGACACCGCCGCGCGCACCTCGCAGGAAGCAGCCGACGCGCTGGGCGTGGCCGTGGGCCAGATCGCCAAGAGCGTGATCTTCCGGCGCCGGTCCGACGAGGTGGCGATCCTCGTGGTGGCGTCCGGCGACCGCCGCGTCGACGAGAAGAAGGTGGCGCAGATCGTGGGCGCCATCGGTCGCGCCGACGCCGACTTCGTCAAGGCCAAGACCGGCTTCACGATCGGCGGCGTGTCGCCGCTGGCGCATGCCACGCCGGTGGTCACGCTGATCGACCGCGAGCTGTTCCGCTTCGATCGCGTGTGGGCCGCGGCGGGCCATCCGCACGGCGTGTTCCCGATGACGCCGGCCGAGCTCGAGCGCCTCACGGGTGCGCCGGTGCACGACGTGGTGCAGGCACTTTCGGCATGACGATCCGCGACGGCATCGAGCACGCGCCCGGCAGCGAGTTCTTCGCCGCGCGCCTGGCCGAGATCGGCGATGCGGGCCTGGTGCCGTCGCCCTGCGTCAACATCTGCAAGATCGATCCCTACACCAGCGTGTGCCACGGCTGCCGCCGCACGCTCGACGAGATCGCGGCGTGGAGCAGCCTGGGCGACGCCGACAAGCGCTGGGTCTGGCAACAGCTTCCGGGCCGCGAACCGCCAGTCTGATAAGGGAGAGCCCATGCAGCGCGTGATCTTCGACTTCGACATCGTCTCGCCCTACGCGTACCTCGCGTTCGAGCGCCTGCCGTCCGCGCTGGACGGGCTGTCGCACCACGTGGAGTACCGGCCGCTGCTGTTCGCCGGCCTGCTCAAGCACTGGGGCAACACCGCGCCGGTGGACGTGCCGCCCAAGAAGGCCTGGCTGTTCCGCCAATGCGCATGGATCGCCGAGCGCGACGGCGTGGCGTTCCGCCCGCCGGTGCCGCACCCGTTCAACCCGCTCGCGCTGCTGCGCCTGCTGGTGGCCAGCGTGCCGGCCGGGCAGCAGCCCAACCGCCGCGCGGTGGAGCTGGCGATGCGCCACGTATGGGCGGGCGACGGCGGCGATCCCAACGACGCGGTCGCGCTGCAGGCGCTGGCCGGCGCGATCGCGCCCGTGCGCGATCCCGCGAGCCCGGAGGTGAAGGCCGAGCTGCAGGCGCGCACCGCCCAGGCGGCCGCCGCGGGCGTGTTCGGCGTGCCGTCGTTCCGTCTCGACGACGGCCAGCTGTTCTGGGGACAGGACGGGCTGGAGATGCTGGTCGACGTGATGCGCAGGCAGGCCGCGGTGTCATCCGACGCGTAGTCGCAGGCGGGACGGGGGTTTTGCTGCAATGCGGCACGGGGTATCCCCCTCGACGGTGTTTACCCTCGCCACCGCTTTCATTCCCACGATGAGAAACAAAGTCTCCGCGTTATCCCTCGAGTTGTAAGTTTCGAATAAGTCCCGCGTCAGACCTCAGTCAGAGGGCAGTCTCACCATGCGCAACAGATGCCTCCGAACCATGCGGGCATCGTGACGCATAACAGGAGACAGCATCCCATGGCAACCAGCAACGCGCCCGCCAGGCCGATGACCGGCGAGGAGAAGAAGGTCATCTTCGCCTCGTCCCTCGGCACCGTTTTCGAGTGGTACGACTTCTACCTGTATGGCTCGCTCGCGGCCATCATCGGCAAGCAGTTCTTCTCGGGGCTCGACCCGTCCGCGGCGTTCATCGCGGCGCTGCTGGCGTTCGCCGCCGGCTTCTTCGTGCGTCCGTTCGGTGCGCTGGTGTTCGGGCGGCTCGGCGACATGATCGGGCGCAAGTACACGTTCCTGGTCACCATCCTGATCATGGGCCTGTCGACCTTCATCGTCGGCGTGCTGCCCAGCTACGCGTCCATCGGCGCCGCGGCGCCGATCATCCTGATCGCGTTGCGCATGCTGCAGGGCCTGGCCCTTGGCGGCGAGTACGGCGGTGCCGCCACCTACGTGGCCGAACATGCGCCGCGCGGCAAGCGCGGTGCGTACACCTCGTGGATCCAGACCACGGCCACGCTGGGGCTGTTCCTGTCGCTGCTGGTGATCATCGGCATCAAGTCCTTCCTGGGCGACGCCGCGTTCAACGACTACGGCTGGCGCATCCCGTTCCTGGTCTCGATCCTGCTGCTCGCGGTGAGCGTGTGGATCCGGCTGTCGATGAACGAGTCGCCGGCCTTCAAGAAGATGAAGGAAGAGGGCAAGACCTCCAAGGCGCCGCTGACGGAATCGTTCACGAAGTGGGGCAACCTGAAGATCGTGCTGCTGGCACTGTTCGGCCTCGTGGCGGGCCAGGGCGTGGTCTGGTACTCCGGCCAGTTCTACGCGCTGTTCTTCCTGACCAGCTCGTTGAAGGTCGATCCGACCACGGCGCAGTACATGATCGCGGCCGCGCTGCTGCTCGGCACGCCGTTCTTCGTCATCTTCGGCACGCTGTCGGACAAGATCGGCCGCAAGCCCATCATCCTGGCGGGCATGGTGCTCGCCTGCGTGACCTACTTCCCGATCTTCCACGCCATCGCCGGCGCGGCGAATCCCGAGCTGGCCGCCGCCCAGGCGTCGTCGCAGATCACGGTCAAGGCCGACCCGGCGAGCTGCTCGTTCCAGGGCAGCCCGGTGGCTCGCGAGATCGACTTCACGTCGCCGTGCGACATCGCCAAGCGCGCGCTGACCGCCAACTCGGCCAGCTATGCCAACGAGGCGCTGCCGGCCGGATCGCCCACCGTCGTCACCGTGGGCGACAAGACGCTCACGCCGCCGTCGGGCGCGCTGGCCGCGGGCGGCTTCAAGTTCGACGAGGCTTCGGGCAAGGCGATCGCCGCCTTCAAGAAGGACGTGGCCGACACGCTCAAGGCCGCCGGCTATCCGGCCAAGGCCAAGCCCATCGAGGCGTTCAGCGGCCAGTGGTTCACGGTCGTCGGCCTGCTGTGGATCCTGATGGTCTATGTCACGATGGTGTACGGCCCGATCGCGGCCATGCTGGTGGAGCTGTTCCCCACGCGCATCCGCTACACGTCGATGAGCCTGCCGTACCACATCGGCAACGGCTGGTTCGGCGGGCTGCTGCCGTCGGTGACCTTCGCCATGGTGGCCCAGAACGGCAACATGTTCTACGGCCTCTGGTACCCGATCGTCATCGCGGCCGTGTGCTTCGTGATCGGCCTGCTGTTCATCAAGGAAACCAAGGACGTGGACATCTACGCCCAGGACTGAGCGTACCGAAACCCTCTCCGCAATGGGCCCGACCGGGCCCATTTTTCATGCTGTCGCGCCCGCGGAACGGTGATTTCGCAAGGCATTGACGCGGCGCGCGCGGGGGTGGGATCTCCAGTGCACAATGGGTCGTCACTGCCTCGGAAAAGAGGGCGGGATACAAGGCGCGGCGCTTGCCCGCGACCTGCTGGTGGACGGGGTGGCCGATGACGGCCTCGGCGCTGGGGGCTGGAATGGCGGAACAGGATCTGTTGGACGACGACCTTCGCGCGCTCGACCGTGAGGCCGAGGAGCGCGGCGCCTCGGGGTTGGACGCGATACGGGCGGCGGTCGACCGGATGCGCGGCGACGGCGATCGCGACCGGCTTGCCTGGGCGCTTCCGCCGCTGGCGCGGGCGTTCGCGCTGTGCGAGAAGTTCGAGGAAGCCGAGGCGGCCGCCAACGAGGCGCTGGCGCACTTCCGCGTCAACGGTTCCGTGCGGGGGCAGGCGTTCGCGCTGAACGCGCTGGGCGTCACCGCCCTGCGCCGCGGCGTGCCGTCGCGGGCGCTGGAGGTGGCGGGCGAGGCCGTGGTGCTGGCCCGCGCCGCCGAGGATCCCGTCCTGCAGGTGCGCATCGCCAACACGCTGGGCATCGTGCTCAACGATATCGGGCGCCTGCCCGAGGCGGTGCAGATCTTCGAGGAGGGGCTGCGCGCATCGCGCGGCTTCCTGGGCGAGGCGGTGGTGCTGCGGCTGCGCTCGAACCTGTCGCTGGCGCTCGGCCGCTGGGCGCTCAAGGAGCACGACGACGGCGTTGCCGAGACCACCTGGCGTCCGCGCGCCGAGCGCGCGATCGAGCTGATGGTGCCCACGCTGCAGACCTGGCGCGAGGAGAAGAAATGGGTGGAGATCAGCAACGCGCTCGATCACCTGGCCATCTCGCACATCGTGCTCGGCGACCTGGCGGCCGCGCACGCGTCGCTGGACGAGGCCGAGTCGCTGATGGACGCGTCGGCGCCGCACTCGATGGTGTTCTTCAGCTGCGCCCGCGCCAGGGCCCACCTGCACGCGAACGAGCCGCAGCTGGCGCTGCAGGCGCTGGAGCGCGGCCGCGTGGCCGCCGACAGCCGCGGCGGCCACATGCACATGGACGAGCTGTTCCGCCTGAAGTCGCAGGCGCACGAGGCGCGCGGCGAGTGGCACGATGCGCTGGTCGCCCACAAGCGGTTCCATGAGCTGCGTTCGCGCATGGTGCTGGAGCGCGCGGAGCAACAGGCCTCGGCCCTCGTCGTGGCGCTGAGCACCGAGCGCGCGCTGCGCCAGGTGAGCGAGGAACGCGACCGCGCCGAGCGCGCGCACCTGGAGGCGCGCCACGACCAGCTCACCGGCCTGGCCAACCGGCGCCGCTTCGACGAGTTCCTGGCCGGCGTGCTGCCGCGCGCCAGCGACCAGCATCCCGTGTCGCTGGTGCTGATCGACCTCGACCATTTCAAGTCCATCAACGACCGCTACCGCCACCTGGCCGGCGACGCGGCGCTGCGCTGGGTGGCCACGCACCTGCAGGCGCAGTGCCGCCAGACCGACCTGCCGGCGCGCCTGGGCGGCGACGAATTCGCGCTGGTGCTGTCGGCACCGCTGGCCGTCGCGCACCATGTGTGCAACCGCCTGCGCGTGGCCGTCGCCGAACGCGCCACCGGCCTGCCGGCCGACGTCACCATCCGGCTGAGTGCCGGCATCGCCGAGGCCACCGCGCCGTGCGACGCCGTCCACCTGTTCAAGCGCGCCGACGAGGCCCTCTACGCGGCCAAGGCCGCGGGCCGCGACGCCGTGCACGACGACATCCCCGACGCGCGCCACGGCTAGCCGCCGCGCGCGTCGCCGAAACGAGGACAACCCATGACCACCGACCTCCAACGCGGCCTCTACGACGCGCTCGCCCCGGACGCGGGCGACGCGCCCGCGCTGCCCGGCGGGCTGCCGCCGCAGGACATCAGCACCGAGGTGCTGCTCGAGAAGTACGCCAAGGGCGACGAGAAGGACCTGCACGACGTGCGCGCGCGCGTCGCGCTGGCGCTCGCGCAGGTGGAAGCGCCCGACCAGCGCGAGGCCTGGGCCGCGCGCTTCCTCGACGCGCTGCAGGGCGGCTTCGTGCCCGCGGGCCGCATCAACTCAGCCGCCGGCACCGAGCTCACCGCCACGCTCATCAACTGCTTCGTGCAGCCCGTGGGCGACTCCATCGCGCAGGCCGAGGACTCGGTGCCGGGCATCTACACGGCGCTCACCGAGGCGGCGGAGACCATGCGCCGCGGCGGCGGCGTGGGCTACGACTTCTCGCGCATCCGCCCGCAAGGCGCCTGGGTGGGCTCCACGCGCAGCCGCGCCTCGGGCCCGGTCAGCTACATGCGCGTGTTCGACCGCAGCTGCGAGACGGTGGAGTCCGCCGGCAGCCGGCGCGGCGCGCAGATGGCCGTGCTGCGCTGCGACCACCCCGACATCGAGGCGTTCATCCACGCCAAGGACAAGGGCGACCTCACCAACTTCAACATCTCGGTGGGCGTCACCGACGCGTTCATGCAGGCCGTCGACGACGACACGACCTTCGACCTCGTCCACCGCGCCCAGCCCAGCGAGGAACAGATCGCCGCCGGCGCGAAGCAGCGCGACGACGGCCTGTGGATCTACCGCCAGCCGCGTGCCCGCGCGCTGTGGGACCAGATCATGCGCTGCACCTACGACCACGCCGAGCCGGGCGTGCTGTTCCTGGACCGGATCAACCAGGACAACAACCTGAGCTATTGCGAGACGATCGCGGCGACGAATCCGTGCGTGACCGGGGACACGCGGCTTGCCACCCAGCATGGCCTGGCGTCCATTCTTGCGCTCGAGGCCAACGGTGCCGCACTGGATTGCACGGTCGACCGGCGCGCGCTCGGCGAGACAACGCGCGGTACGGCGACGCGAACGGCAAAGGCGGCCTTCCAGACGGCGGCGCGGTCAAAGGTGTTCCGTGTGCAGACCGTGGAAGGCTACGAGATCACGGCGACGCCTTGGCACGACTTCTATACGACGCGCGGCAAGATCAAGCTGCCCGAACTGGTGCCCGGCGACGAGTTGTTGGTTCAGTCCGGAAAGGGGCAGTTTGGTGAGCAGGGCAGCGCGGAGCTTGGCCTCCTGATCGGGTTGATCACGGGAGATGGCCACTTCACGAATCGAGGCAAGGGGCAGATGGCTGCGGTCGTCAACCTGTGGGGCGAGGACCGGCAGCTGGCAGCACAGGTATGCGAGACGGTCAATGCCTTGATCGCCGGCGAAACTCAGAGAACGCGCGACTATGTTTGCCGTCCTGTGTCCGTTTCGACCCGTCAGCTCGTCATCATTCGCTCGACGCTGTTGGCGCGGGTACTGGAACGTTTCGATTTCAACGCCGCGACCAAGCTCGCGGTACCCGAGGTCGTATGGCAAGGGAGCGAGGCCTGTGTCCGCGGCTACCTTCAGGGTCTGTTCCAGATCGACGGGACGGTCAACGTCAGCGGCCACAACCACAACAAGAGCTGTTCCGTCAGGCTTTCTTCCGTGAACCGCCGGATGCTGCAGGACGTGCAGGTGTTGCTCTCCAACTTCGGCATCTTCTCTCGAATCCACCTGCGACGACGTGCGTCCCTGCGGCCGATGCCCGACGGCAAGGGCGGCCTCCGCCACTACGTCTGCCAGGCGCAATACGAGTTGCTCATCGATGGCGAATCGAGAGAGACCTTCATGCGAGACATCGGCTTCCCGTTGCCGGCGAAGCGGGAGAAGTACGAGGTCTGGTCAGGCGACCGGATCCAGCGCAAGACGCAGCGCTTCACCGCGAGAGTCAGCACTGTCGAATTCGCCGGTGTCGAACCGGTCTACGACACGACTCAGCCCGACGGCAACACGGTCATCTTCAATGGCCTGGTGACCGGGCAATGCGGCGAACAGCCGCTCCCGCCCTACGGCTGCTGCTGCCTCGGCTCCATCAACCTCACCCATTTCGTCCGCAACCCGTTCGCCGACGACGCGAGCTTCGACTACGCCGCCTTCAACGCCGTCGCCAAGACCGCCACCCGCATGCTGGACAACGTGCTGGACATCACCGTCTGGCCGCTGCCCGCGCAGCTGGCCGAGGCCAACGCAAAGCGGCGCGTGGGCCTGGGCTTCACGGGCCTGGGCGACGCGCTGGTGATGCTCAACCTGCGCTACGACACGCCCGCCGCGCGCGACGAGGCCGGGCGCATCGCGCAGGCCATGCGCGACGCGGCCTACGACGCGTCGGCCGACCTCGCGGTGGAGCGCGGCGCGTTCCCGCTGTTCAACGCCGACCTGTACCTGTCGCGCGGCACCTTCGCCTCGCGCCTGCCGCCGGCGCTCAAGGACAAGATCCGCGCGCAGGGTCTGCGCAACTCGCACCTGCTGTCCATCGCACCCACCGGCACCATCAGCTTGGCCTTCGCCGACAACGCGAGCAACGGCATCGAGCCGCCGTTCTCGTGGTCGTACACGCGCAAGAAGCGCATGCCCGACGGCGGCGCCAAGGAATACGCGGTGGAGGATCACGCGTGGCGGCTGTATCGCCACCTCAAGGGCACCGATGCGCCGCTCACCGACGCGTTCGTCACCGCGCTCGAGATGAGCGCCGAGAGCCACGCCGCGATGGTGGCCACCGTCGCGCCCTTCGTGGACACGGCCATCAGCAAGACAGTGAACGTGCCGGCCGACTACCCGTTCGCCGACTTCGAGGGCCTGTACCGCTTCGCGTGGAAGTCCGGCCTCAAGGGCCTGGCCACCTACCGGCCCAACGCGGTGCTGGGGTCGGTGCTGAGCACCACGCCCGCCGCGTCCGGGCCCCTGCCCAACGCGGCCACCACCGAGACTCCGCAGCCGCTGGTGGCCTCGGTCGACGGCGGCGGCAACCTGGCCGACCAGCGCCTCACGCTCGATCGCCCGTCCACCGCGGTGATGAGCTCGCTGCGCTGGCCCGGCCGCCCCGAGATGAACGGCGGCAACCCGGCATGGACGTACATGATCCGCCACCCGCACGGCGAGTTCGCGCTGTTCGTCGGCGAGATGCCCGCGCAGGCCGGCCCCGGCTTCGGCCTGTTCGCGCAGAGCGTGCCATTCGAGGTGTGGGTCAACGGCGCCGAGCAGCCGCGCGGCCTGTCGGCGCTGGCCAAGACGCTGTCGATGGACATGCGCGTCAACGATCCGCAGTGGCTCAAGCTGAAGCTCGACGTGCTGGCCACCGTGGCCGAGGAGCGCGCCTTCGACATGCCGTTCCCGCCCGCCGGCGAGCGCCGCCTGTTCCCCGGCGTCGTGGCCGCCACCGCCGCCGTCATCCGCTGGCGCTGCGAGCAGCTCGGCGCGCTCGCCGAGGGCGGCCCCGCGCCCATGCTCGACGCGATGTTCAGCCGCGACGAGCCGCGCACCGGTACCGCCGGCACGCTGGCCTGGGCCGTGGACGTCGACAACCCGGCCACCGGCGAGAGCTTCACGCTCACGATGAAGGAGGTGACGCTGCGCTCGGCCGCTGGCGCCAACGCGCCCGCGGGCGCCGCGCCCACGCTCGTCACGCGCCCGTGCGCGGTGGGCTTCTCCGGCAACTACCCGCGCGCGCTCGACGGCCTCGCGCGCCTGCTGTCGCTCGACATGCGGGTGATCGACCCGGCCTGGATCGGCATGAAGCTGCGCAAGCTGCTCAACGTCGGCGAGCCGCTGGGCCACTTCATGGCGCCGCTGCCGGGCCAGAAGCGCCAGCAGGTGTGGCCGTCGACGATCGCCTACGTCGCGCGCCTGATGATCCACCGCTACGCGATGCTGGGCGTGCTGGACGAGGAAGGCTTCCCGCTGGGCGCGATGGGCCTGCTGGAGCCGCCCGCGCCGCGCGCCACCGGCCAGCTCGCGCCGCAGGCCGGCATGCCGTGCCCCGAGTGCGGCAACGCCACGATGATCCACAAGGACGGGTGCGATTTCTGCACGTCGTGCGGGTACGTGGGGGCCTGCGGCTGATCGGGGGAATCCGCGAGCGGCTGAGTGGCGTTGCGTGGCGGCGGGCGCGGGACACGCTCGCAGGGCGCCAAAGTAGCGTCGACTGGCGCACTCGTATGCGCCTGGCGCTCGCCCGATAAGCGCGTCGAAGGTGCGGTGATGCAGCTCTCAGAGCGGAAAAGATAACATATATGTTGACAGTAGTGGGTACATCGATAAACTATATGATGTGACGAAAGCCTCCAACGCCCTGGACCGGCTGCCCCCTGCCACCCTTGCAGCCATTGAAAAGCTGGGGGCCGACCTGGCCGTGGCCCGGCTGCGTCGTGGCGAGTCCCAGAGGACGTGGGCCAAGCGCATGGGTGTCTCGACGCCTACGCTGCAGCGCCTGGAGGCCGGCGATCCCGGCGTGTCCTTGGGCATCCTGGCCACCGCACTCTTCCTCATCAACCGCGATGGCCAGCTGACCAAGCTTGCCGCGCCCGAGGTCGATCAAGGCGCCATCGAACTCAGCGTCCAGGAAGCCAGCGATCTGGGCAAGCGCCGCGCCCAAGCCTCGGCCGAAGCCCGGCTGAAGCGTTCAGGTTCTGAGCCCTCGACGCGATGACGACGATGACACAGCCGCCGGCGCCGCGCCACGACACCCTGTACCTCTGGTACCTCGGCAATCCCGCGGTGCCGCGCTACGTCGGCATCCTGCGACTCGTCGCGTCCGGCAAGGGAGTCTCCCTCCAGTACGGCGCCGAGTGGATCACGAGTGGCTTTCCCCTCAGCGAAGACCTGCCCCTGAGCGACGCCACGCACATGCCGCGCGGGCGCCTGACAGGCGACGGCGAGCGCGCGGTGGGCGCCGTCGACGACGCACGCCCTGACCGGTGGGGGCAGAAGGTGATTCGCGTCATCGTCAACCCGAAGCGCAGGTCGCTGATGGAGTACCTGTACTACGCCGGCGACGACCGGTTCGGCGCACTCAGCGTGTCGACGAGTAGCGACGTCTACGCGCCCCATGCCACAGGCGCCTTGCCCAGGCTCGAGCAGGCCGAGGCACTCAGCCAGGTCGTCGCCAAGATCGAGGCGAGCGAGGAGTTGTCCGATCAGGAACAGAAGATGATCCAAGCCGGCGGCAGCATCGGCGGCGCCAAGCCGAAGGCGCTCATCGACATCGACGGGCATGAGTGGGTCATCAAGTTCTTCAACGGCGAGCCCGTGGACTCGCCCCTCATCGAGCACGCGACGATGACACTGGCCCGGAAGGCCAGGATCACCGTTGCGACAACCCGGGTGATCAAGCTGCCGACGTCCAACGCCGTGGCGGTCAAGCGTTTCGACCGTGCCGATGGTCGCCGCATCCACAGCATCTCTGCGGGCACGGCGCTGCGCGCCGCCGCGGTCGACGCTGAGCCCGAGTTGAGCTACCCGGCACTCGCCCAGTTGCTGCGCCGCGCCGGCGTGACGCAGGACGACCGCAACGAGAAGGATGCGCGCGAGCTATTCCGGCGGATGGTCTTCAACATCCTGATCGACAACACCGACGACCATGAGAAGAACCACGCGCTCCTGGTAACTGCCCCTGAAGCTCACGGGAAATACGAGCTGGCGCCGGCCTACGACGTCTTGCCGACCGGTTCAGGCCAGGGATATCAGGAATTCGTCTGCGGCGCCGATGGGCATGACTCGACGCTGGCCAACGCCATGTCGCAGTCGGGCCTGTTCGGGATGACGCCAGCGGAAGCGGCCGCGGAGGCCGCCCGCGTGATCGGCGTCGTCAACGGCTGGCGCGAGCACTTTGAAGCCGAGGGCGTCTCGCAGCGCGACATCGAGAGCCTGGCCCAGCAGATCGACGGCGACGATCTGCGTGCGCAGCGGGACGCATTCTCTCCAGCCGACTACGCAAGCAAAGGCATCCGGCAGCGCCGGAGCGGACCTTTCAGCCCTCGCCGAGAGCGGTGATCGCAACGGCACTGATCAGCGATCAATCCGCATTCGGTGTGAAATGCCAGGGCAAGAACTCCGGCGCCCTACAGTCGCGCCGCGCCGAAATAGCCCCAGACCGTGTCGCTCGTGCCGGCCGCGTGGAGCGTGAGCAGATCGGCGGCTCGGTGTCGGCTCTGCGCTGGCGCGTGCCCTGTGCGCGCAGGCCTCGCGCGACCCACGGGCGCGCCCGCTGTCGGCGATCGTCTTCCGCGAGAACCGGGCCTCCGCCGCGCTGCTCGAGCGGCTCGGCTTCCGCTTCGCGGGCCTGTGCCCGGCGGGGCGCGGCGCGTTCGCCGCGCGCGAGCGGCTGCGCCATGTGCTGCGTGTCAAGGCGATGGCCGGCCTCATGAAGGGTGCGACACCCCCACGCCGTCCCGCCCCTGCGTCTTGACGCCATACAGCGCCAGGTCGGCCCGCTGGATCAGCTCATGCTCCGCGCACGGCGAGCTGGTCTCGGCGATGCCGATGCTGAGCGTCATCGCCATGTCGCGCGGCAGCTCGCCGGGGCACGTGGACATGGCGGCGCGCAGGCGTTCGCAGATGCCGTGGGCGTGCGGCAGCGGCGCCGCCAGCACGAACGCGAACTCATCGCCGCCCAGCCGGACGGGCAGGTCGGTGTGGCGGCTCAAGGCCTGCATCTCCGAGGCGACCCAGCGCAGGGCGGCGTCGCCGATGGGGTGGCCGAAGCGGTCGTTGATGGCCTTGAAGAAGTCGACGTCGATCAGCGCGAGGCAGACGGGCGCCTCGGTGCCGACGCGCGGCAGCACGCCGGCGAGGTATTCGTCGAAGCGGCGGCGATTGGCCAGCCCGGTCAGGGCATCGTGCCGCGCCTCGAGCTGCATGCGCTCCACGCGCTGCAGCACCTGGCGTTCGTGCAGTTCGTGGAAGCGCCGGTAGGCCGCCAGCGCCTGCACCGGTTCGCACTGCGCCTCGTGCACGGCTGACTTCAGGCGCCAGAGTTCCTCGACGTTGAACGCGCCGTCCTGCTGGTCGGCCATGGCCAGGCCCTGCTCGATGGCGCGCATGGCCTGCGAGGTCTCGTTCGCCTGCAGGTGCGCGCGCGCGCGGATGGCGTGGAACGCGACGACCGACAGGGCCGGGATCTCCAGCCGCAGTCGCAGGCTGCCGGCGTCGAGCTCGGCATGGGCCTGTTCCAGCTGCCCGAGGGCGACATGGGACAACGCCAGGCAATCGCTCGCCTCCTGCGCCTCGTACTGGTTGCCGCGCAGGACCCACGCCTTGGCGACGCTCTCGGCCATCGCGACGGCTCGCTGGGCCACCGGCTTCCAGGTGGCCTCGGAAGCGTTGCGCTCGCGCGCGTCGATGGCCGTGCGGGCCAGGATCCAGCTCATGTTCGAGCGCAGGCGCAGCGTGGCGGGTTCCTCGGGATGCCGCGCGGTCAGGCCGATGGCCTCCTCGAGCACCTGCGAGGCCTCCGACGCCAGCCCGAAGTCCATCAGCGCGATCGCACGGATGTTGGCCGCGCGCGCCAGCAAGGAGAGCTCGCCCGCGGCCCGGGCGAGGGCGTTGGCCCGCAACACGGCGTCCAGCGCGGGCGCCGACCGCCCCTGCATCACGTGGACCAGCCCGTGCACGATGAGCGCCATGGTCTGCCCGCGCACGGAGCCCACCTGGCGGAAGTGCGACAGCGCCTCCTTGGCCACCGCCTCCGCGGCGTCGTACTGGCGATGGAACGCGAGCGCGCGCCCCAGCAGCGGGGACAGCCACATCAGCCGCTCGCGCTCGTCGCGCTCGCGCATCCGGTGGGCCGCCGCCTGGATCGCCGACAGCGCCGCCCCGCCGACCTCTTCGACGGCGGCATCCAGCGAACGCAATTCCTCGTCCAGCACCGCGACAGCCCCTTTTTTCACCACCCCGCACCGATTCTCGCAGGATGCGGCGGCATTGCCGCGACCGCCGGAATCGACTGCACATCTCCGCCCAACGCTTGCACATAACGAACATTCCAGGGAAAGCCCGCACGCTGCCTTGCGCGCGCGCATGGACACTCCGCCAGAATCAGGCCGCCGCCGCCGCGGCCGCCACAACGAAGCGAGAGACAAGCCATGCAAGACCGCCAGAGCGTCGACGTCCAGTCGTTCCTCAACGAACACCGGTTCTCCGGCTTCCAGTGGATGATCTTCGGGCTGTGCTTCCTGATCGTGCTGCTGGACGGCTTCGACACGGCGGCCATCGGCTTCATCGCGCCGTCGCTGGTCAAGGAGTGGGGCGTCACCAGGCCCGCGCTGGCGCCGGTGCTCAGCGCCGCGCTGTTCGGGCTGGCCTTCGGCGCGCTGTCGTCAGGCCCGCTGGCCGACTGGCTGGGCCGCAAGATGCTGCTGGTGGCGTCGGTGCTCGTCTTCGGCATCGCCTGCATGGGCTCGTCGTTCTCGCAGTCGCTGGAGCAACTCACCGCGCTGCGCTTCCTCACCGGACTGGGGCTGGGCGCGGCCATGCCCAACGCGGTGACGCTGATGAGCGAGTACTGCCCCGACCGGCTGCGCGCCACGCTCACCAACGCGATGTTCTGCGGCTTCCCGCTGGGGGCCGCGTTCGGCGGCTTCCTGGCCGCGTGGCTGATCCCGCAGTTCGGCTGGCGCAGCGTGCTCGCGCTGGGCGGCATCGCGCCGCTGGTGCTCGCGCTGGCCATGCTGGCGATGCTGCCGGAATCGGTGCGCTTCATGGTGGCGCGCGCGCGGCCGGTGGAAAAGATCCGCGCGACGCTCGCGCGCGTCTCGGCGAGCGCCGCGTCGGCGCCGTCGTTCAGCCTGTCCGAGTCGCGGCCATCCAGCGCCGGCAAGGCCGGCATCGCGCTGGTGCTGTCGCGCCAATACCTGGTGGGCTCGGTGATGCTGTGGCTCACCTACTTCATGGGCCTGGTGATCTTCTACGCGCTGATCAACTGGATGCCCATCCTGTTCAAGGACGCCGGCGTCGAGCCGCGCTCGGCCACGCTCATCGCCGCGCTGTTCCCGCTGGGCGGCTGCGGCGCGGTGCTGTTCGGATGGCTGATGGACCGCTTCAACGGCAACAAGATCATCGCGCTCGGCTACCTGGTCACGGCGGCGCTGATCTGGCTGATCGGCCAGGCCGCGGGCAACGTGGGCAGCCTGGTGGTGGTGGTGTTCCTGGGCGGCGCGTTCATGAACACGGCGCAGTCGTCGCTGCCGGCGCTGGCCGCGGCGTTCTATCCGACCGCGGGACGCGCCACGGGCGTGTCATGGATGCTGGGGTTCGGCCGCTTCGGCGGCATCGCGGGATCGTTCCTGGTGGCGGAGCTCTCGCGCCGCCAGTTCACGTTCACCGAGATCTTCACCGTGGTCACCGTGCCGGGCGTGATCGCCGCGCTGGCGCTGGTGGTCAAGCAATGGGCCCATCCGGAGCCGGCGCCGGGGTCGGTGCCGCGCGCCGAAATCGCCGGGCACTGAGCTCAGAAGTTCGCGGCGCTGCGCAGGAACTGGCTCACGTCCTTCGGGTGCCAGTTGACGGTCTTGAGCGCGTGGACCAGCGCCTCGTCGTCGAACTGCGACAGGAAGGCGTCGTCGAGCGGGAGGGATTGCTCGCCGCTGTCTTGCGGGGCGGAGGTGATCAGGGGCTTGTTCATGGTGTGGGCCGGTCGTGTTCGGGGGGATGCCTGCATCTTCGCGTGGTGTTCGAAGTTGCCAAGCCAGACGTTAGCGCGGCTTGGCGTCCGTGCAGTCCTACAAAAGACGCGACTTCTACCTTTATCTGTGCCCGTCCCCGGCGAATCGAGAAGTCCCCGCACGGAGGACGCGGACCCTGTCGCCGATCCGCGTCAGGCGGCGGCGCGCGCCTGCAGCTGGCGCTGGATGTTCCAGACCAGGCCGACGGCCGCCAGCGTGGTGCCCACCACCACGTAGCCCACTTCGGGGAAATGCTCGATCCGGCCGTCGGCGCCCAGCGTGACGATGTGGCCGGCTACCAGCGAGGCGACGCCGCCCGACACCTGCTGGATGGACGCGCTGATGGCGTTGAACGCGCCGCGCCTGGTGGGCTCCGGCACCTGGCTGGCCAGCGCCTGGAACGGGATCATGCGCGAGAAGATGCCCACGAACATCACCACGTTGACCAGCACCACCACCGCCAGCGGCGTCGTCCCGAGGTGGGTGTAGACCACCACCATGAGGATGGACAGCGCGCTGCCGAACAGGAACACCTCGAACTTCCCGAACTTGTCGGCCGCCTTGCCTATCATCGGGCCGAACACCATCGTGCAGATGCCCGTGAAGAAGTAGATGGTGGGCAGGTGGGCCAGCTCGATGCCCAGGTTGTGCACGAGGAACGCGCTGCTGAACGGCATCAGCATGAAGCCGCCGGTGGCCAGCAGGGTCACCGTGAGGAAGGCCAGCAGGTGGCTTGGCTCGGTGATCGTGTGGAACAGGTGCATGAACGGGCTGTGCTCCTGCGGCTTGCCCAGGTGGCCGTCCACCGGCTTCAGCTTCGCGGAGATGACGGCCAGGCCGGCCACGCCCAGCACGGCCAGCACGACGAACGGCGCGTGCCAGTCCCAGCGGTTAGACAGGTAGAGCCCCATTGGCAGGCCCAGCACCTGGCTGGCGGCGAAGGCGGTCTGGATCAGGCCCATCACGCGGCCGCGCAACGAGACGTCGAACAGGTCGGTGGCGATCGCCAGCACCACCGAGCCGATCACGCCGCCGAACAGGCCCGTGAACACGCGCGCGGCCAGCAGCAGCTCGAAGGTGGGCGCCAGTCCGCACCACAGCGTGCCCACCAGGAAGCCCGTGTAGAAGAACATGAGGATCTTCTTGCGGTCGAAGCGGTCGGCGAAGCCGGCGGTGACGAAGCCGGAGACGCCGGCGCTGAACGCGTAGGCGGACACGACCAGGCCGAACTGCTTGGGCGAGATCTGCAGCGCCGGCATGATCAACGCGCCCAGCGGCGCCATGATCATGAAGTCGAGGATGACGGCGAACTGCAGGAAGGCGAGCAGGCCGACGACGAACTTCTGGTACGGCGAGAAGCCGGCGGCAGGTGGGGAGGTGGGCGGGGCCATGGAGGAGCTCTCTTGATTCTCTAACCCGCCATGTTCGCCGAAATTGTCTTGCGGCGGCCTTTCCGGCCGACGGACGAACGTGCCGGGGCGTCGAACGACGGCCAGCAGTCGCCCGCGCTCGACGCGGATGGCGGTCGGATATACTTCGCATGCGAAATAAACCCGCTGCCATGACCAAGCCGCCTCGCCTGATCTTCCTGCTCAACAGCGCCCAGCGCCGCCTGCAGCAATTCATCGCCGCCGAACAGGATCGCGCCGCGCGCGACGGCTTGGCCGCGCCCTCGCCGGCGCAGAGCGGGGTGCTGTTCGTGCTCGCGCGAGAGGACGGCGTCACGATGGGCCGCCTCGCGCAGGCACTCGACCTGGCGCCGTCGGCGATATCTGGCCTGGCGCAGCGCATGGAGGCGCTGGCCTGGGTGGAGCGCCGTACCGACACGGCCGACGCGCGCACGCAGCGCGTGTGGTTGCTGCCCGCGGGCAGCGCGCAACTGCCCGCGCTGCGCAAGGCGCTGGGCCGCATCAACGAGTGCCTGACCGGCGACTTCACGCCTGCCGAGCTGCAGACCGTGGGGCGCTGGCTGGAGCACGTGCAGACCCTGGGAGATGCCGATGACTGAAGCCCGAACCGACCCGCTCAAGCCCGAACCCGTCACGCTCGCCTGCGCCGACGGCCAGCGCCTGCAGGGCCACTTCTTCGCCGCGCGCGGCGGCGTCGCCGCCGCGCCGGTGCTGATCTCGCCGGCCACCGGCGTCCGCCAGCAGTTCTACTGGCGCTTCGCCGACTGGCTGGCAGCGCAGGGCCACCCCACGCTGGTCTTCGACTACCGCGGCATCGGCCTGTCGCTGGACGGCAGGCTGGCCGACAGCCGCGCCCGCCTGGTCGACTGGGGCCGCCTCGACCAGGTCGCCGCGCTGCAATGGCTGCTGGCGCGCAGCGGTGCGCCGCAGGTGGTGCTGGTGGGCCACAGCGCGGGCGGCCAGATGATCGGCCTGCTGCCCAACCACGACCGCCTCTTGCGCGTGGTGGGCGTGGCCGCATCCACCGGCTGGTTCGGCGGCATGCGGCTCGCGTTCGCGCTCAGGGCGCGGCTGGGCCTGCGCCTGCTGGTGCCCATCGGCACGCTGTTCAAGGGCTACGCGCCCACCGCCTGGCTGGGCCTGGGCGAGAACCTGCCGGCCCAGGTGGCGCGGCAATGGGGCCAGTGGTGCGCGGCCGGCGGTTACGCCACCAACGCCGTGCGTGCCGGCCTGGCCGACGACTTCCACGCCCAGGTGCGCACGCCCATCGTGGTGCTGCATGCCGAGGACGACGACATCGCCAACCCCGTCACTGTGCGCGACCTGCTGCGCACCTTGCCCGGCGCGCCGCGCGCGACGCTGCAGGTGAGCCCGGCCGACCACGGCCTGCGCGGCATCGGCCACCTCGACTGGTTCCGCCAGTCGCACCAGGCACTGTGGCCGCTGCTGCGGCGCGCGGTGCTGGGCGAGATCGCGTTGACGGCGGCGCCCTAGAGTTTCTCGAACCCGCCGTAGATCATCCGCTTGCCGTCGAACGGCATCGGGTTCGCGCCGGGCTGCATGCGCGGATCGGCCATCACCTTCTTCCACGCCTCGTCGCGCGCCGCGCGCGAGGCCCAGGCCGTCCAGCCGAACGCGACAGTCTCGTTCTCCGCGCATTGCACGGCGAGCGGGAAGGACGTCAGCTTGCCGGGCGGCACGTCGTCACCCCAGCAATCGATCACCTCGAGCGCGCCGTACTCCTTGAACAAGCCGCCCATCAACTGGCAGTAGGCGCGGTAGGCTTCCTTGTTCGCGGTCGGAACGGCGGTGACGAATCCATCGACGTAGGTCATGGCGATCTCCTTCGGTGCGGTTGAACGGGCTGCTCGTACGACGAACGAGTGTCGCCGGATTCGACAACGGTGCGCTCAGGCGCTGGCCGCGGGCTCCGTCGGCGCCGTCATCTGGCCCAGGCTCGCGACGAGATCGCCGAAACGCTCGCCCTGCACGACCACATGCGAGCGGATGGCCTGCACCGCCTTCTCGGCGTCGCCCTCGTGCAGCGCGTCGACGATGGCCTGGTGCTCCTCGAACGAGCGCTGCGGCCGGTTGCGCACGCGCAGTTGCAGGCGTCGATATGGCCTGAGCTTGCGCTGCAGCGACGCGGCCTGCTCGAACAGGAAGGTGTTGTGCGAGGCCGCGTAGATGGCGTAGTGGAAGCGTTCGTTGGCGTAGAAGTAGGCGTCGGCGTCGCGCGCGGCGGCCGAGCCCCGGCAGGCCTCGTGCGCGGCCTCGATCTCGGACAGCTCGGCGTCGGACATGCGCCGTGCCGCCAGGCGGGCGCACATCGCCTCCAGCTCGGCCATCACCTCGAACATCTCGATCAGCCGCTGCGGCGTCACCTGCGCCACGACGGCGCCGCGCTGCGGTCGCGTCTCCACCAGGCCTTCGCCCAGCAGCAGCCGCAAGGCCTCGCGGATGGGCGTGCGGGAGACACCGAAGCGCGTGGCCAGCTCGGTCTCGTCCAGGCGCGTGCCCGGCAGCAGCTTGCCCGTGGCGATCTCTTCCTCGATGGACTCGCGCAGGCGTTCGGGCAGGCGGGTGGTTGACATGGCCTGTATTTTAGAAGGCCTGCATTGCGTGCGGCTCGAGGGAAATCATCCACCGAACCACGGGTTGTCACCAGTGCATCTGCCACATATTGGATGCAAACTCGCCGAAATTGTATTCATAGAGACCGCCACGCTGCGCTGGATGGTCGACTCCGAATCGCCGCGACCTCAAGAAGGAGACCCCATGACGATCACCCGACGCACCTTGGTCCAGGGCGCCGCCGTTGCCGGCCTCGCCCCGTTGTCCGCCGCGTTGCTCGCGCAGGAAGGCACGCTCAAGATCTCGCACCAGTTCCCGAGCGGCACCATTGCCGAGGGCGACTTCCGCGACCGCCTGTGCCGGCGCTTCGCCGCCGAGATCGAGAAGCGCAGCAACGGCGCGCTCAAGGCGGCCGTCTATCCCGGCTCGTCGCTGATGAAGACCAACTCGCAGTTCTCGGCGCTGCGCAAGGGCGCGCTGGACCTCAGCCTGGTGCCGCTGTCGTATGCCGGCGGAGAGGTGCCAGAGACCAACATCGGCCTGATGCCGGCGCTGGTGCCCAACTACGAGGTGGGCGCCGCATGGAAGACGGCCGAGGTGGGCAGGCTGTTGTCCAAGGTGCTCGACGACAAGGGCGTGATGATCGTCAGCTGGATCTGGCAGGGCGGCGGCGTGGCCAGCAAGAACGCGCCGCTGGTGGCCCCGGCGGACGCCAAGGGCATGAAGGTGCGCGGCGGCAGCCGCGAGATGGACATGATGCTCAAGGAGGCGGGTGCCTCGGTCATCTCGCTGCCGTCCAACGAGATCTACGCGGCGATGCAGACCGGCGCGATGGAGGCGGCCATGACGTCGTCCACCAGCTTCATCTCGTTCAAGCTGGAAGAGATCGCCAAGCACCTGACCACGGCGCGCAAGTGGGCCTACTGGTTCATGCTGGAGCCGCTGATGATCTCCAAGGAGGTGTTCGCGCGACTGCCGAAGGCACACCAGGACATCATCATGGCCGTCGGCGCCGAGCAGGAGAAGTTCGCGCAGGACGCCGCGCGCGCCGACGACAAGCTCGTGGCCGACATCTACGCCAAGGCCGGCGCCAAGGTCTACGACATCGACGCGCCCACGCTGGCCAAGTGGCAGGCCATCGCCAAGGCCACGGCGTGGAAGGACTACGCCGAGAAGAACGAGAGCACCAAGGCGTTGATCACCGCCGCGCAGAAGCTCCTGTAAGACGACCATGAGCCTCGACCTGCCCTCCGTGCCCGTCGGGCTGGCCGCCGCGCCGGCCGGCGCCGGGCTGCACCAGCACATCGACCCGGCCACGCCGCGCTGGCTGCTGCCGCTGACGCGCGCGCTGGTGCTGGTCAACCGCGGCGTGATGGTGCTGGGCATGATCGCGCTGCTCGCGTCGGCGCTGGTACTCACGTCCAGCGTGCTCACGCGCTACGTGCTGCATGCGTCCACCGACTGGCAGGACGAGGCCTCGGTGTTCTGCCTGGTGGGCGCCACCTTCCTGTGCAGCGCATTCGTGCAGGCCATCCGTGGACACGTGGGCATCGAGGCGGTGTCGTCGCTGCTGCCGGCGCGCGTGAACCGCGTGCGCATCGCCATCGTCGATCTCGGCTGCCTCGCGTTCTGCGCGTTCTTCGCGTGGAAATCGTGCACGCTGCTGCACGAGGCCTGGGTGGAGGGCCAGACGACGTCGTCGTCGTGGGCGCCGCCGCTGTGGATCCCCTACCTCCTGATGTCGCTTGGCATGATCCTGCTCTCCGTGCAACTGGCGCTGCAGTGCGTGGTCAGCTTCAACAAGCTGCGCCTGCCGGCGGGGGATCGCTGATGTCGATGCTGCTGCTCGGTTCGCTGTTCGGCATCGTCACGCTGCTGGTGATGTTCTCGGGCATGCCCATCGCGTTCTCGCTGGGCGCCGTCGGCGTGCTGTTCATGGCGCTGTTCATGCCGGCGTCCTCGCTCGACACGGTCACGCAGAACGTCTACGAGGAGATGTCCAGCATCACGCTGCTGTCGATCCCGCTGTTCATCCTGAAGGGCTCGGCGATCGGCCGCACGCGCGCCGGGCAGGACCTGTACGCGGCGATGCACGTGTGGATGGGCCGCATTCCCGGCGGCCTGGGCATCGCCAACGTGTTCGCCTGCGCGCTGTTCGCGGCCATGGCCGGCTCCAGCCCGGCCACCTGTTCGGCCATCGGCAGCGCGGGCATCCCGGAGATGCGCCGCCGCGGCTACTCGCCCGGATTCGCCGCGGGCATCATCGCCGCCGGCGGCACGCTGGGCATCCTGCTGCCGCCGTCGGTCACGATGATCCTGTACGCGGTGGCGGCCGAGCAGTCGCTGGGCCGGCTGTTTCTCGCGGGCATCGGGCCGGGCGTGCTGCTGGTGGCGCTGTTCGCGCTGTGGGCGGCCATCAACTACCAGCGCGAGTACCGCGTCGCGAAGCGCAACTTCGAGGCGAACGGCGTCGAGTCGCCGCTGTTGCTCGACGAGCACTTCACCATGCGCGAGCGCTTCGAGATCCTGCCGCGCGTGCTGCCCTTCCTGATCCTGCTCACCGGCGTCATGGTGGCGCTTTACGGCGGCTTCGCCACGCCGTCCGAGACCGCGGGGCTGGGCAGCCTGCTGGCGCTGGTGCTGATCGCGATCATCTACGGCGTCTGGCGCGTGAAGGACATCGCGCCCATCCTGTCGGCCACGCTGAAGGAGTCGACGATGCTGATGTTCATCATCGGCATGTCGCTGCTGTTCTCCTACGTGATGAGCTACCTGCACATCAGCCAGTCGATGGCGCAGTGGATCGTCGGGCTCGCGCTGTCGAAGTGGCTGCTGCTCGCGGCCATCCTGGGCATGGTGATCGTGATGGGCTTCTTCCTGCCGCCGGTGTCCATCATCCTGATGACCTCGCCCATCTTCCTGCCGCCGCTCAAGGCCGCGGGCTTCGACCTGGTGTGGTTCGGCATCGTGATGACCATCGTGATGGAGACCGGGCTGATCCACCCGCCGGTGGGCCTGAACATCTTCGTCATCAAGAACATCGCGCCGGACATCCCGCTGGGCGCCATCATCCGCGGCATCATCCCGTTCGTCGTGCTGATGCTGCTCACCGTGGTGCTGCTGGCGGCGTTCCCGACGATCGCCACGGCGCTGCCCGACCTCGTGATGGGGCCGCTCGCGCGCCCGACGTGAGATGACGACCGTCGCCGACTCGCCCTGGACCCGCCAGCGCGGCAATCGCGCGGCGCGTCTCGCGCGCGCCTCCGCGCTGGCCGGCGTGCGGGCGAAGACGGTGGAGGCCGGCGCCATCGTCGCGCTGCTGGAGGCGCTGATCGAGCCCGGCGACCGCGTGTGCCTGGAGGGCGACAACCAGAAGCAGGCCGACTTCCTCGCGCGCGCGCTGACGCAGGTGGCGCCCGCGCGCGTGCACGACCTGCACATGGTGCAATCGGTGCTGTCGCTGCCCGAGCACCTCGACGTGTTCGAGCTGGGCATCGCCAGCAGGCTCGACTTCTCGTTCTCGGGCCCGCAGGCCGCGCGCCTCGCGCAGCTGCTGGGCCAGGGCAAGCTGCAGATCGGCGCGATCCACACCTACCTCGAGCTGTTCGGCCGCTACTTCATCGACCTCACGCCCAAGGTGTCGCTGATCGCGGCGCAGGCCGCCGACGCACAGGGCAACCTCTACACCGGGCCCAACACCGAGGACACGCCGGCCATCGTCGAGGCCACCGCGTTCAAGAGCGGCATCGTGGTGGCGCAGGTCAACGAGATCGTCGACCGGCTGCCGCGCGTGGACATCCCCGCCGACTGGGTCGACTTCGTCGTGAAGGCGCCCCAGCCCGCCTTCATCGAGCCGCTGTTCACGCGCGACCCGGCGCAGATCTCCGAGATCCAGGTGCTGATGGCGATGATGGCCATCAAGGGCATCTACGCGGAATACGGCGTGCAGTCGCTCAACCACGGCATCGGCTTCGACACCGCGGCCATCGAGCTGCTGCTGCCCACCTATGGCGAACGCCTCGGCCTGAAGGGGAAGATCTGCCGCCACTGGGCGCTCAATCCGCATCCGGCGCTGATCCCCGCCATCGAGGCCGGCTGGGTCGAGTCGGTGCACTCGTTCGGCTCCGAGCTGGGCATGGAGGACTACATCCGCGCGCGGCCCGACGTGTTCTTCACCGGCGCCGACGGCAGCCTGCGCAGCAACCGCGCGTTCTGCCAGGCGGCCGGCCACTACGCGTGCGACCTGTTCATCGGCTCGACGCTGCAGATGGACATGCAGGGCAACAGCTCCACCGCCACGCTGGGCCGCATCGCGGGCTTCGGCGGCGCGCCCAACATGGGCGCCGACGCGCGCGGCCGGCGCCACGCGAGCGAGGCCTGGCTGAAGGCTGGCCGCGAGGCACGCAGCGGCCTGTCCGGCGCGCGCGGCACGCCGCGCGGCCAGAAGCTGGTGGTGCAGATGGTGGAGACCTTCCGCGAGCACATGCAGCCCGCGTTTGTCGAGACGCTGGACGCGTGGAAGCTGGCCGAGCAGGCCAAGCTCGCGCTGCCGCCCATCATGATCTACGGCGACGACGTGACGCACGTGCTGACCGAGGAAGGCATCGCCAACCTGCTGCTGTGCCGCGACGACGAGGAACGCGAGCAGGCGATCCGCGGCGTCGCGGGCTTCACGCCGGCGGGCCAGTGGCGCGACCGCGCGATGGTGGAGCGGCTGCGCCAGCGCGGCGTCATCCGCCGGCCGGCCGACCTCGGCATCGATCCGCGCGACGCCACGCGCAACCTGCTGGCCGCGCGCACGATGCGCGACCTGGTTCGTGCCTCGGGCGGCCTGTACCAGCCGCCGCGGCGCTTCCGCAACTGGTGAGCGACGGAGGAGCGCATGGCCGGCATGGAGACCCTGCACTACGCGTTCGACGGCGGCCGCGCGCTGCCGCCGTTCGCGCCGGCGCTGGTGGGCGTGGTCGCGTCGGGCAACCTGGAGGTGCTGGTGGAGCCCGCCGCCGGTACCGGGTGCCGTATCGACGTCGACACCTCCGCCCGCGGCTTCGGCCCGATCTGGGAGGCCGTTCTGCGTGACTTCCACGCGCGCCACGGGCTCGGCGGCCTCGTCGTGTCCATCCACGACATGGGCGCGACGCCGGCCGTGGTGAGCCTGCGGCTGGACCAGGCGATCTCCGCGATCGGTGGAGCGACGCCATGAACGCGAGCTTCGCCGAACTGTCGGCCCGCGAGCGCCTGGCCGCGGTCGTCGACGCCGGGTCGTTCCATGAATGGCTGCCGCCGTCCGAACGCGTGATGAGCCCGCACCTGGCGCAGCTGGGCGTGCCCGCGGCCTTCGACGACGGCGTCGCCATCGGCCGCGCCACGCTGGCCGGCCGCGTGATCTTCGTCGCGGCGCAGGAGGGCGAGTTCATGGGCGGCGGCGTCGGCGAGGTGCACGGCGCCAAGCTGGCGGGCCTGCTGCGCCGCGCGCTGCGCGACCGGCCCGCCGCGGTGGTGCTGCTCGCCGAGTCCGGCGGCGTGCGGCTGCACGAGGCCAACGCCGGGCTGATCGCCGTCTCCGAGGTGATGCGCGCGCTGCTGGACGTGCGCGCCGCGGGCATCCCGACGATCGTGCTCATCGGCGGCGCCAACGGCTGCTTCGGCGGCATGGGCATCGTCGCGCGCTGCGCCGACACGGTGGTGATGAGCGACATCGCGCGGCATGCGATGTCCGGCCCCGAGGTGATCGAGTCGGCCCACGGCGCGGGCGAGTTCGACTCGCGCGATCGGGCGCTCGTCTGGCGCACGACGGGCGGCAAGCATCGCTGGCTCACCGGCGACTGCGACGAGCTGGTGGAGGACGACCCGGACGCCTTCCGCGCGGCCGCGATCGCGGCGCTGGCGGCGCATGGTCCGCTGACGCTGGCCGCGTTGCAGCAGGAGTCGGCGTTGCTGCAGCGGCGCGCCGACGTCGACGGCGACAACGCCGACGCGTTCGAGCTGTGGTCGCGGCTGGGCGTGGACGATGCCCGTGCCGTGCCCGACCTCGACGCCGACGCGGTGCGCGCCCGGCGCCCCGTGGCGATGGCGCCCCTCGCGACGGGAGGCGCGTGATGGACTGGCCCACGCTCGCCACGCGGCTGTTCGGCGACGCGCACGCCATCGTCGCCGACGGCGACTTCCTCGGCGGCACGGCGACGTTCGACGGCGCCGCGATCGCCGTCGTCGGCACCACGAACCACGCCGCGGTCGGCGTGGAGCTCGCGCTGCGCCAGGCGCGCGCGATCCTGGCGACGATTGCCGAGCATCCTGGCCGGCCGTTGCTGCTGCTGGTGGACACGCAGGGCCAGAAGCTGCGCCGGCGCGACGAGCTGCTGGGCATCCACCGCGCGATGGCCCACCTCGGCTGCTGTCTCGACCTCGCTCGCCGCGAGGGCCATCCGGTCGTCGGCCTCGTCTACGACCAGGCCCTGTCGGGCGGCTTCATCACGTCGGGGCTGATGGCCGACGCCTGCCACGCGCTGCCCGAGGCCGAGATCCGCGTGATGCGCGTGCCCGCGATGGCGCGCGTCACCAAGCTTGCGGAGGAGCTGCTGGAATCGCTGTCGCGCACCAACCCCGTCTTCGCGCCGGGCGTGGCGAACTACGTGGCGATGGGCGGCGTGCGTTCGCTGTGGGAGGGCGACCTGGCCGCGGGCCTGCGTGCGGCGCTGGCCGATCGCGACACCGCCGATCGGCGCGCGGAAGAGGGCGCGCGGCGCGGCGGCCGCCGCGTCGCCAGCGACGTGATGCGCCGCGTGCTCGAGGCGTGATGGCCGAGGTGCAGCTTGCCGCGGAGCCGGTGGCGCTGCGCCGCCAGCAACTGCTGCGCCTGTCGGGCGAGGGCTGGGCGCGCGTGCTCGACGCGCCCTGGGACGCTATCGCGCGCCAGTGCCTGGCGCTGTGGGCCGCGCGCGGCCTGCCGCTGGTCGTCACGCGCCAGCCCGTGCCGGCCGCGGACACGCTGGCCACCGGACTGCCCGCGCCGGCGCGGTTCCGGCGTCTGCGGCTGGCGGTGGCCGTCGCGCCGCGGCACGTGATGTCCCTTGACGAGTTCCCGGCGGCCGAGGCCATCGCGCGCCTGCTGCCGCGTTCTAGCGTCGCCGCGTGGCGCGCGTTGACCGGCGCGCTGGCCGGGGCCGGCTGCGCGCCGCGCGTGTACGGCGGCTACGGCTGGCAGGCCCTCACGCGGCTGGCCTACGTGCACGCGGACTCCGACATCGACCTGCTGCTGCCGGTGGAATCGTCCGTGCGGGCCGACGCGGTGGCGCGCGTCCTCGCGACGGCGGCATGGACGGGTCCGCGGCTGGACGGCGAGCTGCTGTTTCCCGACGGCGCGGCGGTGGCGTGGCGCGAATGGCTGGCGCACCGCGAGGGCCGCTCAGCGCGGGTGCTGGTGAAGCGCCTGCATGGCGTGGCGCTCGAGGCGCCCGGTGCGAGGCTCGCATGAGCGCGGCCCTGTCGCGCGCCGATGACGAAGCCCCGGCGGCGAACGCGTTCCATGCCGCGCTGGGGCGCGCCGCCATCGTCTCGCTGTACGACGAACTCGCGCTGGAACCCAAGCCGGGCCTGGTGTCGTTCGCCGACGCCGGCAGTCACGACGACATGGACGCGTCCACCTTCCTGCGCAGCCTGTTCGCGCTGCGCCACTTCTTCGTGCACGTGGCGGCGCAGGGCGCGGCGAGCGCCGACTTCGCGCCGCTGGAGGCGCTGGGCATCGCCGCCGAGACGCGCATGCTGCGGGCCACCGGCGGCGTCAACACCCATCGCGGCGCCATCTTCACGCTGGGCCTGCTGTGCGCCGCCGCAGGCGCGGCCGGCCGCGCCTGCGACGCCGCCAGGCTGCGCGGCACGCTGATGGCGCGCTGGGGCCCGGCGCTGGCCCATCGCGCCACGCTCGCGCACGACTCGCACGGCGCCCGCGCGGCGCGCCGGCACGGCCTGCGCAGCGCCTCCGAGGAGGCCGCGCTGGGCCTGCCCACGCTGTTCGACCACGTGCTGCCGGCCCTGCGTGACGCGCGCCGGGCCGGCGCCGACGACCGCGGCGCGCGGCTGCACGCGCTCTTCACCGCCATGGCCGAGGTGGACGACACCAACCTCGTGCATCGCGGCGGACTGCAGGGCTTGCATGACGCGAAGTCGCTGGCGCGCCGGTTCCTTGCCGACGGCGGCGGCCTGGGCTCCGACGCCGTCGCGCGCGCAGCCCGCGTGCACGCGGTGTTCGTCGAACGCCGGCTGTCCCCGGGCGGCGCGGCCGACCTGCTCGCCGCGGCCTGCTGGGTCGACCGCATAGAACGGATGGTGCGATGAGCGTCGCGCTGTTGTTCCCCGGCCAGGGCACGCAGCACACGGCGATGTTGCCGTGGCTGGCGTCCGAGCCCGCGGCGCGGCCGGTGCTGGCCTGGATGGCCGAGCACCTGGGCGGCGATTGGCGCGCCCGCGTCGCCGACGCGGACTGGTCGCAGTCCAACGCGATCGCCCAGCCGCTGGTGACCGGCGCCAGCCTCGCGGCCTGGGCCGCGCTGGAGGGCGGCCTGCCGCGTGTGGTCGCGGTGGCGGGCTACAGCGTGGGCGAGCTCGCGGCGTGCGTGGCGTCGGGGATGCTGGCGGCCGGCGACGCGCTCGCGTTGGCGCGGCGGCGCGCGGCCGCGATGGACGCCTGCGCGGGCGACGGGCGGGCGGGCCTGCTGGGCCTGTCCGACGCCGATCCGGCGGACGTCGATGCGGCGTGCGCGCGCTGGGGCCTCGAGGTGGCGATCCGCACCGGCGAGCGGCGCTGCATCGTCGGCGGCGGGCGCGCCGCGCTCGACGAGGCGGCGGCGCACCTGGCCGCGTTGGGCGCGAAGACCACGCCGCTGGGCGTTCGCGTGGCCTCGCACACGAGCGTGATGCGCGCGGCCGTGCCTGCGCTGGCGCGGGCGCTCGCCGAAGCGCCCTGGCGCGCGCCGCGCGTCGCCTGGGTGGCGGGCATCACCGGCGCGGTGGAACGCGATCCGGTCGAGGTGCGGCGGCTGCTCGCCGAGCAGGTGGCCACTACCGTGCGCTGGGACGCGTGCATGGACGCGGTGGCCGAGCGCCGGCCCGGCGCCGTGCTGGAGGTGGGGCCGGGCACGACGCTCGTGCGCCTCTGGCGCGAGCGCTTCCCGGCCATCCCGGCGCGCGCCTGCGACGAGTTCGCGAGCCGGCGCGAGATCGTCGAATGGATCGCGGACGCCGCGCGACCTTGATACCTCCACCGGTATGCGGCGCCGGGCCGCCGAATCCCTGCGGAAGAGGCGGCCTGGCATTCGGCGCTAAGCTCGGCCACCTGCCGATCCGCCTCGAAAGCCGTCCGTGACCCCCCAGCCGCCCGCTCCGCCCGCCCTTCCGACGAAGTTCCATGCCGGCGGCCTCGTCAACGGCGCGGTGGTGCTGGGGCTGCTGTATTTCGGACGCGAGGTGCTGGTGCCGATCACGCTGGCCATGATCCTGAGCCTGCTGATCGCGCCGCTGGTGCGCAAGCTGCGTCGCGTCGTGCGCTCGCAGGTGACGGCCGTGCTGGGCTCCGTCGTGGTGCTGACGATCCTGGTGGGCGGCCTGGCGGCGGTGATCGTCTCGCAGGTGGTGGCGATGGCCGAGGGCCTGCCGCAGTACGAGTCCACCATCCGCGACAAGCTCCATGCGGTGCAGGACGTGACGCTGGGCCGCGTGATGCAGGGCGAGACGGGGCGCATGATGAGCCGGCTGGGCGCGGAGGCCGACGCGGCCTCGGCGCCGGCGCGTGCCACGCTGGAGGGTGCGCCGCTGACCGCGTCGGGCGCGGTGCCGGTGGAGGTGCGTCCGCGGGAGCAGACGCCGGTGGAGGTGATCTCGCACCTGTTCTCGTCCATCTGGGGGCCGCTGGGCCGCGCGAGCATCGTGCTGATCGTGATGGTGTTCGTGCTGCTGGAGCACGAGGCGCTGCGCGACCGCTTCATCCGGCTGCTGGGCGGCGCCGACCTGCGCCGCACCACGCAGGCCTTCAACGACGCCGGCGAACGGCTGTCGCGCTTCTTCGTGTCGCAGCTGGCGGTCAACGTGGGCGTGGGCGTGGCGGTGTGGCTGGGCCTGATGCTGATCGGGCTGCCGCACGCGCTGCTGTGGGCGGTGCTCACGGCGCTGCTGCGCTTCGTGCCCTACGTGGGCGTGTTCATCGCGGCCGGCAGCGCGGGGCTGATGGCCGCCGCGGTCGATCCGGGCTGGTCGCTGCTGCTCGAGACGCTGGGCCTGTTCGCCGCGGTGGAGCTGGTCTCGTCGCAGGTGGTGGAGCCGCAGCTGTACGGCCACAGCACGGGGCTGTCGCCGTTGTCGGTGGTGGTGGCGGCGATCTTCTGGAGCTGGATCTGGGGCCCCATCGGCCTGCTCCTGTCGACGCCGCTGACGCTGTGCCTGGTGGTGGCGGGCCGCCACATCAAGGGGCTCGCCTTCCTCGACGTGCTGCTGGGCGACACGCCGGCGCTGTCGATGTCGGAGCGCTTCTACCAGCGCGCGATCTCGGGCGACCACGAGGAGATCGTCGCGGCCGCGCACGCCTATCTCAAGCGCAAGTCGTTCGCGCGCTACTGCGACAAGATCCTGATGCCGGCGCTGCAGCTGGCCGGCGCCGACCTCGGCAAGCACACCATCACGCCGGGGCAGCAGGCCATGGTCAAGAGCACCATCGCCCGCGTCATCGAATCGCTGGGCACCGACGGCTGCCGCCCGACGCGGCGCAGCCGCCGCGGCTCTGTGCTGGACGAGACCAGCATCGGCACCCACCTGCGGCAGCAGCGCGAGGACGCGATGGGCAAGTGGCAGGGCCCGGTGGTGGTGCCGCCGGGCTCTGTGGCGCTGTGCATCGGCCTGGGCTCGATGCGCGACGACCTCGTCACCGAGCTGCTGGTGCGCATCCTGCGGACGCAGGACATCGACGCCCGTCACCTCTCGCTGGACGACCTGGACCGCGGGCCGCCGCCTGGCGCGAGCACCGACGGCGTCGCGATGGTGTTCGTCGTCACCGCGGCGCCTGCCGAAGAGTGGGCGCGCATCTCGGAGATCCTGCCCGGGCTGCGCGAGCGCTTCGCCGACGCCGTGTTCGTCGGCCTGCTGTCCGAGGGCGAGTTCGCGCCGGCCGACGAGGCGCTGGACGTGGTCGTCCGCTCCTTCGAGTCCGCGGCCGCCGAGGCGGCCGCGCGTTACAGCAAGACACCGGTCGCCTGACGAGGATGTGCAAAACGGCCGCTCAAATGCCGTTGACAGGGCATCGCCGGCTGCCCGGCGCGGGGTCAAACCGGCGATACTGAGGCGAAGAATCCCCTGCACCCTCCGTTGCCGCGCGGCAGCGCCTGCGTTCCCCTCGAATGTCCGCACGCAAATCCGGTCCGATCGACTACAACTCGCTGCCCGAGATCCTGCGTCCGCTGGCCGAGCGCAGCGAGATTCGCCGCTTCCGCAAGGGCTCCCTGGTGCTCGACGAGGGCGACCGCGGCGACGCGCTGCTGATCATCCTGGCCGGCGAGCTGCGCGCCTTCACCGGCTCGGACACCGGCCGCCACGTCACCTACGGCCTGTTCGGCCCGGGCGACTACCTGGGCGAGATGGGACTGGACGGCGGCGCGCGCATGGCCAGCGTCGAGGCGCTGTCGGACACCACCTGCGCCTATGTCGAGAAGGCCACGCTGACGCAGTACATCGGCGAACGCCCGCAGTTCGCGTTCGAGCTCATCGCCAAGGTGATCCAGCGCGCCCGCGTGGCCACCCTGGCGGCCAGCCAGTACGCGCTCAACGACGCCTACGGCCGGCTCAAGCGCTGGCTGGACGCGGTGGCGCAGGCGCAGTTCGACGGCACGCGCCTGGTGCGCGAACCGCTGGCCGAGATCGACCTGCCGCAGCGCCTTGGGTGCTCGCAGGAGATGGCCGGCAGCATCCTGCGCGACCTGGAGCACGCGGCCATCATCTCGCTGGAGGATGGGCGCCTGCGCATCCTGCGTGAGCTTCCTTCGCACTGGTAGGCCCGGGGTCAGGCACCCGCCCGCCGCGCCGTCAGCCAAGGGGTGACGTCTTCGGGCGGGAGCCAGACCCCTTGCGTCAGTTCAGGAACAGCCTGTAGACGGGGTTGTCGGTCTCTTCCACCCACGGGAACGCGAGCGTGGCCAGGAACGTGGCCAGCGCCTTGTTGTCCTTCTCGGGCACCACCAGCCCCACCAGGATTCGGCCGTAGTCGGCGCCCTGGTTGCGATAGTGGAACAGCGTGATGTTCCAGTCGGGGTGCATGGAGTTCAGGAAGCGCATCAGCGCGCCCGGGCGCTCGGGGAACTCGAAGCGGAACAGGCGTTCGCCGCTCGCCAGGTCGCTGCGCCCGCCCACCATGTGGCGCACGTGTTCCTTGGCCAGCTCGTCGCCGGTCAGGTTGGCGGTGGGGAAGCCGTGGCGCTCGAAATGGCGGGCGATCTTCTCGGCCTCGTCGCGTTTCGCGATGGAGATGCCCACGAAGACGTGCGCCTTGTCGGCGTGCGAGATGCGGTAGTTGAACTCGGTGACCTGGCGCGGCGCGCTGCCCGGCGGCCCGATGAGTTCGCAGAAGCGGCGGAAGCTGCCGCGTTCCTCGGGCACGGTCACGGCGAAGAGCGCCTCGCGCTGCTCGCCGAACTCGGCGCGCTCGGCCACGAAGCGCAGGCGGTCGAAGTTCATGTTCGCGCCGCAGGTGACCGCCACGAAGGTCTTGCCCTTGAGCTTGTGCGTCTCGACGTATTGCTTGATCGCGGCCACGCCCAGCGCGCCCGAGGGCTCGAGGATGCTGCGTGTGTCCTGGAACACGTCCTTGATGGCGGCGCAGGTGGCATCGGTGTCCACCGTCATGAACTCGTCGACCAGCGCGCGCGTGATGCGGAAGGTCTCGGCGCCCACCAGCTTCACCGCGGTGCCGTCCGCGAACAGCCCCACGTCGGTCAGCGTGACGCGCTTGCCCTTCCTCACCGACTGGATCATTGCGTCGGAGTCGGCCGCCTGCACGCCGATGACCTTCACCTCGGGGCGCAGCGCCTTGATGTACGCGGCCACGCCGGAGATCAGGCCGCCGCCGCCGATGGCCACGAACACGGCGTCGATGGGGCCCTGGTGCTGGCGCAGCACCTCCATCGCGACGGTGCCCTGGCCGGCGATGACATCGGGGTCGTCGAACGGGTGCACGAAGGTCAGGCCCTCGTCCTTCTCGATCTTGAGCGCGTGGCCGTAGGCGTCGGAGTAGCTGTCGCCGTGCAGCACCACCTCGCCGCCGAGCGCATGCACGGCGTCGACCTTGAGCTTGGGCGTGGTGACGGGCATCACGATCACCGAGCGCACGCCCAGCCGCTTCGCGCCGAGGGCGACGCCCTGCGCGTGGTTGCCGGCCGACGCGCAGATGACGCCACGCTGCAGCGCCTCGGGCGCCAGGTTGATCATCTTGTTGTACGCGCCGCGCAGCTTGAAGCTGAAGACGGACTGCGTGTCCTCGCGCTTGAGCAGCACGTGGTTGCCCAGGCGGCGTGACAGGTTCTTCGCGGGCTCCAGAGGCGTCTCGACGGCCACGTCGTAGACGCGGGCCGTGAGGATGCGGCGCAGGTAGTCGCCGGCGATGGCCTGGGCGGCGCGGGACAGCGGGGCCGCGGGCGCGATCCCCGCGATGCCGGACGAGCGTCCCGTGTCGGCATCGGAAGAGGGGTCACGCGGGGGGCGTGCGGCGGCCATCGGGAGCTCCTGTCGCTGAGTTGGGCAGAGCCGCCGCATGATACGGCCCCGCGCGGGCACTGGCTTCTCGATGCGACAACGGATGCAACGCTGGCAGCGAAAGCGACGGACAAAGAAAAAGGCCCAAAGCTTCACAGCTCTGGGCCTGAATCCACCAGTTTTAAGGAGGTGGAGGAGACAACTTGCGGTCGGTGCGGGAGGGTCCTGGCAGAGGCGAATCCGTCTTCCGGAAGGGCTTGCCGCAGCGACAATGAAGTCAGTCTATATCACTGGTTGTTGCACCGCAATATATCTTCTGTTCCCTCTGTAGAGAGGGGCCTCAAATGTCCGTCGGAGGTGCAAAAAGCACGCTCGTGCACCAACTTGGTAAGGAATTTGCTATCTCCTGGAGCGGCAAGGCTTGTTCGGGCGTTGCACAATCGACACGCTCCGGCTGCGGAGCCTTCCCTTTTCGGACACGACCACCATGGAATGCACGATCAACTGGCTGCCGGCGACCGGCATGGCCTTCTCGGCCGAGACCGGCAGCGGCCACCTGCTCACGATGGACGGCGCGCCTGACGGCGGCGGACGCAACCTGGCGCCGCGCCCGATGGAGACGCTGCTGGCGGGCGCCGGAGGCTGCACGGCCTACGACGTGGTGCTGATCCTCAAGCGTGGCCGCCACGCGGTGACGGGCTGCCAGGTGAAGGCGACGGCGGAACGCGCGCACGAGGATCCCAAGGTCTTCACGAAGTTGCACCTGCACTTCGTCGTCACCGGCAACGCGGTGTCGCCGGTGGCGGTTGAGCGCGCGATCGCGCTGTCGCACGAGAAGTACTGCTCGGCCACGGTGATGCTGGGCAAGACGGCCGAGGTCACGACCAGCTTCGAGGTGCTCGAAGGCTAGTCAGATGTAGTGCGCCGTGCCCGTCATCACCCTGGCGGCCAGGCGCATCGCCCCGCGCACCGGCGCCGGCAGCTCGATGCCGCCGGCCGATTGCGCGGCCGCCGCGTGTGCCGCCTCGTCGAGGCGCATCTGGCCGACGATCGCGCGCGAGGCCAGGTCGTTGGCCGGCAGGCGCTCCAGGTGGCTTTCCAGGTGACGCTCGACCTGGCGCTCGGTCTCGACGACGAAGCCCAGGCTCACGCGATCGCCCAGCCGTCCCGCGGCCAGCCCGATCAGGAACGCGCCGCCGTACCAGAGCGGATTGAGCAGGCTGGGCCGGTCGCCCAGCTGCGCGAGGCGTTCCTCGGTCCAGGCGAGATGGTCCACCTCCTCGCGTGCCGCCTGCGCCATTTGCGCCTTCAGTTGCGGGTCGGCGGTGGCCACGGCCTGGGCCTGGTACAGCGCCTGCGCGCAGACCTCGCCGACGTGGTTCACGCGCATGAGAGCGCCCGAGATCCGCTTCTGCCGCGCATCGAGGTCGTCGGCGCCGCCGGCCAATGGCGCAGGGCGGTCGGCGCGGCTGCCGCCGGACAAGGTGCGCAGCGCCACTTCGGCGCCGCAAAGCCAGCGATCGACAAGACTCAGTTCCATGGCGAAACGATAACCGATGATGTCTGTTCGCCCCTCGCTACAGGGCAAAGCTACCCCCGCGTGTGACGTTGTGTGAGGACAACAGCCCCCCGCGATTTCGGCCGTGTTTCTTTGCGTCGGCAGAGCCCCTCTGGTGCAATACGTGCAGCTTCCGAAGAGGTTGCGGTTATCGCGGTTAAACACGCCCAGCCGCGCCGCGACCGGAATCTCTTGTTAACCCTAGGAGATATTCGCAATGAAAAAGTCGCTGCTCGCTCTCGCAGTGCTCACCGCCGTCAGCGGCGCCGCATCCGCCCAATCGTCTGTCACCCTGTACGGCAAGATCGACCTGGGCATGGTCTATGACGCTGGCGGCCCTGGCAAGTCGGTTCGCCTCGACTCCGGCGTGACGGGTGGTTCGCGCATCGGCTTCAAGGGCGTTGAAGACCTCGGTGGCGGCACGAAGTTCTCGTTCCAGCTCGAGACCGGCTTCTGCGCCGACAGCGCCGCCGGCGCGTCCTCGGGCGGCGCGACCGTCCCCAACTTCTGCACGGGCAGCAACAACTTCATGGGCCGCCAGGCCCACGGTGACCTGACCGGTTCGTTCGGTGCCCTGAGCGCCGGCCGCCAGTACAGCCTCGGCTTCAACAACCTGGCGACGATCGACCCGTTCGGCGCCGGTTTCGCTGGCCAGGCCAACAACGTCAGCGCCGCTGGCCTCTACCTGGTCGACCCGTCGGGCATCCGCCTGAACAACTCGGTCACGTACTCCACGCCGAACACCGCCGGCTTCACCGGCTCGGCCGAAGTCGCCTTCGGCGAGCAGGTCGGCAACTGGCAAGGCGGCCGCGAAACCGGCGCTGGCATCAACTACGCCTCGGGCCCGGCCTACGCTGGCGTCACGTTCTACAACCAGAGCAACACCGCCGGCACCGGCCCGGCCAAGAAGGTCGTCACCGTCGGCGGCACCTACGACTTCGGCGTCGTCAAGGTCCACGGCCTGGGCCAGTCCGTCACCGGCACCAGCACGCTCGACTACCGCAGCTTCATGGTTGGCGTGACCGTGCCCGTCGGCCCGGCCAGCCTGATGGCGTCGTACGTGCATCACAACGATCGCACGGTGGCCAACTTCGATGCCAACCAGGCCGGCATCGGCGTCCAATACCCGCTGTCGAAGCGCACCTCGCTGTACTCCTCGTTCGCCCGCATCCAGAACCAGCACGGCGCCGCCTTCCTGGTCGGCAACGCGACGGCGACCGGTACCGGCAACAAGGCATTCAACGCCGGCGTCGTCCACAACTTCTGATCGCGCCCCGGCGCTTGCCGGGTCGTCTTCGGCGCCTCGCCTCGAGCGGGGCCTCCTCAAGGCTCGTCTTCGGACGGGCCTTTTTCATTGGCGCCCCGTCGGCGTGACATCGTTGGCGGCGAAGCGCCCCGGCGTGTCCGGCCGGGGTGCGCTCCAGGGGCGGGGCCGCGATTCGCGAGTATTCTTGGCGTCGATGCTGTCGTTCATCCTCCGCCGACTCGCCCAGGCCGTGCTCGTGCTGCTGGTCGTCGGCATGGGAGCGTTCTCGCTGTTCCAGTACGTCGGCGACCCGGTGAGCAACATGCTGGGCCAGGACGCGACGCTCGCGCAGCGCGAGCGCCTGCGCGATGAACTGGGCCTGGACAAGCCCGCCCCGGTGCAGTTCGCGCACTTCGTCGGCAACGCGCTCGTCGGCGACTTCGGCGTCAGCCTGCGACAGGGCCGCGAGGTGTCGGCGCTGATCGCCGAACGCCTGCCCGCGACGCTGGAACTGTCCGTCGTCGCGGCCGCGCTCGCCGTGGCGCTGGGAATACCCTTGGGGGTGTACGCCGCCCTGCGCCGCCGGCACTGGGATGCCAAGCTGACCATGGCCGTGTCGCTGCTGGGCGTTTCGCTGCCCACGTTCCTGATCGGCATCGTGCTGATCGAAGTCTTCTCGGTGCTGCTCGGGTGGTTTCCCAGTTTCGGCCGTGGCGCGACGGTGCAACTGGGCGCGTGGACCACCGGCCTGCTAACGACCGACGGCTGGCGTCACGTCGCGTTGCCCGCGTTCACGCTCGCTGTCTACCAGCTGGCGTTGGTGATGCGCCTCGTGCGCGCCGAGATGCTGGAGGCGCTGCGATCGGACTACGTGAAGTTCGCGCGGGCGCGCGGCCTGCCGGACCGCGTGGTGAATTTCGGTCACGCCCTGCGCAACACCCTGGTGCCGGTGCTCACGATTTCCGGCCTGCAACTGGGCAGCCTCATCGCGTTCTCGGTCATCACGGAGACGGTGTTCGCGTGGCCCGGCATGGGCAGCCTGTTCATCCAGGCGGTGCAGTTCCCCGACGTGCCCGTGATGGCCGCCTACCTGTGCCTGATCGCGCTGGTGTTCGTCCTCATCAACCTGGCCGTGGACCTGCTCTATGCGGTGGTCGATCCACGGCTGCGCGTGCACGCCATCGCGGGCGAGGCGCGGCGATGAGGCAGCGGACGCCGTCCACCGACGCGGTTGTCGCGGCGACCCCCGCCGCGGCCCGGCCCGTCGCGCGCTGGCTGCGCGGCGACCTCTGGTTCGATTTCACGCAATCGCCGCTGGCCGTGCTCGCCGCCTTCGTCGCGCTGCTGTGCGTGGGCGGCGCGCTGTTCGCGCCGTGGCTCGCGCCGCATGATCCGTTCGACCTCGCCACGCTGGACCTGGCCGACTCGCACCTGCCTCCCGCGTGGCTGGCGGACGGCCGTGCCGCCTATCCGCTGGGCACCGACGACCAGGGCCGCGACATCCTGTCGGCGCTGCTTTACGGCACCCGCATCTCCCTGATGGTGGGCCTCGGCGCCGTGACGCTGTCGGTGCTCGTCGGCGTCACCACCGGCCTGGTGGCCGGCTTCGTCGGCGGCGCGGTGGACGCGGTGCTGATGCGCACGTGCGACGTCATGCTGTCGTTCCCGCCCATCCTCATCGCCTTGCTCGTCGACGGCGTGGGACGCCTGCTGTTCCCGCACGCCCGCGACCTGCTGGCGTTCGCGGTGCTCATCTTCGCGCTGTCGGTCACCGACTGCGTGCGCTACGCCCGCACGGTGCGCGGCTCGACGCTGGTGGAGCGCCACAAGGAGTACGTGCAGGCCGCGCGCCTCGTGGGCATCTCGCGCGGCCGGCTGCTGCGCCGCCACGTGCTGCCCAACGTCCTGGGGCCGGTGCTGGTGCTGGCCACGATCCAGCTGGGGCAGGCCATCGTGGCCGAGGCGACGCTGTCGTTCCTTGGCGTGGGGGTGCCGCCCACCAACCCGTCGCTGGGCACGCTCATCCGCATCGGCAACGACTTCCTCTACGCCGGCGAATGGTGGATCACCGTCTTTCCCGGCGTCGCGCTGGTGCTCATCGCGATGAGCGTGAACCTGCTGGGCGACTGGCTGCGCGACGCGCTCAATCCGAGGCTTCGATGAGCGGCCCATTGCTCGACGTGCGCGACCTGGGTGTCGAATTCCCGACGCGCCACGGCATGCTGCGCGCGCTCGACGGCGTGAGCTTCGACATCGCGGCGGGCGAGATCCTGGGGTTGGTCGGGGAGTCGGGTGCCGGCAAGTCGCTGACGGGCGCCGCGATCATCGGCCTGCTCGAGCCGCCGGGACGCGTGTGCCGCGGCCAGGTATTGCTGGAGGGCCAGCGCATCGACGACCTGCCGCGCGAGGCGATGCGGCGATTGCGGGGACGCCGCATCGGCGCGATCTTCCAGGATCCGTTGACGTCGCTGGATCCGCTGTACACGGTCGGCCACCAGCTGGTGGAGACCCTGCGCGCGCACCTGCCCCTGGGCGCGGCGCAGGCGCGCGAGCGGGCGGTCGAGCTGCTGCGCCAGACCGGCGTTCCGGCGCCCGCGGCGCGGTTCGGCCAGTATCCGCACGAGCTGTCCGGCGGCTTGCGCCAGCGCGTGGTGATCGCGCTCGCGCTGGCCGCGGAGCCCGCGCTCGTCATCGCCGACGAGCCGACCACGGCGCTCGACGTGGCGGTGCAGGCGCAGATCCTGCGCTTGCTGCGCGAGGTGACGCAGGCCCGCGGGGCCGCGGTGATGCTCATCACGCACGACATGGGCGTGGTTGCGGAGACCTGCGATCGCGTCGCGGTGATGTACGCGGGCCGCGTGGTGGAGATCGGGCCCGTGGACGAGGTCATCCGCCGGCCGGCGCATCCCTACACGGCCGGGCTGATGGCCTCGGTGCCGTCGCTGCACGACGCGCGCGGCCGCCTCGCGCAGATCAAGGGCGCGCTGCCGCGCCTGGGCGAGATCCCGTCCGGCTGCGCCTTCCACCCGCGCTGCCCCAAGGCGAGCCCGCGCTGCAGCGACGAACGCCCGGAGCTCGCGCTGGTGCAACGCACGCGCGCCGCCTGCTGGTGGCCCATCGCAGAGAGTCCGGTCGCGCCGTGACGTCCGCCGATGCACCGATCGAACGGCCCGCGTCCGCCGCCACGCCGGTGGTGGAGGCCCGCGGCCTGGGCCGCAGCTTCGCGCTGCGCACGCCGTGGACGAGCCGGCTGGTCGATCGCGCCGCGCCGCGCCGCATCGTCGCCGTCGACGACGTGAGCTTCACGATCGCGCGCGGGCGCACGCTCGCGTTGGTGGGGGAGTCGGGCTGCGGCAAGAGCACGCTGGCGCGGCTGATGGTGGGGCTGGACGAGCCCACGCAGGGCAGTGCCTGGGTCGACGGCGTCGACGTGCAGGCCACGCTCGCGGGACCGGGGGACGCGGCGCGCGCCCTGCGCCGGCGCATGCAGATGGTGTTCCAGGATCCGTACGCCAGCCTCAACCCGCGCTGGCGCATCGGCGACATCGTCGCCGAGCCGCTCCTGGAGCAGGGCCTGATCCTGCCGGCCCAGGCGCCCGCGCGCGTGGACGCGCTGCTGGCCTCGGTGGGTCTCGAAGGCCTGGACACGCGCAGGTTCCCGCACCAGTTCTCCGGCGGCCAGCGCCAGCGCATCTCGCTCGCGCGCGCCATCGCCACCAGCCCGGAATTCCTGGTCTGCGACGAGCCGACGTCGTCGCTCGACGTCTCGGTGCAGGCCCAGGTGCTCAACCTGCTCGTGGACCTGCAGCGCGAGCGCGCGTTGACCTGCCTGTTCATCTCGCACAACCTGGTGGTGGTGCGCTACGTGGCCGACGAGGTGGGCGTGATGTACCTGGGCCGCCTGGTGGAGCTCGCTCCGCGCGACGACCTGTTCGCCACGCCGCGCCACCCGTACACGCGCATGCTGCTGGCCGCGGTGCCCGACCTGAAAGGACGGGGGCGCGAGCGCGTGCCGGTGCTCGGCGAGGTGCCGGATCCGCTGTTGCCGCCGTCGGGCTGCGCGTTCCATCCGCGCTGTCCGAACGCGAACGAACGCTGTCGCGTGGAGCGGCCGGCGCTGCGGCCTTCGGGCGCGGTGCGGGTGGCTTGCCACGCCGTCGAGGAAGGGCGCCTCTAGCGCGCCGGCGCCGAGGCGGCGGGGGCGCTCGCGGCGCTGGCGGCCGGCTGGGCGGCGGGGCCCGCCGTCCCGGGCAGGTAGAGCGGGCCCTTCTGGCCGCATCCTGCCAGCGCCAGGACGAGCGCGCACGCACGCAAGACTGCACGCGGCGCAGGGCCGCGATGCCCCGCTAAACTCGATCCCTGGCTTTCATTCATCTCACGGATTCTATCGACCATGTCGACCCCGACGCTGCACGACACCGAATACCAGGCCGCGGCCGAGCGCCTGCTGGCCGCGATCGAGCGCCAGTGCGACGACTGGCTGCAGCAGGGCGTCATCGACATCGACACGAACCGCTCCGGCGGCCTCGTGGAGCTGGAGTTCCCGGGCGGCAGCAAGATCGTGGTCAACAAGCAGCCGCCGCTGCACGAGATCTGGCTCGCCGCGCGCAACGGTGGCTTCCACTTCAGGTTCGCCGACGGCGCCTGGCGCGACACGCGCGACGGCGTGGAGTTCTTTGCGCGCCTGTCGGAAGAGGCGAGCCGCCAGGGCGGCAAGGCGCTGAGCTTCTTCGCGGCCTGAAGTGGCCACCATCCTCGTCCCGCTGCCTCGGCGCGACTTCGATCCGACCGAGGCCGGCGTGCCGTGGCGCGTGCTCACCGAGGCCGGCCATGCGTTCGTGTTCGCCACGCCCGACGCCGCCCCGGCGCAGGCCGACCCGCGCATGTTGAAGGGCAGCGACCTGGGCCTCCTCGCGGCCATGCTGCGGGCGCAGTCCAACGCCGTGGCCGACCACGACCGCATGGCGCAGTCGGCGGCGTATCGCTCGCCGATCGCCTGGTCGACCATCGCCGGGGGCCTGGCCGCCGGCCGTTTCGACGCGCTGCTGCTGCCGGGCGGCCACGCGCCGGGCATGCGCGAGTACCTCGAGTCGGCGGAGCTGCAATCGGCCGTCGCCACCTTCTTCGAGCGCGACCTGCCGGTGGCCGCCATCTGCCACGGCACCGTGCTCGCGGCGCGCTCGCGCGTGGCACGCGGGGAGGGCGCGGGCCGCAGCGTGCTGTACGGGCGCCGCACCACGGGCCTCACGCGCCAGCTCGAGATGCTGGCCTGGCGGCTCACGCGCCGTCGGCTGGGCGACTACTACCGCACCTACCCGCAGACGGTGCAGGACGAGGTGGCCGCGGCGCTGCGCTCGACCAGGGACTTCCTGGCGGGGCCGCCCGCGCTGCTGCGCGATTCGGATCGCCTGCGGCGCGTGGGCTTCACCGTGCGCGACGGACGCTATCTCTCCGCGCGCTGGCCCGGCGACGCCCACCGCTTCGCGCACGAGCTGGCGGGCATGCTGGCCTAGTTCCCTGTCTTGAAGAGGTCGAGGATGCTCTTCTTCTCGTCGTCGGTGGACTGCTGCGGCGCCTTGTCGTCCAGGCCGAGGCCGGTCACGCCGTTGGCCGGCCCGAACTCGTCGTAGTACCACTCGCCGTTGACGTTCATCACGCCCTCGGGCGGCTCCAGGGGCGCCTGTGGCACGTCCTTCAGCGCGGTCTGCATGAACTCGATCCACACCGGCAGCGCGAGGCCGCCGCCGGTCTCGCGGTCGCCCAGCTTGCGCGGCGTGTCGTAGCCGATCCACACCACGGCCGCGAGCGAGGGCTGGAAGCCGCAGAACCAGGCGTCCATCGAATCGTTGGTGGTGCCGGTCTTGCCGTAGACGTCGGGGCGCTTGAGCACGGCCTGCGCGCGCGCCGCCGTGCCGCTGCGCGTGACCGTGTTGAGCAGCGACTCGATCATGAAGGCGTTGCGCGGCTCGATGGCGCGCATGTCGTCGGTGAACGGCTTCGGGTGTTCCTCGTGCAGCAGCTTGCCGCGCGAGTCGGTCACGCGCGTGATGAGGATCGGATTGACGCGGTAGCCGCCGGTGGCGAACACGCCGTACGCGGTGGACATCTGGATCGGCGTGACCGAGCCCGAGCCGAGCGCCATCGTGAGGTAGGGCGGGTGCTTCTCGGGATCGAAGCCGAAGCGCGAGATCCATTGCTGCGCGTAGGCCGGACCCACCGACTGCAGGATGCGGATCGAGACCATGTTCTTGGATTTGGCGAGCGCGGTGCGCAGCGTCATCGGTCCTTCGAACTTGCCGTCGTAGTTCTTGGGCTCCCAGGGCTGGCTGCCGGTGGTGCCGGCGTCGAAGAACAGCGGCGCGTCGTTGACCACGGTGGCGCCGTTGAAGCCTTTCTCGATCGCGCTGGAGTAGATGAAGGGCTTGAAGCTGGAGCCCGGCTGGCGCCAGGCCTGGATCACGTGGTTGAACTTGTTCTTGCCGTAGTCGAAGCCGCCCACCAGCGCGCGGATGGCGCCGGTGGAGGGCTCGGTGGCCACGAAGGCGCCTTCCACCTCGGGCTGCTGCGTCAGCGTCCAGTCGCCCTTGTCGGTCTTCATTGCGCGCACGATCGCGCCCGGGCGGATCTGCACCTTCGGGTCGGCCTTGGTCGACAGGCCCGAGGTGACCGGCTTCAGGCCGTCGCCCGTCACCGTGATGGTGTCGCCGGACTGCAGCACCGCCAGCACCTTCTTCGGCGAGGCCTCCAGCACGACCGCGGCCTTCAGGTCGTCGTTGTCGGGATGGTCGGCGAGCGCCTCGGCAATTCGCGCGTCGAGCGCCTTCGGGTCGGCCGGAAGGTCGACATAACCCTCCGGGCCCCTGAATTGCTGCCGGCGCTCGAAGTCCATGATCCCGCGCCTGAGAGCGTGGTACGCAGACAACTGGTCGGTGGAAGAGACCGTCAGCGTCACGTTCAGCCCGCGCGTATAGGCCTCGTCGCCGTATTGCGCAAAGACGAGCTGGCGGGCCATCTCGGCCACGTATTCCGCGTGGATCGGCGACTCGCTCGGCGCCCGGTATATCAAGACCTGGGCGTGCGCAGCCTTGCGCTCGTCCTCGGTGATGAAGCCGTTCTCGAACATTCGATCGATGATGTACTGCTGGCGCTGCGTCGCGCGCCGCGGGTTCGCGATCGGGTTGTAGCTGGAAGGCGCCTTGGGCAGCCCCGCCAGCATCGCCGCTTCGCCGATCGTGATGTCCTTGAGCGGTTTGCCGAAATAGATTTCGCTGGCCGAGGCGAAGCCGTACGCCCGCTGACCCAGATAAATCTGGTTCATGTACAGCTCCAGAATCTGGTCCTTGCTCAATTGCGACTCGATGCGCAGCGCCAGCAAAATCTCGTACAGCTTGCGGGTAAACGTCTTTTCGGTGGACAGGTAGAAGTTGCGGGCCACCTGCATCGTGATGGTGGAGGCCCCCTGGCTGCGGGCCTCGCCCACGTTGGCCAGGCCGGCACGGATGACGCCGAGGTAGTCGACGCCCCCGTGGTGATAGAAACGCGCGTCCTCGATGGCCAGTACGGCGTCGCGCATCACTTTGGGGATCTGGGCGATCGGGACGAACTGTCTCCTTTCCTCACCATATTCCCCGAGAAGGACGCCGTCAGAAGAAAAAACCCGTAACGGTAATTTCGGGCGGTAATCGGTCAGGGCGCTCAGCTCGGGCATCTTGGGATACGCGACAGCCAGTCCGATCGCCACGCAGATTGCAACACCGAGTAACAGCGCCAACAGCGCGCCGACAAATGTCAAAAGGGCGCGCAGCACGTGCCGCCAGGCCCGCGCCGCCCAGTGGGCAGAGGAGCCGCCACGGGGCGCCGAGGCTGGAAGTTTCGCGGGCGTGCGGTCTGGATCGCTCATGAATGTAGGCCGGGATGTAAGCGCTGATTATAGAAACCGACAAGTCTCCCTTAAGCAGCTTGCGGTGCGGTCGAAGTCCCGGGAATCGCGGATATGCCAGTGTCGACGCAGATTCACCACTTCTTATGGTGACCAAATGCTTTGAAAATGCGGGCATTCCCGCACACTAACTTTGTTTTCCTGTCGTTCTTGCTGATAGGATTGCCGCAAAATATCAACCCGGCGCTCACATTCGAGCGCTGTCGGAGCATGTCCTCGTGTCAATTCTCGACAGCATTTTCGGCCGCAAGCATCCGCCCATGATCGGGCTGGATGTGAGCTCGTCCAGCGCCAAGCTGGTTGAGCTCGGCCAAACTCCCTCCGGCGACCTGGTACTCGAGCGTTTCGCGAGCGAACCCTTCGAGAAGGGCTGGATCGCCGACGGCCAGATCGAGAAATTCGACGAAGTCGCCGACGCCGTGCGCCGCCTGGTCGCCAAGAGCGGCGCCAAGACCCGCGACGTCGTCATGGCGATGCCGCAGTCGGCCGTGATCACCAAGCGCATCGTGCTGCCTGCCGGGCTGCGCGAGACCGAGATGGAGATCCAGGTCGAGTCGGAAGCTCATCAGTACATCCCGTTCTCGCTGGACGAGGTCAGCCTCGACTTTTGTGTCATCGGGCCGAGCCAAAGTTCCACCGGCGACGTCGACGTGCTCATCGCCGCGTCGCGCAAGGACCGCGTTCAGGATCGCCAGGGCCTGGCCGAAGCGGCCGGGCTGAAACCGGTCGTGCTCGACATCGAGTCGCACGCCTCGCGCCTGGCCATGGGCCGCGTCATCTCCAGCCTGCCCGAGCAGGGCAAGGACATGCTTGTCGCGCTGTTCGAGATCGGCGCCGACACGGCCGGCCTGAAGGTGCTGCGCGACGACGAAATGCTCTACGACCGCGACCAGACGTTCGGCGGCGCCCAGCTCACGCAGCTCATCTCGCGCCAGTACGGCTTCTCGTTCGAGGAAGCCGAGCAGAAGAAGCTGGCCGGCGACCTGCCCGAAGATTTCGAGTCCACGCTGCTGATGCCCTTCGTCGACAGCCTGGCCCACGAGATCGGCCGTGCGCTGCAGTAATGCTTCACCAGAACGCCGCACCACAAGGTCGACTACGTGATGCTCGCCGGCGGCACCGCGTCGCTGTCGGGGCTGCGCGAGCGCGTCAAGGAGGTCACCGGCTTCGCCTGCCGCGTCGTCAATCCGTTCGAAAACATGAAATTGGGAAGCGCCGTGCGTGAAGGCAAGCTGCGGCGCGAGGCGCCGTCGTACCTGACCGCATGTGGGCTGGCGATGCGGAGGTTCGTGCAGTGATTCTGATCAACCTGTTGCCGCACCGCGAAGCGCGGCGCCAGCAACGCAAGAATGCGTTCTTCGCAGGCATCGGCATGGCCGTGCTGTTCGGCGCCGCCGTCGTGGGCGGCTGGTGGACCCTCGTCAATGCGCAGATCAACACGCAGGAAGAGCACAACCAGTTCCTTTCCAACGAGATCAAGCGCCTCGACGCGCAGATCGCCGACGTGGCGACCCTGAAGGCCGAGATCGCGGCCCTGAAGGCGCGCCAGAAGGCGGTGGAAGACCTCCAGGCCGACCGCAACATGCCGGTCTACCTGCTCAACGAACTGGTCAAGCAGACGCCCGAAGGCGTGTACCTCACCAGCGTGAAGCAAGGCGGCCAGCAGGTGGCGATCACCGGCGTGGCGCAGACCAACGAGCGCATCTCCGAATTCCTGCGCAACACCGCCTACAGCTCGCCCTGGCTCGAGAAGCCGGTACTGGTCGAGATCAAGGCGCAGACGCTGGTCGTCGCGGGCAGCAAGGATCAGCGCCGGATGTTCGCATTCGTGATGGGCGTGACGCTCAAGCGTCCGCCCGTTCCAGGATCCGCCGCCAGCGCGGCCTCCGGCGCAGCCGCCGCGGCACCGGTTCCGGCCGCTTCTACGGCGACGAGGTAAGCATGGCTACTCAAGCAAAAGACCGAGGCGCGGACATCCTCGCCGCCCTGCGCGGCGGGGTCGGCCAGTTCAACGACCTGAACCTCCAGCAGCCCGGCCAGTGGCCGTTCCTGCCGCGCTTCACGGCCTGGGCGATCGTGGCCGTCGTGGTGGTCATCATCGGATGGTTCGTGGCCCTCAGCGACCAGTCCAACGACCTGCAGGCGGCGCGCGACAAGGAGCCGGCACTCAAGAGCGAGTACCGCACCAAGCTCGGCCAGGCGATCAACCTCGACGCGCTGAAGAAGCAGAAGGAAGACGTCCAGACCTACGTGACGCAGCTGGAGAAACAGCTGCCGGGCAAGGCCGAGATGGACGCGCTGCTCACCGACATCAACCAGGCCGGCGTCGGCCGGGGCCTGGTGATGGAGCAGTTCGTCCCGGGCCAGACCGAGACCAAGGAATACTACGCCGAGCTGCCGATCGCCATCCGGGTGACGGGACGCTTCCATGACATCGGCGCCTTCGCGGCCGACATCGCGGCGCTGTCGCGCATCGTCACGTTGCACAACCTCTCGATCACGCCGGACACGAAGTCGACCGGCGGCGGACTGTCCATGGAGGCGTTGGCGCGCACCTATCGCTACCTGGATCCGGCCGAGGTCATCCAGGCTCGCGCGGCCAGCGGCCCCGGAGGCAAGAAATGAAGCGAATCCTCTGCATCTCGGCTGGCGCGCTGATGCTGTCCGCGCTCGGCGCATGCACCGCCGACAACGATGAACTCATCTCCTGGATGGAGCAGCAGCACAAGGAGGTCAAGCCCAATGTGCCGCCGATCTATCCGCCCAAGAAGTTCGACCCGCAGGCCTACCTGGGCGTGACCGGCGTCGAGCCCTTCGGCACCCAGAAACTGATTCCGGTGGGCGGCCCGTCCAACGGCAAGTCGAGCGCGCTGCTCGCCGCGGCGAAGGCCCATGCCGCGCAGGAGCTCGAGTCCTATCCGCTGGACAGCATGGCCATGGTCGGCTCGCTGCAGCAAGGCGGCAAGACGCATGGGCTGCTGATGGTGGAAAGCCGTCTCCACGACGTGAAGGTGGGCGACTGGCTGGGCCAGAACTACGGCCAGATCACCTCGATCACGGACTCACAGATTGCCTTGCGGGAAACCGTGCAGGACCCCACGGGTGAATGGATAGAGCGCACCAGCACCCTCCAGATTCAGGAGAAGGCGCGATGAACAGCAGTCAGGAGAATCGGAATATGCGGAGTTGGACCGCGGGAGCAGCGCTCGTTCTGGCGTTGGGGGTGGGTTTGCCGACGGTGTCGTGGGCCGAACCCAAGATCAGCTCGGTCACGGGCTCGCAGCAGGGCGGCACGGACGTCGTCCGGGTCGAGCTCAGCGAAGCGTTGACGGCGGTGCCCGCGGGCTTCGCGGTGCAGTCGCCGCCGCGCGTGGCGATCGACCTGCCGGGCGTCACCAATGCCTCCGGCAAGTCGTCCATCGAACTGAACCAGGGCAACGTCCGCTCGGTCAGCGTGGCCAGCTCCGGCGACCGTACGCGCCTTGTGCTGAACCTGAAGGTGGCGTCGAACTATCACGCCGAGATCCAGGGCAAGACGCTGCTGATCTCGCTGGACAACGGCGCCTCCGTGCCGGCCGCGGCCGCGCCCGCCCAGGCCGCCGACGCCCACTTCGCCAGCAGCCAGAATGCCGACGTCCTCGACCTGCGCGACATCGACTTCCGCCGCGGCACCGACGGCGCCGGCCGCATCGTCGTCAACCTGGCCAGCACGCAGGTCGGCGTCGACCTGAAGCAGCAGGGCAAGGACCTGGTCGTCGACTTCCTGCGTTCGAATGCCCCGGCTCGCCTGCGCCGCCGCCTGGACGTCAGCGACTTCGGCACGCCGGTGCAGGCCATCACCACCACCCAGGCAGGCGATCACGTGCACATGGTCGTCACGCCGACGGGTGCGTGGGAGCACAGCGCCTACCAGACCGACAACCAGTTCGTGCTCGAGGTGCGCCCGGCCAAGGCCGACCCGAACAAGCTCGTTCCGGGCCAGGGCTATACCGGCCAGCGCCTGTCCCTGAATTTCCAGAGCATCGAGATCCGCGCGCTGTTGCAGATCATCGCCGACTTCAGCGACTTCAACGTCGTCACCAGCGATACCGTCACCGGTACCGTCACGCTGCGCCTGAAGGACGTGCCCTGGGATCAGGCCCTCGACATCATCCTGCAGAGCAAGGGCCTCGACAAACGCCGCTCGGGCAACGTGCTGCTGATCGCACCGAAGGACGAACTGGCCGCCAAGGAGCAGGTCGACCTCGAGGCGAAGAGGAAGATCGCCGACCTGGAGCCGATGCACATGCAGGCGTTCCAGCTGAACTACACGAAGGCTGCCGACGTCGCCAACGGCCTGACCGGCGGCGCGACCTCGGCCGGCGGTGCGACCTCGGCCGGCGGCTCGAGCGGCGGTACGCGCCTGTTGTCGACCCGTGGCTCGGTGGTTGCGGAAACACGCACCAACCAGTTGTTCGTCACCGACATCCCGTCCAAGCTCGAAGAAGTCCAGGCGCTGATCGCCCGCATCGACATCGCGTCGCGCCAGGTGATGATCGAGGCCCGCATCGTCGAGGCCAGCGACAATTTCGGCCGTGCCCTTGGCGTCAAGCTGGGATCGTCGTCGTCGAACGCATTCCACCTCGGCGGCAGCCAGTACGCGTCGGTCGGCGGCAACTACGAAGCCATCGGCTACCAGACCGGCCAGGTAGCGGGTACCGTGCCCTACACCGACACGCAGTTCGTGAACTTCCCCGCGCAGGCGGGCCTCGTGTCCAGCACCGCCAACGCCGCGACGATCGCCCTGTCGCTGTTCAGCGCCAGCGCCAGCCGGTTCCTGAACCTCGAACTGTCCGCGCTGGAAGAAGACGGCTCGGGCCGCATCATCTCCAGCCCGCGCGTCATCACGGCCGACCAGGTGCAGGCCGTCGTCGAGGCCGGCGAGGAACTGCCCTACCAGCAGGCCACCTCCAGCGGCGCGACCTCCGTGACATTCCAGAAGGCCCAGATCCGACTGCAGGTCACGCCGCAGATCACGCCGGAAGGCAACGTGATCCTGGACGTGGACGTCAACAAGGACAGCGTCGGCCGCAGCACCAGCGCCGGCTACGCCATCGACACCAAGCACGTGAAGACCACGGCCCTGGTGGAGAATGGCGGCACCGTCGTGCTGGGCGGGCTGTTCCAGCAGAATGAGAACAACGTGACAGACAAGATCCCGTTCCTGGGCGACATCCCGTTCCTGGGCAACCTGTTCAAGAGCACGTCCAAGGTGATGACGCGCACCGAACTGCTGATCTTCATCACGCCGCGGGTCATCTCGGACCGCTCGGTCGCGCATTGAGGCTTTGAACATGAATTTTCAGGGAAATCAACAAATGAAGGCGATCGTCGCGGCGGTGGCAGTGGGTGCGGTCCTGGCCGGTTGCAGCGCGGGCGGTGAACCCCAGAAGACGACAACGACGACCGGCACTGCGAAGGCTGCCGATCTGGTCGTCACGGTCGACAAGGCGTCCATCGCGGATGCCGGCAGCGACTCGGCGACAGTCACCGTCACGGCCGTCGATTCGTCGCGCAACATCGTCGCCGGTGCCCCGGTCACGATCGTTCCCGACCGCAACGGTGTGGTCACGGTCAGTGGCACCACCACGGCCACCGGCACGGGACAGATCACGGGCGTGATCGGGATTGGCGCCGACAAGTCCAACCGCACGATCGACGTCGTCGTCACGTCCGGCAGCATCACCAAGACCGTGCAGATCGCCGTCACCGGCGCCCAGCTCCAGGCCACGCCCAGTTCCGCGGCCCCGGGGGCCACGGCCACGGTGCAGTACGTGGTGACCGACAAGACCGGTGCGGCCATCACCGACGCGCCAATCTCCGTGGCGCTCAACGGCGGTACCACCACCAGTGGCACGACCGATGCCAACGGCGCGTACACCTATTCCTACACCGCGCCGTCGAGCCCGACCGCGAGCATCAGCGCCACGGCAGCGGGCGTGACGGCAACTACCACGGTCACCATCGCCACGACCAACACCAGCCCGGCGAGCGGCACGGTGACGTCGGCGTCACTGGCTGCCAACCCGGCGACCGTCAACGTGAACACGGCGAGTTCCACCACGAACCAGGTCGCGGTGCGCGGCCTGTTCCTGGGCGCGGGCAACGCACCGATCTCGAACGTGCGCGTGCGCTTCGACCTGAACGGAGACCCCAACCTCATCGGCGGCACGCTCACCTCTGGCACCAACCCTGTCTACACCGACGGCAACGGCGTGGCGCTGACCAGCTACGTTCCCGGCACCCGGGGTAGCGGCAACCAGCAACTGACCATCCGCGCCTGTTGGAGCGAGGTCGACTTCGCCGCGGGCACCTGCCCCAACGCGGCGACGGCCAACATCACGGTCGCCCAGAGCGGCGTCAGCATCTCGATCTTCCACAGCAACGCGGTCGTCGCCGACGCCACCAAGCTCACCTACACGCAGCCCTTCACGGTGCAGGTGGTGGACGCCGTCGGGCAGCCGATCCAGGGCGTGCTGGTCACCGGATCGGTCGACCTGCCGCGTTACTACCGTGGCTACTGGGTCGGCCCGGCCCCCTGGTCCCAGGTCGTCTTGAACGTCTGCGACAACGAAGACATCAATCGCAACGGAGTGCTGGAAACCTACTCCAGTGGCGTCACGGAAGACCAGAACAATTCGGGCAAGCTGGAGCCGTACGCCGCCGACGTCGCGATCACGTCCCTGTCGACGGGTTCGAACACCACTGACGCATTCGGCCTGGCGTACTTCAACATGCAGTACGGCCAGAACGTCGCGGGCTGGGACGACTACACGTTGACCTTCAGCGCGCTGGTGTCGGGCACGGAAGGCAAGGCCAGCACGACCGGGACACTGGGCGTGCTCGCATCCGCCATCACCTCCGCGACCACGCCCCCGTTCTACCTCAGCCCGTACAACCTGAACCCGGCCAGCGCGAATCCCGCGGCGGTGGGCACGGCGACCGTCACCGACCCGTCGACCGGCAAGTCAGGCGTGTTGTGCAAGGCCCAGCCCTGACGGAGCACGGAGGCACAGTTCCGGCGATCTCTCTCATCGGAATGCCCGGTTGTGGAAAATCCACGATCGGGCGACAACTGGCGCGCTCGCGCCAGTTGCCGTTTCTGGATTCCGATCACGAGATCGAGCGCTTCCTGGGCTGTTCCATCCGTGAGTTCTTCGATCGCGAAGGCGAGCCCGCCTTCCGCGATGTCGAGGAGCGCGTGATCCGCGAGACGCTCGTGGCGCCCCAGTTGCGCGTCGTCGCCACCGGCGGCGGCAGCGTGCTGCGCCCGGCCAATCGCGAAGTGATGAAGGCCAACGCCACGGTGGTGTACCTGCACACCCTGCCGGAGGATCTTGCGCGCCGCCTGAGCCGCGATACGCAGCGTCCCCTGCTGCAGGTGGCCGACCCGCGCCAGCGCCTGCGCGACCTGTATGCGGTGCGCGATCCGATCTACCGCGAAGTGGCCGACATCGTCGTCGACACCGCGCACAAGTCGGCCACGATGCTGGTCAATCTCATATCCATGCAGCTCGACATGGGCACCGGGGCGCGGCAGGACGCAAAATAGGGGTCGATGCAGACCTCTCCCGAACTTCTCCAGCCGGCCGCCGCGCGGGTCCAGATCGCGCTCGGCGACCGCAGCTACCCCATCCTGATCGGCGGCGACCTGCTGCGCGACGCTCGGACCTGGGCGCCGCAGGCCGACCGCAAGGCCTTCGCGCTGATCGTCACCAACACGACGGTGGACGCGCTCTACGCGGCCCCGCTCGCCGCGGCGCTGGCGCCGCACTTCGCCCGCGTGCGCACGCTGACGCTGCCCGACGGCGAGGTCTACAAGGATCTCGCCCACCTGAACCTGATCTTCGACGAGTTGCTGGGCCAGGAGGCCGATCGGCGAACGGTGCTGTTCGCGCTGGGAGGCGGCGTCGTCGGCGACATGACCGGCTTCGCCGCGGCGTGCTACATGCGGGGCGTGCCCTTCGTGCAGGTGCCCACCACGCTGCTGGCCCAGGTCGACTCGTCGGTGGGCGGCAAGACGGCGGTCAACCACCCGCTGGGCAAGAACATGATCGGCGCGTTCTACCAGCCGCAGCAGGTGGTGTGCGACCTCGACGTGCTCGACACGCTGCCCGACCGCGAGATGTCCGCCGGCCTGGCCGAGGTGATCAAGTACGGCGCGAGCATCGACGTCGAATTCCTGGGCTGGCTCGAGCGCCACATCGACGCCTTGCGCGCGCGCGACCGCGACGCGCTCACGCACGCGGTGCGCCGCTGCTGCGAGATCAAGGCATCCATCGTCGGCGCCGACGAGAAGGAGGCCGGGCTGCGTGCCATCCTCAACCTCGGCCACACCTTCGGCCACGCCATCGAGGCGGGCATGGGCTATGGCGCCTGGCTGCACGGCGAGGGCGTCGGCTGCGGCATGGTGATGGCCGCCGAGCTGTCGGCGCGCCTGGGCCTGGTGAGCACCGCGTTCGCGCGGCGCATCGAGGCGCTGGTCGCGCGCGCCGGCCTGCCCGTGCGCGGACCGGCCGACCTGCCGCCGGCCCGCTACCTGGAGCTGATGCGCGTCGACAAGAAGGCGCAGGGCGGCGACATCCGCTTCGTGCTGCTCGATGGCGAGAGCCACGCCGTCGTGCGTACCGCGCCGGAGGACGTCGTCGTCGACGTCATCACCACGCTTACCGCGGCCGCCTGAGGCCCGCGTTCGACGTGATCGCCAGCCCGCCCGTCGAACGGCCGCCCTATGCGAGCGATCCCGCGATGTCGCGCGGACGCCGGCGCCCCGAAGCCGCGGCGCCCACGCGCACCGAGTTCCAGCGCGATCGCGACCGCATCGTCCACAGCACCGCGTTCCGCCGGCTCGTCTACAAGACCCAGGTCTTCCTCAACCACGAGGGCGACCTGTTCCGCACCCGCCTCACGCACTCGCTCGAGGTGGCCCAGCTCGGACGCTCCGTGGCGCGCACGATGGGCCTGGAGGAAGACCTGGTGGAGGCCATCGCGCTCGCCCACGATCTCGGGCACACGCCGTTCGGGCATGCCGGGCAGGACGCGCTCGACGACTGCATGCGCGATCACGGCGGCTTCGAGCACAACCTGCAGAGCCTGCGCGTGGTCGACGAACTCGAGCTGCGCTACCCCGAGTTCGACGGCCTGAACCTGACGCTGGAGACACGCGAGGGCATCCTCAAGCGCGTGACGCTGGCCCAGGCCCGCGTGCTGGAGGAGCTCGAGCCGGGCGGCGTGGGCCATCGCTTCGTGGCCGGACTGCAGCCGGGCCTCGAGGCCCAACTCACCAACCTGGCCGACGAGATCGCCTACAACACGCACGACGTCGACGACGGCATCCGCTCCGGGCTGCTCGATCACGCCCAGCTGGACGACGTTCCGCTCTACGCGCGCCTGCGCGACGAGGCGCTGGACGCGCACCCGCGCCTGCGCACGCTGCCCGCGCGCCGGCTCGTGCACGAGACGCTGCGGCGCATGCTGTCGCAGATGATCTACGACCTGATCGCCACCAGCCAGGCCGCCATCGATGCGGCGGCGCCCGGCAGCCCGCAGGCCGTGCGCGAGCTGCCGCTGCTGATGCGCTTCGGCGCGCAGATGCGCCACGACAGCAGCGAGCTCAAGCGCTTCCTGTTCGCCAACCTCTACCGCCATCCCGCGGTGACCGCCACCACCGACCGCGCCCGCGACGTCGTGCGCGCCCTGTTCGCGATCTACCTCGACCGCCCGGCCGAGATGAGCGACGAGTTCCAGCAGGCGGTCGACCGGCCGCGCGCCGTGGCCGACTACATCGCCGGCATGACCGACCGCTTCGCGCTCAAGGAGCATCAACGCCTCACCGGCCAGGCGCTGTTCGGCAACTCCTGGGCGTCGTTGGGCCGCACGCCAGGCTGAGAACCTGTGAACGAATCCCACACACCCGCTCGTCCCGCCAAAACGCGCCCGCTCCGCGTTGCAAATGCTCGCCGTAGCCCGAGCTACGTCTGCGCTTTGCGCCTTGATCGGACACGTTTTGGCGTGCCGCTCGGGCGCGCGGGATCCATTCACAGGTTCTGAGATCCCGCCAATCCGGGTTCCTCACGAGATTCGAACAATAGGGGCCAGCTAAACTGCGGCCATGGCCCGCCTCACCCGCCTCTCGCTGCCCGGCCTGCCGCACCACCTGATGCAGATCGGGAACAACCGGCAGGCGATCTTCGTCGACGACGAGGATCGGCAGGCGTGGTGTGCCCACCTGCGCGAGGCCAGCCTCGTGGCCCGCGTCGACATCCACGCCTACGTGCTGATGTCCAACCACGTCCACCTGCTCGCCACGCCGCGCCATGACGCCGACGGCCTCAGCACGATGATGCAGTCGCTGGGGCGGCGCTACGTGGCGGCGTTCAACCGACGCCACGCCCGCTCGGGCACGCTCTGGGAAGGGCGCTTCCGGGCCGCGCTGGTCGATCCCGAGGGCTCGCTGCTGGCCTGCATGCGCTACATCGACAGCCATGCGCAGCGCAGCGGCCTGGTGGCCGATGCCGCCGACTACGCCTGGTCCAGCTGCGCCCATCACCTGGGGCGTCGGCGCGACCCGCTGATCGTCGACCACGCGCGTTATTGGGCGCTCGGCAACACGCCCTTCGAGCGCGAAGGCGCCTTCCGCGGCTACCTCGAGGAAGGCGTCGGGCAGCGCGAGGCCCAGGCGATCTCGCAGGCGACGCGGCGCGGCTGGCCCATCGCCGGCGCCGAGGGTCAGCAACGCCTGGCCGCCCTGCTCGGACGCGAGATCGTGCCGCGGCCGCGCGGTCGCCCGCGGCGCGTCGACCCGCCGGCGGCCTGAAGAACCTGTGAACGGATCCCACACACCCGCTCGTCCCGCCAAAACGCGCCCGCTCTGCGTTGCAAATGCTCGCCGTAGCCCGAGCTACGGCTGCGCTTTGCGCCTTGATCGGACACGTTTTGGCGCGCCGCTCGGGCGCGCGGGATCCATTCACAGGTTCTGACGCCGGGCGGTCCTTCGCCGCCGCCCGCGAGGTCGAGGCGAGCTGGTGGCGCGCCACCGCAATACCCGACGAATTTGCTGCGGGAGCGCGGCAGCGCGGGCGTCGCGATGACGTCCCGCCACGCCAAAGTCTCGGTCAACCCCGTTCCGCGCCGAGCGAATGCACCACATCGATGCGATTTGACGCTGATTCGCCGATTCATTGACTACGGCCCCATTAAATATCGCACCATGTCAATGCAATCAACTTAAACAATACTGACCCCAATTAAATGGGATTGCTCGCGGGCGAGGGCCTGGTTTATTGTTCGGGTTTTCCAGCGCTGAAGAAGGATCCGCCATGAGCAAGGCAGCCCAAGGGCAACCCACCTCGATGACCGACATCGCCGCCGCGGCCGCGGGCGGGCTGTACGACCCCGCGGGCGAGCACGATGCCTGCGGCGTGGGCTTCGTGGCGCACATCAAGGGCCAGCGCGCGCACTCCATCGTCAGCCAGGGCCTGAAGATCCTGGAGAACCTCGACCATCGCGGCGCCGTCGGCGCCGACAAGCTGATGGGCGACGGCGCGGGCATCCTGATCCAGATCCCTGACGAATACTTCCGCGCCGAGATGGCCGCGCTGGGCGTCGAACTGCCGCCGCCCGGCGAGTACGGCGTCGGCCAGATCTTCCTGCCCAAGGAACACGCGTCGCGCCTCGCCTGCGAACAGGAACTCGAGCGCGCCGTGAAGGCCGAGGGCCAGGTGCTGCTGGGCTGGCGCGACGTGCCGGTCGACCGCGAGATGCCGATGTCGCCCACCGTGCGCGCCAAGGAGCCGGTGCTGCGCCAGATCTTCATCGGCCGCGGCGCCGACGTGATCGTGCCCGACGCGCTGGAACGCAAGCTCTACGTGATCCGCAAGACGGCCTCGGCCGCCATCCAGGCGCTCAAGCTCACGCACAGCCGCGAGTACTACGTGCCCAGCATGAGCTGCCGCACCATCATCTACAAGGGCCTGCTGCTGGCCGACCAGGTGGGCAAGTACTACCTGGACCTGGCCGACGAGCGTGTCGTGTCGGCGCTGGCGCTGGTGCACCAGCGCTTCTCCACCAACACGTTCCCGGAATGGCCGCTGGCCCACCCGTACCGCATGGTGGCGCACAACGGCGAGATCAACACCGTCAAGGGCAACTTCAACTGGATGCGCGCCCGCGAGGGCGTGATGAAGTCGCCGGTGCTGGCCGACGACCTGAAGAAGCTCTACCCGATCAGCTTCGAGGGCCAGTCCGACACCGCCACGTTCGACAACACGCTCGAACTGTTGACGATGGCCGGCTACCCGCTCGCCCACGCCGCGATGATGATGATTCCCGAGGCCTGGGAGCAGCACGCCGTGATGGACCTGCGCCGCCGCGCGTTCTACGAGTACCACGCCGCCATGATGGAGCCGTGGGACGGCCCGGCCGCGATGGTGTTCACCGACGGCAAGCAGATCGGCGCCACGCTCGACCGCAACGGCCTGCGTCCGGCGCGCTACATCGTCACCGACGACGACCTCGTGGTGATGGCGTCGGAATCGGGCGTGCTCGACATCCCGCAGAACAGGATCATCAAGAAGTGGCGCCTGCAGCCGGGCAAGATGTTCCTGATCGACTTCGAGCAGGGCCGCATCGTCGACGACGAGGAGCTGAAGAACCAGTTCGCGTCGGCCAAGCCATACCGCCAGTGGATCGACAACGTCCGCGTCAAGCTCGACGAGATCCCGGTGCTCGCGGCGCCGGCGGCCGACGAGGACGCCGGCACGCTGCTCGATCGCCAGCAGGCCTTCGGCTACTCGCAGGAAGACCTGAAGTTCCTGCTGAGCCCGATGGCCACGCTGGGCGAGGAGGGCACGGGCTCGATGGGCAACGACTCGCCCCTGGCCGTGCTCAGCGACAAGAACAAGCCGCTGTACAACTACTTCAAGCAGCTGTTCGCGCAGGTCACGAACCCGCCGATCGACCCGATCCGCGAGGCGATCGTGATGTCGCTGAACTCGTTCATCGGCCCCAAGCCCAACCTGCTGGACATCAACGCGGTGAACCCGCAGATGCGCCTGGAGGTGTCGCAGCCGGTGCTCGACTTCGACGACATGGCCCGCCTGCGCGCCATCGAGAAGCACACCTTCGGCAAGTTCAAGCCGCACGAGATCGACATCGTCTACCCGATCTCGTGGGGCCGCGAAGGCGTCGAGGCCAAGCTCGCCTCGCTGTGCGCCGAAGCGGTCGATGCGATCCGCGGCGGCCACAACATCCTGATCATCACCGACCGCCGCGTGGGCAAGGACTCGGTGGCCATTCCCGCGCTGCTGGCGCTGTCGGCCATCCACCAGCACCTGGTGCGGGAAGGCCTGCGCACCACGGCCGGCCTGGTCGTGGAGACCGGCTCGGCGCGCGAGGTGCACCACTTCGCCGTGCTGGCCGGCTACGGCGCGGAGGCCGTGCACCCGTACCTGGCGCTCGAGACGCTGGGCCAGCTGCACGCCGAGCTCCCGGGCGAGCTGTCGGCCGACAAGGCGGTCTACAACTACATCAAGGCGGTGGGCAAGGGCCTGTCCAAGATCATGTCCAAGATGGGCGTCAGCACGTACATGTCGTACTGCGGCGCGCAGCTGTTCGAGGCCATCGGTCTCGACACGGGCGTGGTGGGCAAGTACTTCCGCGGCACCGCCTCGCAGGTGGGCGGCATGGGCGTGTTCGAGATCGCCGAGGAAGCGCTGCGCATGCATCGTGCGGCCTTCGGCGACGATCCGGTGCTGGCCGAGATGCTGGATGCCGGCGGCGAGTACGCGTGGCGTGCGCGCGGCGAGGAGCACATGTGGACGCCGGACGCGATCGCCAAGCTGCAGCACAGCACGCGCTCGAACAAGTTCGACACCTACAAGGAATACGCTCAGATCATCAACGACCAGAGCAAGCGCCACATGACGCTGCGCGGCCTGTTCGAGTTCAGGATCGACCCGAGCAAGGCGATCCCGCTGGAGGAGGTGGAACCCGCGGCCGAGATCGTCAAGCGCTTCGCCACCGGCGCGATGTCGCTGGGCTCCATCTCCACCGAGGCGCACTCCACGCTGGCGATCGCGATGAACCGCATCGGCGGCAAGAGCAACACCGGCGAAGGCGGCGAGGATCCGGCGCGCTACCGCAACGAGCTCAAGGGCATCCCGATCACGCAGGGCACCAAGGTCTCCGACGTGCTGGGCGACGGCATCATGGTGGCCGACTTCGAGCTCAACGCCGGCGACAGCCTGCGCAGCAAGATCAAGCAGGTCGCGTCGGGCCGCTTCGGCGTCACCACCGAATACCTCGTCTCGGCCGACCAGATCCAGATCAAGATGGCCCAGGGCGCGAAGCCGGGCGAGGGCGGCCAGCTGCCGGGCGGCAAGGTGTCCGACTACATCGGCAAGCTGCGCTACTCGGTGCCGGGCGTGGGCCTGATCTCGCCGCCGCCGCACCACGACATCTATTCCATCGAGGACCTGGCGCAGCTGATCCACGACCTGAAGAACGCCAACCCGCGCGCCGACATCAGCGTCAAGCTGGTCTCGGAAGTGGGCGTGGGCACCATTGCCGCGGGCGTCACCAAGTGCAAGGCCGACCACCTGGTCATCGCCGGGCATGACGGCGGCACCGGCGCCTCGCCGTGGTCGTCCATCAAGCACGCCGGCACGCCGTGGGAACTGGGTCTCGCCGAGACGCAGCAGACGCTGGTGCTGAACCAGTTGCGCGGCCGCGTGCGCGTGCAGGCCGATGGCCAGATGAAGACCGGCCGCGACGTCGTCATCGGCGCGCTGCTGGGCGCCGACGAGTTCGGCTTCGCCACCGCGCCGCTGGTGGTCGAGGGCTGCATCATGATGCGCAAGTGCCACCTGAACACCTGCCCGGTGGGCGTGGCCACGCAGGATCCGGTGCTGCGCAAGAAGTTCGCCGGCCGCCCCGAGCACGTCGTCAACTTCTTCTTCTTCATCGCCGAAGAGGCGCGCCAGATCATGGCGCAGCTGGGCATCCGCAAGTTCGACGACCTCATCGGCCGCAGCGAGCTTCTTGATACCCGCAAGGGCATCGCCCACTGGAAGGCCTGCGGCCTCGACTTCGCCAAGGTGTTCCACCAGCCCGCGATGCCGGCCAACGTCTCGCGCCTGCACAACGATCACCAGGACCACGGCCTGGACAAGGCCCTCGACAACAAGCTGATCGAGCGCTCGCGCCCGGCCATCGAGCGCGGCGAGAAGGTGCAGTTCATGGAGGACGCGCGCAACCTGAACCGCTCGGTCGGCGCGATGCTGTCGGGCGAGCTGATCCGCCAGCGCCCCGAAGGCCTGCCGGACCACACGCTGTTCATCCAGATGGAAGGCACGGGCGGCCAGAGCTTCGGCGCGTTCCTGGCGCAGGGCATCACGCTGTACCTGATCGGCGACTCCAACGACTACACCGGCAAGGGGATGTCGGGCGGCCGCGTGGTGGTGCGCCCCAGCATCGAGTTCCGCGGCGACGCCACCAAGAACATCATCACCGGCAACACGGCGCTGTACGGCGCCACCAGCGGCGAGGCCTACTTCCGCGGCGTGGCGGGCGAGCGCTTCGCGGTGCGCCTGTCGGGCGCCTCGGCGGTCGTCGAGGGCACCGGCGACCACGGCTGCGAGTACATGACCGGCGGCACGGTGGTGGTGCTGGGCAGGACGGGCCGCAACTTCGCGGCCGGCATGTCCGGCGGCGTGGCCTATGTCTACGACGAGGACGGCAAGTTCGCCGAGCGCTGCAACACGGCGATGGTGAGCCTGGACCGCATCCTCACCGCCGACGAGCAGGCCAAGGCCATCGAGCGCGCCGTCTGGCACAAGGGCGAGACCGACGAGGCGCTGCTGCGCCAGATGATCGAGTCCCACCACAAATGGACGGGCAGCCTGCGCGCCCGCGAGATCCTCGACCACTGGGCCGACTCGCGCTCGCGCTTCGTGAAGGTGTTCCCGAACGAGTACAAGCGCGCGCTCGGCGAGATCCACGCGAAGTCCGAGGCCGGCGTCACCATCGCGAAGGCGAAGGCCAGCAAGTCGCAGAGCGTCCCCGCCAAGTAAGGCCAGCCAGAAGAACGTGCACGCGGCCCGCGCGGAAAGCGGGCCGCGCCACTGAAACCAGCATCAGGAAGAGAACATGGGAAAAGTCACCGGCTTCATGGAGTACGAGCGCCTCGAGGAGGGCTACGCGCCGGTGCCGACGCGCCTGAAGCACTACAAGGAATTCGTCGTCGGCCTGAAGGCGGACGACGCCAAGGTGCAGGCCGCGCGCTGCATGGACTGCGGCACGCCGTTCTGCAACAACGGCTGCCCGGTCAACAACATCATTCCGGACTTCAACGACCTGGTCTATTCGAACCAGTGGAAGCACGCGGCCACGGTGCTCCATTCGACCAACAACTTCCCCGAGTTCACCGGCCGCATCTGCCCGGCGCCGTGCGAGGCCGCGTGCGTGCTCAACGTCAACGACGACGCGGTGGGCATCAAGTCCATCGAGCACGCCATCGCCGACCGCGCGTGGGAAGAGGGCTGGATCGTGCCGCAGAAGGCCGCGGTGCGCACCGGCAGGAAGGTCGCGGTCGTCGGCTCCGGCCCGGCCGGCCTGGCTGCCGCGCAGCAGCTCGCGCGCGCCGGCCATGACGTGACGGTGTTCGAGAAGAACGACCGCGTCGGCGGCCTGCTGCGCTACGGCATCCCCGACTTCAAGATGGAGAAGACCCACATCGACCGCCGCGTGGCGCAGATGGAGGCCGAGGGCGTCGTCTTCCGCACCGGGGTGGTGGTGGGCGAGTGGCCCAAGGGCACGAAGATCACCAACTTCGGCAAGGAGGCGGTGAGCGCCGAGCAGCTGAAGTCGGAGTTCGACGCGGTGCTGCTGGCCGCGGGCTCCGAGGTCTCGCGCGACCTGCCGGTGCCGGGCCGCGACCTCGACGGCGTGCACTACGCGATGGAGTTCCTGCCGCTGCAGAACAAGGTCAACGCCGGCGACAAGGTCAAGGGCCAGACCCTGGCCACCGGCAAGAACGTGATCGTGATCGGCGGAGGAGACACCGGCAGCGACTGCGTGGGCACCAGCAACCGGCATGGCGCCAAGAGCGTCACGCAGTTCGAGCTGATGCCCATGCCGCCCGAGCAGGAGAACAAGCCGCTGGTGTGGCCGTACTGGCCCACCAAGCTGCGCACGTCGTCGTCGCACGACGAGGGCTGCTCGCGCGAGTTCGCCATCGCCACCAAGGAGTTCCTGGGCGACAAGGGCAAGCTCACCGGGCTGAAGACGGTGCACATCGAGTTCAAGGACGGCAAGCTCGTCGAGGTGGCCGGCACCGAGAAGGTGTGGCCGGCCGAGCTGGTGCTGCTGGCCATGGGCTTCACCAATCCGCTGGGCAGCCTGCTGCAGTCCTTCGGCGTGGATGCCGATTCGCGCGGCAACGCCAAGGCCGGCGTCGACGAGAAGGCGGGCTACCGGACCAACGCCGACAAGGTGTGGGCAGCGGGCGACGTGCGCCGCGGCCAGTCGCTGGTGGTGTGGGCGATCCGCGAAGGCCGCCAGGCCGCGCGCGCGATCGACCTGGCGCTGATGGGCGCCAGCACGCTGCCGCGCTGAGCCATGGCCCCTAGGTGACGGACGGGCGCCGCGGCGCCCGTTCCCGTTGAGCGGCACGGAAGAACCCGCCACCCTGTTGCCATAACGCGACGAAGATCGTTGCCTAGGCAGCCTTTGTGGGGTTATCCGTGGGGGTTCATTACGTGCGCCGCCGAGTTCGCACACAATGCGGCAGCGGGAAACCCCTTATGCTCACCCGCCTGGACAGTATCCAGAAAGGTCAGGGCGGCGAAGCTGCTCTACCGACACTCCCACCTTGGCGCCGCTGACGCGGCCGGACGCCGGATTGAACACCGACAACCTCATCCAGATCGACCACGTGACCTTCGGCTACGACGCGAGCCGGACGATCCTGAACGATGTGTCACTGCAATTCGCGCGGGGCAAGGTCACGGCCATCCTGGGCGGGTCCGGCTGCGGCAAGACGACGCTGCTGCGCCTGATCGGCGGCGTCCACAAGCCCCAGAAGGGCCGCGTGGTCTTCGACGGCGCCGAGATCGACACCCGTGACCGCGACCAGCTCTACGCCATCCGTCGCCGCCTGGGCATGCTGTTCCAGTTCGGCGCGCTGTTCACCGACCTGAGCGTCTACGAGAACGTCGCGTTCCCGCTGCGCGAGCACATGGAACTGAGCGAGACCATGATCCGCGACATCGTGCTGATGAAGCTCAACGCGGTGGGCCTGCGCGGCGCCGCGCAGCTGCGCATCTCCGAGGTCTCGGGCGGCATGGCGCGCCGCATCGCGCTCGCGCGCGCGGTCGCGCTCGACCCGGAAGTGATCATGTACGACGAGCCCTTCGCCGGCCTCGACCCGATCTCGATGGGCGTCACCGCCAACCTGATCCGCCGCCTGAACGACACCACCGGCGCCACGTCGCTGATGGTCTCGCACGACGTGCAGGAGTGCTTCGCCATCGCCGACTACTGCTACCTGATGATGCCCGGCGGCATCGTGGTGGCGCACGGCAGACCCGAGGAACTCAATCAGTCCACCGATCCGCAGGTGCGCCAGTTCATTCGCGGCGAGCCCGACGGGCCGATCAAGTTCCACTATCCGGCACCGCCGTTCGCCGAAGCGCTGGGGCTGCCGCAATGATCGCCTTCGTCAACTCGCTCGGGCAGGCCACGCTGCGCGCCTTCGCCGCGCTGGGCCATGCGGCCTACTTCTCCGTCGACCTGGCGCGCTACACGCCGGCGTCGCTGCGGCGCTTCGGCCTGGTCGTCGACCAGATCTACGCCATCGGCTATCGCTCCCTCACCATCATCGTGGCCTCCGGCTTCGCGGTGGGCTGCGTGCTGGCGCTGCAGATGTACTACGCGCTGGTGCCGTTCGGCGCGGCCGAATCGCTGGGCCTGGTCGTCAACCTGTCGCTGGTGCGCGAGCTCGGGCCGGTGGTCACCGCGCTGCTGTTCGCCGGCCGCGCGGGCACGGCGCTCACCGCCGAGATCGGCCTGATGAAGGCGGGCGAGCAGCTGTCGGCGATGGAGCTGATGGCCGTCGACCCGCGCAGCCGCGTGCTGGCGCCGCGCTTCCTGGCGGGCATCGTGTCGATGCCCATCCTGGCCATCCTGTATTCGGCGATCGGTATCCTCGGTGCCTGGCTCATCGCCGTCCAGCTGATCGGCGTGGACCCGGCCAACTTCTGGTCGATCATGCAGTCCAAGGTCGACATCACGCGAGACGTGGGCAACGGCATCGTCAAGTCGTTCGTCTTCGGCGTGATCTGCACCGGAGTCGCCCTGTACCAGGGCTATGAAACACAGGCGACGCCCGAAGGCGTGGCCTATGCAACCACGCGCACGGTGGTGTTCTCCTCGCTGGCGGTACTGGCGATGGACTTCATCCTCACCGCAATGATGTTTTCGACGTCGTGATCAGCGGCGTCAAGGGCTTGAATCGGATCTGACATGGCAAAGAAAAGCACAGAGACCCTGGTGGGCGTTTTCGTCTTGCTGGGCATCATCGCCCTCGCATTCCTGGCACTGAAGGCGGCGAACCTCGCCAGCTTCAGCGCGGCGAAGACCTACACCGTACGCGCCCGCTTCGACAACATCGGCGGCCTGAAGAAGAATGCGCCCGTGCGCAGCGCGGGCGTGTCGGTCGGCCAGGTCACGTCGATCACGCTGGACAAGAACACCTACCAGGGCCTCGTGATCATGAAGATCAACGAGGGCGTGCAGTTCCCGGTCGACTCGTCGGCCAAGATCCTCACCGCCGGCCTGCTGGGCGACCAGTACGTGGGCATCGAGCCCGGCTCCGACGACAAGAACCTGGCCAACAACGACCTGATCAAGCAGACGCAGTCCGCCGTGGTTCTGGAGAACCTCATCGGCCAGCTGATCTTCAACAAGGCCGCCGACGCCGGCACGGCCGCGCCCGCGCCGGCCCCTGGCTCGTCGCTTGCCCCTGCTCCGGCCGCCTCCGCGGCGGTCACGGAATCCAAGAAATGACCTTCCTCGCCCTGGTCCGCGCGCTGTCGCGCGTCGTCGCCGCCCTCGCCGTCGCCGCCGCCGCGGGTTGCGCGACGACGCCGGGCGTGGATCACCAGGACCGGCGCAGCGCCGGCCCGAAGGATCCGTACGAGAGCGTCAACCGCAAGGTGTTCGCGTTCAATGACACGCTGGATACCTATGCGCTCAAGCCGGTCGCGACCGCGTACAACAAGGTCGTCCCGTCCCCGGTGCGCACCGGCATCCACAACTTCTTCGGCAACTTCTCGGACGCCTGGTCGGCCGTCAACCAGTTGCTGCAGGGCAAGCCGGGCGACGCCGGCACGATGACGCTGCGCGTGCTGACCAACACGACCCTCGGCATGGCCGGCCTGTTCGATCCCGCCACCCGCCTGGGCCTGGAGCGCAAGCCCGAGGATCTCGGCCTCACGCTGGGACACTGGGGCCTCGAGCCCGGCCCGTACCTGGTGCTGCCGCTGTTCGGCGCGTCCGACATCCGCGACGGCCTCGCGCTGCCCTTCGACACCTACGTCTCGCCCGCGCTGCTGGTGGCGCCCAAGTACTGGAAGGAACTGGGCGTCGACGCCGTCGGCGTGATCGACACCCGCGCCGGCCTGCTGGGCGCCAGCCAGATGCTCGACGAGCTGGCGTTCGACCGCTACACCTTCCTGCGCGACGCCTACATCACGCGGCGCCGCAGCCTGGTCTACGACGGCAACCCGCCCGACCTGCCCGACGAGGACGACGACGACCCGAAGTCGGCGCCCGCGCCGGCCACGCCGCCGTCGCAGCCGGCGCCCGGCGGCGTCACGCCGGCGCCGATTCCCGCATCGTCCCCGACGTTGCCGGTGCCCCCGACCGGCCCGGTGCCCACGCCGCCGCCGCCCGCATCGGGCCCGCAGACCTGAGCCGTACGTATCTTTGCATGTCGCCCTTGTGAACCAAGCCGTCGCGACCGGCGTTATGGAGAAGAGCGAACCCCCGCTCGAAAGGACAAGAATGTTTCAACGCACGATTTCTTCGCTGATCTTCGCCGCCGCCACCCTCGGCGCCACCGCCGCGTTCGCGCAGACCGCGCCGGACGTGCTGATCAAGCAGGTGGCCGGTGACGTCATCGAGTCGGTCAAGAACGACAAGGCCATCCAGGCCGGCGACGTTTCCCGCATCCAGGGCCTGGTCGATACGCAGGTCATGCCGCACGTCGACTTCCAGCGCATGACGGCAGCCGCGGTTGGCCGCGCCTGGAAGACCGCGACGCCCGACCAGCAGGCCAAGCTGCAGGCCGAGTTCAAGACGCTGCTGATCCGCACCTACGCCGGCGCGCTGACGAAGGTGAACGCGCAGACCTCGATCGAGCTGAAGCCCACGCGCTCGGCGCCGGACGACGGCGACGTCGTCATCCGCACCAACATCAAGGGCACGGGCGGCGACCCGGTCGGCATCGACTACCGCCTCGAGAAGCAGCCGGCCGAGTGGAAGATCTACGACGTCAACGTCCTCGGCGTCTGGCTGGTCGACCAGTACAAGGGCAGCTTCGCGCAGCAGATCGCCTCCGGCGGCGTCGACGGCCTCATCAGCGCCCTGGTCGCGAAGAACAAGGCCCCGGCCGCCAAGTGATGAGCGCGACGGGCGTGATGACCTCGCTGCCGGCCAGCGTCACCTTGAAGGACGCGCAGGCGATCCTGGAATCGCTGCGCCAGTCCTTTGCCGCCGATACCGGCGACGTCTGGCGCATCGACGCCGCGCCCGTCACGCAGCTCGACACGTCGGCGCTGGCGGTGCTGCTCGAATGCTCGCGCATTGCCGCCGCGGCCAGGCGCAAGCTGCAGGTCGTCAACGCACCTGCGCGCATGAGCGACCTGGCGCACCTGTACGGCGTCGATGAGCTGCTCGGGATCGCGGTGAGCGATTTCACGCCGGTCACGCTGAACGGCTCGGCGAAGGCATCGGAAATTCCGGTCGTGCCTATCCTGCGCTGAGCGCCGTCGCATCGACAAGAAACCCGCCGCCGGCGGGTTTTTCTATTCGGGCGTGGCGTAGCGCCGCGCGCGCAGGTTGCGCTTGATCTCCTGCAGCACGGGCCGCAGTTCCTGGCCCAGCCGCAGCGCGACGCCGGTGGTCAGGATGTCGATGATCATCAGGTGCAGCATGCGCGACACCATCGGGCTGTAGCGGTCGAAGTCCTCGGGGTGGTCGGCGGCCAGCAGGATTTGCGAATTGGACTGGGTCAGCTGCGCCAGCGGCGAGGCGCTCGCGGTGATCACGATCAGCGTTGCGCCCTTCTTGCGCGCGATATCGGCCACGTCGATCAGGTCGCGGCTGCGGCCCGAGTTGCTGATGATGACGGCGCAGTCGCCCTGGCCCAGCATCGTGGCGCTCATCACCTGCACGTGGCCGTCGCTGCTGGCCGAGGTGTTCACGCCCAGGCGGAAGAACTTGTGCTGCGCGTCCTGCGCGACGATGCCGGAGTTGCCGACGCCGTAGAACTCGATGCGCCTCTTGTTGAGGCCGGTGTCGGTCAGCGCCGCGATCGCGCGCTCGAACGCGTGGCCCTGCGCGTTGTTGCGGTACTTCAGCATCGCGCTGACGGCGTTGTCGATCACCTTGACGATCAGCTCCCCCGGCCCGTCGTCCTCGTCCACCGAGCGGTGCACGAAGGGCACGCCCTCGTTGACGGTGCCGGCCAGCTTCAGCTTGAAGTCGGCCAGGCCGTCGTAGCCCACGCTGCGGCAGAAGCGCACGACGGTGGGCTTGGACACGTGCGAGCGCTCCGCGAGCTCGCCCACCGGCGTCGACGCGAAGCCGCGCGGATCGCTCAGCACGAGCTTGGCCACGCGTTGTTCGGCGGGCGGCAGTGCCGGGATGGACGCGCGGACGCGCTCGAGCATCGTCATGTGATGTTCACTCTTCCTCTGCCCATGCGAACCCGTCCCGGGCGATCAGCGAACTCGCGGCCGCCGGGCCCCAGCTGCCGGACGCGTACGAACGCGGCGGCTCGGAGTCGTTGGCCCAGGCGTCGAGGATAGTGCCGACCCAGCGCCAGGCCTGTTCCTGCTCGTCGCTGCGCACGAACAGGTTCAGGCGGCCGGCGATCGCGTCGAGCAGCAGGCGTTCGTAGGCGCCGACGCGGTCGGTCGGGAAGGCCTTGTCGAAGTCCAGGTCCAGCGACACGGTGCCCAGCTGTTCAGCCGTGCCCGCGGAGGCGAGGCCGCCCTTGGCCGCCTGCAGGGTCAGCTCGAGGCCGTCCTCGGGCTGGAGCTTGATGATCAGCTGGTTGGCTCGGTTCGGGCCGGCGAAGATCGGGTGCGGCACGGGGCGGAAGTTGATGACGATCTGCGCGTCGCGCGCCGCGAGCCGCTTGCCGGTGCGGATGTAGAACGGCACGCCGGCCCAGCGCCAGTTCTCCACCTCGGTGCGCAGCGCCAGGAAGGTCTCGGTGTGGCTGCCCGCGGGCACCTTCACCTCGTCGAGGTAGCCCGGCACGGCGCGGCCGTCGATGTTGCCGGCGCGGTACTGGCCGCGCACCACGTCGCGCGCGACGCTCTCGCGCGTGAAGGGCTTCAGCGAGCGCAGCACCTTCAGCTTCTCGTCGCGGATCGCGTCGGCGTCGTTGGTGGCCGGCGGCTCCATCGCGATCATGGTGAGCAGCTGCAGCGCGTGGTTCTGCACCATGTCGCGCAGCGTGCCGGTGCGGTCGTAGAAGTCGCCGCGCGTGCCCACGCCCAACGACTCGGCCAGCGTGATCTGGATGTTGGCGATGCTCTGGCGGTTCCACAGCGGCTCGAACATCGCGTTGCCGAAGCGCAGCGCCATCAGGTTCTGCACCGAGGGCTTGCCGAGGTAGTGGTCGATGCGGAAGGCCTGCTTCTCGGCGAAGACCGACTTCACGACGCGGTTGATCTCCTGCGCGCTGGCCAGGTCGTGGCCCAGCGGCTTCTCGAGCACCACGCGCACGTGCGGGCCGTTCAGCTTGGCGGCGCCCAGTTGCTCGCAGATCTGCGGGAACAGGTGCGGGCTGGTGGCCAGGTACAGCACGGCGGTGTCGGCGCCGCGCGCGTCGATCCACTGCTTCAGGCCGGCGTAGTCGTCGGGCTTGGACAGGTCCATGCGGCGGTAGTGCAGCAGCTCGGCAAAGCGCGCAAACTCCTCGTCGCTGGGCTGCTTGGAGCGATCCACCTCGACGAAGCGCTCCTTGATGAAGGCGCGGTACTCGTCGTCGGTGCGCTCGTCGCGGGCCACGGCCAGGATGCGGCCGCCTTCCGGCAGCTTGCCGTGGCGGAAGGCCTGGAACAGCGCCGGCATCAGCTTTCTCCAGGTGAGGTCGCCAGTGCCGCCGAAGAATACGAGATCAAAGGACATGATGTTTCTTGTGAAGCAGGGTGGAGACCCGGCGTTGCCGCTGCTGAGTACCGGGGCTTGTCTCTGAGTAGTGGTGGTGTAACTTTGTTTCAGGAATAATGATGCCGAAGTTTCTTCCCGCGGTCAAATCCGCCACCCGCTTTCTCTTCAGGGGATGACATGAACCAGCTCGACCAACTCAAGGCCTTCACCGTCGTGGTGGCCGACACCGGCAACTTCAGGCAGATGGCGCAGTACGCGCCGCGCGACGCCACCACCAACCCGTCGCTGATCCTCAAGGCCGTCCAGCAGGCCGACTACGCGCCGCTGCTGACCGACACCGTGGCCGCGCACAGGGGCAAGCCGCTTGCCGACGTCGTCGACCAGGTGCTGGTGCGCTTCGGCCTCGAGATCCTGAAGGTGGTGCCGGGCCGCGTGAGCACCGAGGTCGACGCGCGCCTGTCGTTCGACACCAAGGCCACCGTGGCCCGCGCCCGCGGCATCATCAAGCTGTACGAGGCCGCGGGCATCGGCCGCGAGCGCGTGCTCATCAAGATCGCCTCCACCTGGGAAGGCATCGCCGCCGCGCGCGAGCTGGAGGCCGACGGCATCCACTGCAACCTCACGCTGCTGTTCTCGTTCTGCCAGGCCGTGGCTTGCGGCGACGGTGGCATCACGCTGATCTCGCCCTTCGTTGGCCGCATCTACGACTGGTACAAGAAGCAGGCCGGCGCAAAGTGGGACGAGGCCGCGCAGGCCGGCGCCAACGACCCGGGCGTGCAGTCGGTCACCCGCATCTTCAACTACTACAAGAAGTTCGGCATCGCCACCGAGGTGATGGGTGCGAGCTTCCGCAACGTCGGCCAGATCCAGGCGCTCGCCGGCTCCGACCTGCTCACCATCAGCCCCGAACTGCTGGGCTCGCTGCAGGCCGACTCGGCGCCGCTGCCCAAGGCGCTCGACGCCGAGGCCGCCAAGGCCCTGGCGCTGGATCGCGTGCGCTTCGACGAGGCGGCGTTCCGCTTCGCGCTCAACGAGGACGCGATGGCCACCGAGAAGCTCGCGGAAGGCATCCGCGCGTTCGCCGCCGACTCCGTCAAGCTCGACAAGCTGATCGAGGCCGCGTGATGGCCGGCCAACGCTGCGACAACACGGAGGCCTGGGGCGCGCTGCGGGCGCACTACGACACGCGTGGACGGCAGTTCGACCTGCGCACCGCCTTCGCCGCGGACGCCGAGCGCTTCGCCCGTTTCGGCGTCGAGGCCCCGGGTGTCTTCGCCGACCTCTCCAAGAATCGCTGGGATGCCAGCACCCGCGCGCTGCTGACGGGCCTGGCCGCCGAGTGCGGCCTCGAGGCGCGCCGCGACGCGATGTTCGCCGGCGAGCCCATCAACCTCACCGAAGGCCGCGCAGTGCTCCACACGGCGCTGCGCGCGCCGGCCGGCGCGAAGTCGCTGGGCGTGGTGACCGACGCAGCGATCGCCGAGGTGCACTCGGTCCTCGAGCCGTTGCTCGCCTACGCGGAACGCGTGCGCGCGCAGGCCGGCACCCAGTTCACCGACGTGCTCAACATCGGCATCGGCGGTTCCGACCTCGGCCCGCAGATGGCCGTGATCGCGCTGGAGGAGTTCGCGCATCCCAAGCTGCGCTTCCACTTCGTCTCCAACGTCGACGGCCACGACATCGCGCCGGTGCTCAAGCGCCTGGACCCCGCGAAGACGCTGGTGATCGTCGCCTCCAAGACCTTCACCACGCAGGAGACGCTGGCCAACGCCAACGTCGCGCGCGAGTGGTTCACCGCCAACGGCGGCACCGACGTCGCGTCGCACTTCGTGGGCGTCACCACCAACATCGAGGCCGCCGCGAAGTTCGGCATCACCACCACCTTCGGCTTCTGGGACTGGGTGGGCGGCCGCTACTCGCTGTGGAGCGCGATCGGCCTGTCGCTGGCGATCGCCATCGGCGCCGACGGCTTCAGGGAGTTCCTGGCCGGCGCGCACGCGATGGACGAGCACTTCCGCAGCACCCCGCTGGCGCACAACCTGCCGGTGCAACTGGCGTTGCTGGACGTCTGGTATCGCAACTTCCACGGCTTCACCAGCCGCAGCGTCGCGCCGTATCACCAGGGCCTGAAGCGCCTGCCGGCCTACCTGCAGCAGCTCGAGATGGAGTCCAACGGCAAGCGCGTGGACGTCGACGGCCACGCGCTGCCGTTCGCCACCAGCCCCGTCGTCTGGGGCGAGCCCGGCACCAACGGCCAGCACGCCTACTTCCAGATGCTGCACCAGGGTACCGACGTCATCCCGGTGGAATTCATTGCCGTCAGGTCGCCGGCGGCCGGCCACGACGGCCTGTATGCCGACCTGCATTCGAAGCTGCTCGCCAACTGCCTCGCGCAGTCGCAGGCGCTGATGCAGGGCAAGGCGGCATCGGAGGCCGCGACGGAGACGCCGCCGACGGCCTCGCGCACGATCGCGCGCGAGGTGCTCGCCGAGCACCGCGGCTTCCCGGGCAACCGCCCCAGCACGACGCTGGTGCTGGACGCGCTCACGCCGCGCACGCTGGGCGCGCTGATCGCGCTGTACGAGCACCGCGTGTTCTGCAGCGGCGCGCTGTGGGGCATCAACAGCTTCGACCAGTGGGGCGTGGAGCTCGGCAAGGCGCTGTGCAACGCGCTGCTGCCGCGCTTTTCCAGCGGCGCCACCGACGGGCTGGACGGCTCGACGGCCGGACTGCTCAGCCGCCTGCTCTCGAAGCGATGAGCGCGCTCCCGAACGACCGCGCCTTCGTGTTCGACTTCGGTCGCGTGGTGTTCCGCTGGCGTCCCGAGGCGCTGCTGGGCGCCGCGCTGCCGCATCGCGCGACCGACGCCGAGGCCACCCGCCACTGGGTGGCGCAGGTGTTCCAGGGCTACGGCGGCGACTGGGGCGACTTCGATCGCGGCGTGGTGACGCCGGCCGACCTCGCACGCCGAATCGCCGCGCGCACCGGACTCACGCCCGACGAGGTCATCGCCGTCATCGAGCGCGCGCCGCACGAACTGCAGCCGCTGCCCGACACGGTCGCATGGATGCGCCGCCTGCACGCGCAGGGCCGCACCATGCACTACCTCTCGAACATGCCCGAGCCCTTCGCGGCGCATTTCGAGCGCACGCACGACCTGATGGCGATGTTCGAGTCGGGCGTGTTCTCGGCGCGGGTGAACCTGCTCAAGCCCGAGCCCGAGATCTTTGCGCATGCGGTCCGGGTGTTCGGCCGCGCGCCGTCGCAGCTGCTGTTCCTCGACGACCACCTGCCCAACGTCGTCGCCGCGCGCGCGGCCGGCTGGCAGGCCATCCACTTCGTCGACGCGGCGCAGGCCGAGGCGCAAGCGCTCGCATTGGGCTGGTGATGCGTGAATGACTGTCGCGTGGAGTTCACGCGACAGCGGCGCACTCGTCCAACTCGTCCAGGACCAAGTACCCTTGCGGCACGCGAGTTGCTCGCGTCCGGAGGCGGTGTGCACGCGCATCGCCGGGAGCCCGGGCGCGGGATGGGAGACGGGCCTGTCACCCCGTCAGGGACACAACGATGCCGAAGATCCTGGTCGTGGACGATCTCCGCGACACTGCCGATAGCCTGGCCCTGCTGTTCGATGCGCTGGGGCACCAGACGATGACGTCCTACGATGGCCAGCAGGCCCTCGAGGCCGCGCAGTCGTTCGGGCCGGACATCGTGTTCCTGGACATCAACATGCCCATCCTCGACGGCTACGACGCCGCGCGCTCGTTGCGCCGCCTGCTCGTCGACGCGCCGCCGGTGCTGGTGGCGCTGACGGCCGTGTCGGGGCCGGACGCCAAGCGCCGGGCCGACGCCGCCGGCTTCGACTTCTACGTCACGAAGCCGGCCGACTTCAACATGCTGATCACCATCGTCGACGACCTGTCGAGGCGGATGGAAGGCAAAGCTCACTGAGCCCTTTGCCGTGCACGCGCGCGCCGGAACTGCCGGTCCGTGCCGAAGCCGGCCAGCGCCACCGCCTGCGCCGTGGGCAGCCCGCGCGCCAGCGCCTGCTCGGCGAGCCCGCTGCGGATGCGCTCCACGTAGTCGCGCGGCGACACGCCGGCGTGATCCTTGAACAATCGCGCGAGGTGGCGCGGCGTCACGTGCGCCACGGCGGCCAGCGCCGGCACGTCCCAGTCGTGGCCGGGCCGCTCGCACACGGCGTTCTGCACGCGGTGCACCGCCGGATGCAGGTGGTTGCGGCCGTCGAGCAGCGGCGAGCGCTGCGGGTCGTCGGCGCCGCGGCGCTGGAACACCACCATGGTCTCGGCCACCGCCGCCGCGATCGCGTCGCCGCAGGTGTCGCCGATGCAGTGCAGCGCCAGGTCGATGCCGGCGGTGACGCCCGCGCTGGACCACACCGGGCCGTCGACGACGAACACGCGGTTGGCGCAGACCTGGGCCTCGGGCGCCAGCCGGGCCAGCACGTCGAGATGCTCATGGTGCGTCGTCACCTGGCGCCGCCCCAGTAAACCGGCGTCGGCCGCGAGCAAGGTGCCCACGCACACGGTCAGCAGGCCATGCGCCGTGGCTTGCGCCAGCGCGGGGGCAACCACCTTCGTCAGCCAGTGGCGCGCTCCCAGCCAGCCGTTGCGCTGCAGCGTGGGCAGGCTCTCCTTGAGGCCCGGACGCCCGAGCAGCACCACCCAGGCGCCGGGTGGCAGGCGGTCCGGCAAGGGCTCGAGGCCCGCCAGGGTCAGGCCGATCGACGTCGAGGCCTGTGGCGTGGCGCTGATGTAGCGCAGCGCGAACGCCGGTGGCCTGCCGCGGGCGGCGAGCTGCTGGTTGGCGAGGCGGAAGGCCTCGGCCGGCCCGACGAGATCCAGCAGCAGCGTGTCGGGCAGCACCAGGAACAGGACGTCGATCAACGTGGCCTCCGGACTCAGCGAGCCCGCGCCAGCGCCTCGTCCACCGTCGCGAGCGTGGCGAAGCGGTTCACCAGCACGGTCTCGGTGCGCTCGCGGATCTCGGCGGCGGCCAGCGTCCTGCCGGCCGGCGTGGTCATGTCGAAGGTGAGGGTGGCGTCGCCGACGAAGTCGACCTCCCAGCCCTCGTCGCTGGCGTGGCGCGTGGTGGTCTCGCAGCACTGTTCGGTGCGGATGCCGGCCACGATCACGCGGCGGATGCCGTTGGCGGTGAGCCATTGCGCGAGCGGCGTGCCCACCAGCGCGCTGTGGCGATGCTTCTCGATCGTGAGCGCGGCCTCGAACGGCGCCAGCCCGGCGAGCGGCCGGATGAACGGGCTGCCGTGGGCGAACGGGTTGTCGGGCGTCTGCGGGCCGTCGGTGTGGAACACGCGCACGATGGGGATGCCGTGCGCCTGCGCGCCGTCGACCAACGCGTTGACGTGCGCGAGGAACGCGTCGGCGCCGGTTTGAGACCAGTATGGCCGTTGCGGGAAGGATTCCTGGACGTCGATCAGAAGCAAGGCGGTCTGCATGGTGTTCTCCTGTGAGTGGATGGACGAATCTTCACTCCGGCAGGACATTCTGGCAGCACCGCCGCGCGACCACTTGCGGACGTTTCAGGACATCATTGCCAGGCCGCCATCCCGTCGATTGCCTGTACCGCGGCCTCGCGCGACTGCGTGAGCACCGCCTTCTTCCACTCGGGCGTGTCGGTGAAGAACGCGCGTCGCATCGACGCCCGCGCGACCTGGGCCTGTTCGGGGTGCGGCGGGCGTTGCCGCGCCACCCAGTGATCCTGGCGCAGCGCGGCCAGCACCACCTCGGGCGGCTGCGTGCCGAACTCCAGCGTGATGCCGGCGTAGGCGGCCTGCGGGCACTCCTCGTAGACGGCATGCCACAGGTTGCCGTGCAGGTCGGCGGAGCTCGACGAGCCGTCCTCGGTGAACGTGATGCGGTTGCCCCACCAGGCCTTGGCGCGGTGCTTGGCGGTGTCGTCGTCGCGGCAGGCGAAGATGCGCTCGCCCCGGCCGCTCTCGCCCAGCCCGCTGTGGACGTCGATCCAGCCGAGCTGGCGGCAGCGCGCGGCATGCTGGCGCAGCACCATGCGCAGCGTCTGTTGGCTCCAGGTGGGCGCCGTGCCGCCGTAGAACAGGCCGTCGGGATGCCGGTACTGGCCGCTCGAGATCGCCGCCTGCAGCGCCGCCATGCCGTGCGCGGCGGCATAGGCCATCAGCTGGCGCTCGTCTTCGGCCCGCGGCGGCCACGCCTGCGGCAACAGCAGGGCGGCGAGCTGGTCATAGCCCGGGTTGCCCGGCAGCGGACGGCGGAAATCGACGAAGTTGCGGTTGAGGTCGACGCCCTCGTGCGTGACGCGGCGGCCCAGCGAGAAGCCCCACGGGTTGAGCGCGTGGATGAACAGCAGCGCCACGCCGGCGAGGCGCGCCTTGGTGCGGAAGGCTTCGTCGTGCAGCAGGGCCACCTGGGCGCCGGAGCCGCAGTAGCCCTCCACGCCGTGGCAGCCGCTGGAGACGATCAGCAGCGCGTCGGCGTCGTCGGCACCCACGCGCGCGACATCCATGTAGAGCGCGTCGAGCTCCAGGCCGCGCAGCGGCTCCGGATGCGAGTCCACGCGCGCGCCGGCGGCGGCCGCGAGGAACTTGGCACGCGCTTCGGCGTAGGTGTGGGCGAACGGTTCCGGCTGGTTGCGCATCGTGCTCTCCTGCGGGTGGCGACGACCAGCGGCCCGTCCGTCGACGGGTCTCAGGCGCGCTTGTTGAACCAGTTGTCGACCAGCCGGATCCACAGCGTCCCGCCGAGCGGGATCAGGTCGTCGTTGAAGTCGTAGTGCGGGTTGTGCAGCGTGCACGGGCCGAGGTTGTGGCGGTTGGCCGCGGCTCCGCCGTCGTCCTCGCCATCGTCGGCGCCGCTGTACGCCAGGCGATGGCGGCCGTCGCCGTGGCCGATGACGAAGTAGGCGCCGGGCTTCTCGAGCAGGAAGTAGCTGAAGTCCTCGGCGGTCATCGAGGGCTCGAAGGCCAGCGTGTTCTCGGCGCCGACGGTGTCGCGCATGACGTCGGCCACGAAGGCGGCCTCGGCCGCGTGGTTGACGGTGGGCGGGTAGTTGCGGTGGAACCGGAATTCCACCGTGGCGCCGAACGCGGCGGCGGTGTGCTGCGCGATCTCGCGCATGCGCTGCTCGATCAGGTCCAGCACCGGCAGCGTGAACGTGCGCACGGTGCCTTCGATGACGCAGGAGTCGGGTACCACGTTGGTGGCCTCGCCCGTGTGGATGGTGGTGACCGAGATCACGCCGGTGTCGGTGGGTTTCTTGTTGCGCGTGATGACGGTCTGGAACGCCTGCACCATCTGGCAGGCGATGGGCACCGGGTCGATGGCCAGGTGCGGCAGCGCGGCGTGCGATCCGCGGCCGCGGATCGTGATGAAGAACTCGTTGCTCGAGGCCATGCAGGGGCCCGGGCAGACGGCCAGCTGGCCGACGGGAATGCCGGGCCAGTTGTGCATGCCGAACACGGCGTCCATCGGGAACTCGGCGAACAGGCCGTCCTTGATCATCTCGCGGGCGCCGCCGCCGCCTTCCTCGGCGGGCTGGAACAGCAGGTAGACGATGCCGTCGAAGTCGCGGTGCCTGGCCAGGTGCTGCGCCGCGGCGAGCAGCATGGCGGTGTGGCCGTCGTGGCCGCAGGCGTGCATGCGGCCGGCGTTGCGGCTGGCGTGGGCGAAGGTGTTGGACTCCGACATCGGCAGCGCGTCCATGTCGGCCCGCAGCCCGATGGCCCCGCCTTTCGAGCCCAGCCGGCCTTCGACGATGCCCACCACGCCGGTCTTGCCCAGCCCGCGGCGGATAGGGATGCCCCACTCGGTGAGCTTGGCCGCGACGAGATCGCTGGTGTGCTGCTCCTGGAAGCACAGCTCCGGATGCGCGTGGATCTCCCGTCGCAGGGCGGTGATGGCGGCCGCGTCGGCCAGCAGGGATTCGATGACGTTCATGGCGGTGAAATTCTGGAGGGGTCTGGCATCTCCTTCATCCGCGCCAAGTTGCTGGCGATCGCGACAGGGGGTCGCGGATGAAGGCAATGCCTGACCCCGATCGTGAGCCGGGATCGGGGTCAGGCATTGCCTCGAATCGCGGTCGCTTCATGGCTCTCGGAAAACGCCCGGCGCGATTCGAGGAGATGCCAGACCCCTCCGGCCGATCTTATGCCTGTCGCGTGTCGGGAGACAGCCCCCGCGCGAGCGGCCTTTCGCGCCGCTCGGCGGTGGTGTTGTGACATCATTTCGGGATGAGCACGATCCTTGCAGAATCATCCGTCGCGGACGCCCCGCGCACCGTCCAGGCCGCCTGCCCGCACGACTGCCCGGACACCTGCGCGATGCGCGTCACCGTCCAGGGCGACAAGGTCATCCGGCTGCAGGGCGACCCCGACCACCCGACCACCAACGGCGCGCTGTGCACCAAGGTGTCGCGCTACGCCGAGCGCACCGAGCACGCCGAGCGCGTGCTGCGGCCGCTCAAGCGCGTCGGGCCCAAGGGTCGCGGCGAGTTCGTGGAGGTGTCGTGGGACGAGGCGCTGGACGCCATCGCCGCCCGCCTGGGCGAGATCGCGGCGCGCGCGCCCGAGGCCATCGTGCCCTACAGCTACGCCGGCACCATGGGCATGGTGCAGGGCGAGGGCATGGCCGCGCGCTTCTTCAACAGGCTCGGCGCGTCACGGCTCGACCGCACCATCTGCTCCAGCGCCGGCGGCGACGCGCTGGCCGCCACCTACGGCGCCAAGGTGGGCATGCACGTGGAGCACTTCGCCGAGAGCAGGCTCATCATCATCTGGGGCAGCAACTCCATCGCGTCGAACCTGCACTTCTGGCCCATCGCGCTGGCCGCGAAGCGTGCCGGCGGCACCCTCGTGTGCATCGACCCGCGCCGCACCGAGACGGCCGAGAAGTGCCACCACCACCTGGCGCTGACGCCCGGCAGCGACGGCGCGCTGGCGCTGGCGCTGATGCACGAGCTGATCGTCAATGACTGGCTCGATCACGACTACCTCGCGCGCCACGTCGACGGCTGGGCCGGCCTGCGCGAGCGTGCGCTGGCCTGGACGCCCGAGCGCGCCGGCGCGGAGTGCGGGCTGGCGCCCGGGCAGATCCGCGAGCTCGCCCGCCTCTACGGCACGACGAAGCCGGCCGCGATCCGCCTGAACTACGGCATGCAGCGTGTGCGCGGCGGCGGCAACGCCACGCGGCTGATCGCGCTGCTGCCCTGCCTCACCGGCGCCTGGCGCCATCGCGCGGGCGGCCTGCTGCTGTCGTCGGGCGGCTGGTTCGCGGCCTTCCGCAACCAGAAGCTGGGCCACCCGGAGCTGCTCGCCGGCCGCACGCCGCGCATCGTCAACATGAGCACGATCGGCGACGACCTGCTGCGCGAGACGGGCGAGACGATGCCCGACGGCCGCGCCTTCGGGCCCAGGATCGAGGCGCTGGTGGTCTACAACAGCAACCCGGTGGCGGTGGCGCCCGATTCCAGGCAGGTGGTGGCGGGCTTTTCCCGCGACGACCTGTTCACCGTCGTGCTGGAGCACTTCCTCACCGACACCGCCGACCACGCCGACTACGTGCTGCCCGCCACCACCCAGCTGGAGCACTGGGACGTGCACGCCAGCTACGGCCACACGAGCCTGGTGATCAACGAGCCGGCCCTGACGCCGCGCGGCGAGTCTCGCTCCAACGCGGCCATCTTCCGGGCGCTGGCGCAACGCATGGGTTTCGACGAGCCGTGTTTCTCCGACGACGACCTTTCGCTGGCGCGACAGGCCGTGGTCGACGCGGTGCCGTTCGAGCAACTGCGTTCGGTGGGCTGGTTCCAGCTGCCGCTCCCCGAGGCGCCGTTCGCCGACGGCGGCTTTCCCACGCCCAGTGGCCGCGTGCAGTGCGACGCGCCCGGCATCGGCCTGCCCGACTACCTGCCGCCCTACGAGAGCGTGCGCAGCGCGCCCGAGCTGGCGCGGCGCTTTCCGCTGGCGATGATCTCGCCGCCGGCGCGCAACTTCCTCAACTCCACCTTCGTCAACGTCAAGAGCCTGCGCGCCATCGAGCAGGAGCCGGTGCTGGAAATCGAGGCCGCCGACGCCGCCTCGCGCGGCATCGCCGACGGCGACGAGGTGCGCGTGTTCAACGACCGCGGCGAGTACCGCTGCGTCGCGCGCGTGAGCGCGCGCGCGCGGGCCGGCGTCGTGCACGGCCTGGGCGTGTGGTGGCGCAAGTACGGCGTGGACGGCACCAACGTCAACGAACTCACGCACCAGCGCCTCACCGACCTGGGCCGCGCGCCGTCGTTCTACGACTGCCTGGTCGAGGTCGAGCGCGCCGCATGAGGGTTTGGCCAAGGCGTCGCGCGGCACGCTGGGGCCTGGCCAGCGCGTTGAGCCTGGGCGGCCTCGTGCTGGCATTGCTGGCCACGCTGTGCATCACGTCGGGCTGCTCGTCGATCGACTACCTGGGCCAATCGGCCACCGGCCACATCCGGCTGCTGGCCGCGGCGCGGCCGGTGAAGGACGCCATCGCCGACCCGGCCACGCCCGAGGCGCTGCGCAAGCGCCTGGAGCTGACGCAGCGCATGCGCGAGTTCGCGGTCACCGAGCTGCACGAGCCCGACAACGGCAGCTACCGTTCGTACGCCGACCTGAAACGCAGCGCCGCGGTGTGGAACGTGGTGGCGGCGCCGGAGTTGTCGCTCACGCTCGCCACCTGGTGCTTCCCCATCGTGGGTTGCGTCGGCTACCGCGGCTATTACGACCTGGCCGGCGCGAACGCCGCGGCCGAGCCGCTGAGGGCCGCGGGGCTGGAGGTGGACGTCTACGAGGTGCCGGCCTATTCCACGCTGGGCTGGATGAACTGGATCGGCGGCGACCCGCTGCTCAACACCTTCGTGCAATGGCCCGAGGGCGAGCTGTCGCGCCTGATCTTCCACGAGCTGGCGCACCAGGTGGCCTACGCGCCGGGCGACACCACGTTCAACGAATCCTTCGCCACCGCCGTCGAACACATCGGCAGCCAGCGCTGGCTGCAGGCCAACGCCGACGCCGAGGTGCGCGAGAAGCAGGCCCTCACCGAGATGCGGCGCCAGGACTTCCACGTGCTCGTGCGCGCCTGGCGCGCGAAGCTGGACACCATGTACCGCAGCGGCCTGCCCGACGACGAGAAGCGCCTGCGCAAGGCGGAGCTGTATGCCGGCATGCGCGCCGACTACGAGGCGATGAAGCGCGACAAGTGGGGCGGCTACAAGGGCTACGACCACTGGTTCGCCACCGTCAACAACGCGGCGCTGGGCGTGCAGTCGGCCTATGACGACCAGGTGGGCGCGTTCGAGCGCCTGTTCGTCGCCGAGGGCAGCGACTTCGACCGCTTCTACGCCGAGGTCAAGCGCATGGCGGGGCTGCCCAAGCCGGAGCGCGACGCGGCGATGGCGAAGTACCGCGAGGCGCCGCAACAGGCACCTGTGGTGGCGCCTGCAACACCGGCATCGGGCGCGACCGTTTCTGGCTGAGAATCCTCGGAAGAGGAGACAAGCCAATGGCCGACCTGAACCTGCATCGAGACCACACCCTGGGCCTGGCCCGCGCGCGCAAGGTGGCGCTCAAATGGGCGGAGCACGTCGAGGAGAAGCTCGCCATGGAGTGCACGATCATCGAGGGCGACGACGAGGACGTGCTCGAGTTCAAGCGTTCGGGCGTCGACGGCCGCATGGTCGTGGCGGCCACCCATTTCGATCTCGAGGCGACGCTGGGCTTCCTGTTCAAGCCCTTCCTGGCCACGATCGAGGCCGAGGTCGGCAAGCAGCTCGACGAGGCCCTGGCGAAGGAATCGACCAAGGCGGCGAAGCCCGCCGCCAAGGCCGCGGCGAAGAAGAAGTGAATTACTTCAGGTCTTCGATCAGGTCGATGTAGGCCTGCTTGGCCTCGTCGGCCGTCTGGCCCTTCAGCTCGTTCCAGGCATCCCACTTCGCGCGGCCCACCATGTCGCCGAAACCCGGGCGCTTGCCGTCGGCGTCGCCCGAGCTGCCCTGCTTGTACAGCGCGTACAGCTTCAGCAGCGTGGCGTTGTCCGGACGCTCCGGCAGGTTCTTGCTGTCGGCGACCGCTTGTTCGAATTGTTCGTTCAAAGTGCTCATGGCTCGTATTCCGCTGTGGGTGAAAGTCAGGCTTGACGGGGCGGATGTTAAACACCAACCTCGCAGGCCGTACCAAAAGAGTGCCGAGACGTCACTCTAGTCCGAAATCACGGGGAGATTGCTTGAGCGCAAACGTCGAACGCATGTCCCGGGTGGATACCGCCTGGCTGCGCATGGATACCGAGGCCAACCTGATGATGATCGTCGGGGTCTGGCTGATCGAGCCCCAGCTGGCCCTGGCCGACCTGCGCGAACGCGTGGAGACGGCGCTGCTGAAGTACCACCGCTTCCGCCAGAAGGTGGTGGAGGACGCGATCGGCGCGCAGTGGGTAGCCGACGACCACTTCGACATCGCCGCCCATGTGGTGCCCGAGCGGCTGGAGCTCGCGCACGGGCAGTCGCCCATGGACGCGCTCAAGGCCACCGTGGGCGAGCTCACCACGCAGCCGCTGAACCCGAGCCGGCCGCTGTGGCAGTTCCACCTGTTCGAGGATTTCGAGACGGGCCGCTCCGCGCTCGTGGCGCGCATCCACCACTGCATCGCCGACGGCATCGCGCTGATCTCGGTGATGCTGTCCATCACCGACGGCGGCAAGTCGCCGCCGGTGCGCAAGAAGGCCGAGGCCGAGGAAGACGGCGAGAACGACTGGATCGCCGACTACCTGCTCAAGCCCGCGTCCGACCTGGCGGTCAAGGCCATCGGCGTCTACGGCGCGGGCATGGGCAAGGGTATCGAGATGATGGCCGACCCCGGCGCGCCGCTGGCGGGCAGCATGGAGATGGCGCGCATCGGCGCCCAGGTGGTCAGCGACCTGGCCGCCATGGCCCTGATGCCCGACGACTCGCCCACCAGCCTCAAGGGCAAGGCGACGCCGGGCAAGCGCGTGGCGTGGGGCGAGCCGTTGCCGTTGCCCGAGGTCAAGGCCGTCGGCCAGGCGCTCGGCGGCTCGATCAACGACGTGCTGCTGGCCAGCGTGGCCGGCGCCATCGGCAGCTACCTGCGCGACAAGGGCGAGGATCCGGCCGGCAAGGAGATCCGCGCGATGGTGCCGGTGAACCTGCGCCCGCTGGAGAAGGCCTGGCAGCTGGGCAACCGCTTCGGCCTGGTGCCGCTGGTGCTGCCCATCGGCATCGCCAACCCGATTGACCGGCTCGCGGCCGTGCGCGCGCGCATGAACGAGTTGAAGGGCGGCTACCAGCCGCTGCTGGCCTTCGCGCTGCTGTCGGTGGCGGGCGTGCTGATCAAGCCGGTGCAGCACGCGCTGCTGAACCTGTTCGCGAAGAAGGCCACGGCCGTGATGACCAACGTGCCGGGGCCGGCCGTGCCGCTCAAGATCTGCGGCCGCACCCTGAAGCAGGTGATGTTCTGGGTGCCGGCATCGGGCGACATCGGCATGGGCGTGAGCATCCTCAGCTACGGCGGCGGCGTGCAGTTCGGCTTGATCACCGATGCGCAGATGTGCCCGGATCCGGACGAGATCGTCAAGCGCTTCGGGCCGGAGTTCGACAAGCTGCTGTACCTGGCGATGATGCTGCCCTGGGAGCGCGGCTGAGCCTGCCCGCTGCGCAGGTTCGGGGCGCCGGGCACCAAGCGGCCGCAGCGCGAGCAGATGGATCAGTGCGACGCGTCCGTGCCTACCGAGTCGCCGCTGCTTACGCGCGCGGTGATGTATTCGGCCGGGATGAAGCCGAGGAAGCGGCTGTCCTGGGCATGCTCGCGGTTGTCACCCATCAGGAAGTACTGACCATCGGGCATCTTGCAGGTGAACGTGCCGGGGGCGGTCGTGCACGCCGGATTCCTTGCGAGCTCGGGAAATGTTGGCGTGAACGTCGATGCGGGTTCGAGCATTACCCGATGCCGCGCACCGGGAAACTCTTCGACGTAGACCTGTGCATTCGTCCACGGCGCCGGTGGCGCGTCATTCATCCGACTGCGTGGCACGAGCGCACCGTTGAGACTCAATTGGCGATGCGCGTCGTAGGCGATGGTGTCGCCCGGCACGGCCACCACGCGGTAGATGCGGAACTCGGCGCCGGCTGGCACCATGAAGACGACGACGTCGCCGCGCGCAGGAACCGCGAAGGCGTAGGCGAACAGGTTGGCCGTGATCTGCTGCTTGACATGGATTGTGGGCTCCATCGAGCCCGAGACCATGTCGAACGTCTTCTGCGCAAATGCCGGCGCGCAGGGCAGCGTCGCGAGGGCGGATGCGGCGATGGCAGTCGCCAGTGACGTCGCCACGCTCACTCACTCGTCCTCGAGCTCGGCCTTCGCCATCTCCACGTCCAGCCGCTCCATCGCGTCGAGCGGCTTGCATTCGGCGGCCTCGGCGTAGAGCTTCTCGGCCTCCTTCATGCGCTTGTCGCCCTCGAGCATCACCAGCCCGTTGGCGTACTCCACGCGGGCGATCGCCGAGTCGGGGTTCAGCGCCAGCGCTTCCTTGAACATCTTCAGGCCGGTGGCGGTGTCGGCGCCCTGGGTCTTGCCCAGCAGCCGGCCCACCTTGTCGATCACCTCGGCGTGGAAGGCGCCCAGCGCGATGTGGGCGTCGGCGTGCTTGGGCGCCAGCGCGATGGTGGTCTCCAGCGCGTTCTTCACCTTCGCGCCCAGGCCCTGCGTGAGCGCCTTGGCCACGCTGATGCCCTGGCTGTAGCGGCCCAGCGCGTAGGCCTGCCAGTAGTGCGCGTTGGCCAGCTTGGGGTTGGCCGTGGCCTGCGCCTCGGCGCGTTCGGCCACCTCCAGGAACATCGCGAGCTTGGTCTTCTCGCTGGATTCCAGGTAGTTGGCGTAGATGGACTGCGCCTTGTTGGCCACGACGATGCCCGCGTCGCCCGCCTTGAGGCCGGCGTCGTACGCCTTCTGGAACTGGCCCGCGTGATACAGCGCCCAGGCGGCCTGCACGGCCTCGTCCTTGGGGAAGGGCTCGGCGTCGCCCTTGTGCAGGCGGGCCCAGTGCTTCTTCAGCGCGGCCGCGTCATAGGTGTAGTCGGCGGCGTCATAGGGGAAGGCGGTCCATTTGGCCATGGCGTTGTCTCGTGGTTTGAAGTTGTCAGGACTTGTAGGCGCCAGCCAGCTGCTGCAGGTGTTCGCGGGCGGCCGGTTCCAGGTAGGGCGTCAGCAGGCTCAGCACGTGCCAGGCGCCGCGGGCCAGCGTGGCGCCGGCCTGCTCGGGCTCGAGCGCCTTGCGCGGCTCGCGCACGTACTCGTAGCTGAGCCAGTAGGTGAGGACGACCACCATCGAGGTGGCCACCGACGGCAGTTCGCGCCGGGCCAGCCGCACCTCGGAGCTGCGGTTCATGCCATCGAGCACGGCCTCCACCGCGCGCGACTTGTTCTTCAGCACGAACTGGAAGTGCGTCTCCAGGCGCCGGTTCTTCGACAGCAGGTCGTTCAGGTCGCGATACAGGAAGCGGTACTGCCACACCAGCTCGAACATCATGTGGAAGAACAGCCACGCGTCCTCCACGTTGGCCACGTTGTCGGCGGCCTGCAGCAGCTCGTTGAGCGCCTTCTCGTAGCGATCGAACAGCGCGTTGATCAGCTCGTCCTTGGCCGGGTAGTGGTAGTACAGGTTGCCCGGGCTGATGTGCAGTTCGGCCGAGATCAGCGTGGTCGACACGTTCGGCTCGCCGAAGCGGTTGAACAGGTCCAGCGTGACTTCGAGGATGCGTTCGGCAGTGCGGCGAGGTTTCTTGGCTTCCATCGGGTCTTGTTCTTCTGCGGATCGCGCAATCTAGCACCCCGGCGCGCCGATGCACAGATTCGCATGCCCCTGTTCTAGAGGCACTTCTCGACAAGTTCCTACAATCCCCGCCCTATGTCCGCGATTTCATTCCAACAAGTCGAGAAGACCTACGGCAGCGGCGTGCGTGCGCTGGGCGGCGTCTCGTTCGACGTCCAGCCCGGCGAATTCTTCGGCCTGCTGGGGCCCAACGGCGCGGGCAAGACCTCGCTGATCAGCATCCTGGCCGGCCTGGCGCGCGCCACCCGCGGCAAGGTGACGGTGATGGGCCACGACGTGGTCGACGACTACGCCGCCGCGCGCAAGTCGCTGGGCATCGTGCCGCAGGAGCTGGTGTTCGACCCGTTCTTCTCGGTGCGCGAGACGCTGCGCATCCAGAGCGGCTACTTCGGCGTGCGCAACAACGACGCCTGGATAGACGAGCTGCTCGCCAGCCTCGGCCTGGCCGACAAGGCCGACGCCAACATGCGCCAGCTCTCGGGCGGCATGAAGCGCCGCGTGCTGGTGGCGCAGGCGCTGGTGCACCGCCCGCCGGTGATCGTGCTGGACGAGCCCACCGCGGGCGTCGACGTGGAACTGCGCCAGACGCTGTGGCAGTTCATCGCCCGCCTGAACCGCGAGGGCCACACGGTGCTGCTCACCACGCACTACCTCGAGGAGGCCGAGGCGCTGTGCCAGCGCATCGCCATGCTCAAGCAGGGCAAGGTCGTGGCGCTGCAACGCACCTCCGAGCTGCTGGCGTCGACGGCCAACACCATGCTGCGCTTCAAGACCGACCACGCGTTGCCCGCGAGCCTCGCGGAACGTGCGCGCGTGACCGGGCGCTCCGCGCAGGTGAGCGCGCGCGACCCGGCCGACGTCGAGGCCGTGCTGGCGCAGCTGCGCGAGGCCGGCGTGCCGGTGGAGGACCTGGAGATCGGCCGCGCCGACCTGGAGGATGTCTTCCTGGACATCATGACCGCGGAGCACGCGCGATGAGCGCTCGCATCGTCCTCGCCGGCGCCCGGCCGCTGTTCCGCAAGGAAGTGCTGCGCTTCTGGAAGGTGGCGTTCCAGACCGTGGCCGCGCCCGTGCTCACCGCGGTGATGTACCTGCTGGTGTTCGGCCACGCGCTCACCGGCCGCGTGAGCGTGTACGACGGCGTGAGCTACGTGCAGTTCCTCATTCCCGGCCTGGTGATGATGAGCGTGCTGCAGAACGCGTTCGCCAACAGCTCGTCCTCGCTGATCCAGAGCAAGGTCACCGGCAACCTCGTGTTCCTGCTGGTGACGCCGCTGTCGCCGGCGGCGTGGTTCCTGGCCTACACCGGCGCGGCCATCGTGCGCGGCATGGTGGTGGGCGCCGGCGTGATGCTGGTGACGGCGTGGTTCGCGCCGCCGGGCCTGGCCAACGCGCTGTGGATCCTCGTGTTCGGCTTGCTGGGCGCCGCGATGATGGGCACGCTGGGCCTCATCGCCGGGCTGTGGGCCGAGAAGTTCGACCAGCTCGCCGCGTTCCAGAACTTCATCATCATGCCCATGACGTTCCTGTCGGGCGTCTTCTATTCGGTGCATTCGCTGCCCGCCGTGTGGCAGGTGGCGAGCCGCCTGAATCCCTTCTTCTACATGATCGACGGCTTCCGCCACGGCTTCTTCGGCGTCAGCGACGTCTCGCCGTGGCTGAGCCTGGGCGTGGTCGGCTGCTCGTTCCTGGCCGTTTCAGCGATCGCGCTGAGCCTGCTGCGCAGCGGCTACAAATTGAGGCACTGAACGATGAGCGATCCCGAACCGAACCTGGACGGCCCGAACCCGATCCAGCGCGTGCTCGCGGTGCTGGGCGCCTTCGTCGGCACCGCCGGCGTGTCGGCGCTGCTGTGGAACTGGTGGTCGGCGCGCTGTGGCGACAACTGTCCGACGCCCAGCATCGTCCACATGCTGGTCTTCCTGGCGCTGTTGCCGACGGCGGGCACGATGGCCGCCGTGCTGCTGGTGTCCATCAAGGCCTCGGCCGGGTTCAAGTGGCGCCTCGCGGGCGTGCTGCTGCTGGTCGCGGTGGCCATCGGCGCCCTCGTGGCGCGCGTGCCCAACGCCTGAGGGATAATACGGATCCCATGACCGATCCCACGCCCCAAGACGTCCAGCGCTACATCGCCGACGGACTCACCTGCGATCACCTCGAGGTGGAGGGCGACGGCCGGCATTTCTTCGCCACCATCGTGTCGACGGAATTCGAAGGCCTCCTGCGCATCCGCCGCCACCAGCGCGTGTATGCCGCACTCGGGGAGCGCATGCGCGAGCAGATCCACGCCCTGTCGATGAAGACGCTGACGCCGGCCGAATGGGCCAGCCAGCGCGTGCCCGGCAGCGATGCCGTCCGCCATTCCCATTGACGCTCCCGCGCGGCGCCGCCGCGGGTGAGTGGGTGCGCTGACGCGCGGACTCCCACGACGCCGCGGCCCGCTGGCCAGCCTCCACGCCTTTCCAGCACTCATCCCAGCCAGAGCACCTCGATGGACAAACTCCTGATTCGCGGCGGCCGCCGCCTCAACGGCGAGGTGACGATCTCCGGCGCCAAGAACGCCGCGCTGCCCGAGCTGTGCGCGACGCTGCTGGTGGCCGGCCCCGTCACGCTGCACAACGTGCCCAAGCTGCAGGACGTGGCCACCGCGCTGAAGCTGATCCGCAACATGGGCGTGGCCGTGAACTGGGGCGCCGAGACCGAGGGCGGCCGCCTGGACGAGGTGGTGATCGACGCGAGCGGCCTCAGCACGCCCGAGGCGCCGTACGAGCTCGTCAAGACGATGCGCGCCAGCATCATGGTGCTGGGCCCGCTGCTGGCCCGCTTCGGCGAGGCCACGGTGTCGCTGCCCGGCGGCTGCGCCATCGGCTCGCGCCCGGTCGACCAGCACATCAAGGGCCTGCAGGCAATGGGCGCCGACATCCGCGTGGAGCACGGCTACATCATCGCCAAGGCCACCAAGCTCAAGGGCGCGCGCATCACCACCGACATGGTCACGGTCACCGGCACCGAGAACCTGCTGATGGCCGCGACGCTGGCCGACGGCGAGACCATCCTCGAGAACGCCGCGCAGGAACCGGAGATCCCCGACCTGGCCGAGCTGCTGATCTCGATGGGCGCCAGGATCGAAGGCCATGGCACCAGCCGCATCCGCATCCAGGGCGTGGACAGGCTGCACGCCCCCGCGAAGCCGCACCGCATCGTGCCCGACCGCATCGAGGCCGGCACCTTCCTGTGCGCGGTGGCCGCCGCGGGTGGCGACGTCGTGCTGCGCAACGCCGAGGGCCGCCATCTGGAGGCCGTCATCGAGAAGTTGCGCGATGCCGGCGCCGCCGTGGAGTCCGGCGACGGCTTCATCCGCGTGCGCTCGCCGGGTGCCGAGGCGTTGAAGGCCGTGAGCTTTCGCACCAGCGAGTACCCGGCGTTCCCCACCGACATGCAGGCGCAGTTCATGGCGGTGGACTGCATCGCCGCCGGCACCGCGACCATCGCCGAGACGATCTTCGAGAACCGCTTCATGCACGTCAACGAGCTGGTGCGCCTGGGCGCGAAGATCGAGGTGGACGGCAAGCTGGCCGTGGTCACCGGCGGGCAGCGCCTGTCGGGCGCCACCGTCATGGCCACCGACCTGCGCGCGTCGGCGAGCCTGGTGATCGCCGGCCTCGTGGCCGACGGCCAGACCATCGTCGAACGCATCTACCACCTGGACCGCGGCTACGACCGCATGGAAGCCAAGCTGCAGAAGCTGGGCGCCGACATCGAACGCGTCAAGTAAGGCTCACATGCTCACGCTCGCACTTTCCAAAGGCCGCATCTTCGAGGAGACCCTCCCGCTGCTGGCCGCCGCCGGCATCGAGGTGACCGAGGATCCGGAGAAGACCCGCAAGCTGATCCTGGCCACCAACCAGCCCGACGTGCGCGTGGTGCTGGTGCGCGCCACCGACGTGCCCACCTACGTGCAGCATGGCGGCGCCGACCTCGGCGTGGCCGGCAAGGACGTGCTGATCGAGCACGCGGCCGAGAACGAGGGCGCCGGCGGCCTGTACCAGCCGCTGGACCTGCAGATCGCCAAGTGCCGCATGAGCGTGGCCACGCGCGCCGATTTCGACTACGAGGCCGCCGTCAAGCAGGGCTCGCGCATCCGCGTGGCCACCAAGTACGTGGCCGTCGCGCGCCAGCACTTCGCCGACAAGGGCGTGCACGTCGACCTCATCAAGCTGTACGGCTCGATGGAGCTGGCGCCGCTCACCGGACTGGCCGACGCCATCGTCGACCTCGTGTCCACCGGTTCCACGCTGAAGGCCAACAAGCTGGTCGAGGTGGAACGCATCATGGACATCTCGTCGCGCCTGGTGGTCAACCAGGCCGCGCTGAAACTCAAGCGCGAACGCATCCGCTCGCTGATCGCCGCCTTCTCGGGCGCGATGTCCTCCAACTCCTGAAGCCCGCCATGCCCGTCCAGATCCGCCAGCTCGACACCTCCGCCTCCGATTTCGAAGCCGAGTTCGCCAAGCTGCGCCATTGGTCGGAGGAGGCCGATCACGCGATCGAGGAGCGGGTCGCCGCGATCCTGGCCGATGTGAAGGCGCGCGGCGACGCCGCGGTGCTGGAATACACGAAGCGCTTCGACGGCGTGGACGCGGTGAGCGTGGTCGCGCTGGAGCTCACGCGCGCCGAGCTGAAGGCCGCGTTCGAGGCCATCACGCCCGCGCAGCGCGCCGCGCTGGAATCGGCCGCGCGCCGCGTGCGCAGCTACCACGAGCGCCAGCGGGAGGCCTGCGGCCGCAGTTGGCAGTACCGCGACGAGGACGGCACGCTGCTGGGCCAGAAGGTGACGCCGCTGGACCGCGTGGGCATCTACGTGCCCGGCGGCAAGGCCGCGTATCCGTCCAGCGTGCTGATGAACGCGATCCCCGCGCACGTGGCGGGCGTCGGCGAGATCGTCATGGTGGTGCCCACGCCGCGCGGCGAACGCAACGCGCTGGTGCTGGCGGCCGCGTACGTGGCGGGCGCGCACCGGGTGTTCACGGTCGGCGGCGCGCAGGCCGTGGCGGCGCTGGCCTACGGCACGGCCACGATCCCCGCGGTCGACAAGATCACCGGCCCGGGCAACGCCTACGTGGCCAGCGCCAAGCGCCGCGTGTTCGGCCAGGTGGGCATCGACATGATCGCCGGGCCCAGCGAGATCCTGGTGCTGGCCGACGGCACGACGCCGGCCGACTGGGTGGCGATGGACCTGTTCAGCCAGGCAGAGCACGACGAGCTGGCACAGAGCATCCTGCTGTCGCCGGACGCCGCCTACCTCGACGCGGTGCGCGCGTCCATCGACCGGCTCATCTCCGAGATGCCGCGCGAGGCCGTGATCCGCACGTCGCTGAAGGATCGCGGCGCGCTGATCCGCACGCGCTCGATGGAAGAGGCCTGCGAGATCGCCAACCGCATCGCGCCCGAGCACCTGGAGGTGAGCAGCGACGCGCCGGGCCGCTGGGAGCCGCTGCTGCGCCACGCCGGCGCGATCTTCCTGGGCGCGTTCACCAGCGAGAGCCTGGGCGACTACTGCGCCGGGCCGAACCACGTGCTGCCCACGTCGGGCACGGCGCGCTTCTCGTCGCCGCTGGGCGTGTACGACTTCCAGAAGCGCAGCAGCCTGATCGAGGTCAGTGAAGCGGGTGCTCACATTCTGGGGCCGATCGCGGCGGAGCTTGCGTATGGCGAAGGCCTGCAGGGCCACGCCCGTGCGGCCGAGATGCGCCTGAAGAAGACCTGATTCGCGTTGAGCGAATTGACACGAAGTTCGTGTCGCACGAAAATCGTGGCGCACAATATGCGTGGAGGCCGCCCATGAAGAACGTCACCGTCACGATGGAAGACACCGTTGCCGATTGGGCGCGGGTGGAGGCTGCGCGTCGCAACACCAGCGTGTCGCGGATGATCGGCGAGATGCTGGCCGACAAGATGCGCCATGACGATTCCTACGAACGCGCCATGCGCGAGTGGCTGGATCGTCCGCCGCTGTTCACCTCCGCCGGCGACACGCCCTACATGACGCGCGACGAGATCTATGCCGAGCGACTCGATCGTTTTCGTTGATACCAACGTCCTGCTCTACGCGGACGACGGTCGACGGCCTGACAAGCACCGGCGCGCGCGCGAGTGGCTCGCCGCCCTGTGGACGCGCCGCTGCGGTCGTGTCTCGACGCAGGTGCTCAACGAGTACTACGCCAACGCGACGGGCAAGCTCGCGGCTTGGATCACCCAGGGCGATGCCCGGGCGGAGGTCCGGCGCTACCAGCACTGGAAGCCCTGGCAGATCGACCATCAGACCGTTGAGACAGCCTGGGCCGTCGAGGCCCGCTACAAGCTGAGCTGGTGGGACTCGATGATCGTCGCCGCCGCGCAGCACCAGTCCTGCACGCTCCTGCTGACCGAGGATCTGCAGCACGGGCAGATCATCGACAAGCTGCGGATCATCAATCCGTTTCTCATCGGTCCGGAAATCCTGGATGACGATCCTTCCATGCCGACGGTGCTCACCGTCCAGGAGCCGCGACCATGACCCTGTCCGACCGCATGTCCCGCTACCTCCGCGCCGACGTCCAGGGCATGCACGGCTACGCCGTCCAGCCCAGCGCCGGCTTCGTGAAGGTGGACACGATGGAGAACCCGTTTCGCCTGCCCGCCGCGCTGCGCAAGGCGCTCGGCGAACGCCTGGCTGAAGTCGCGCTGAACCGCTACCCCGCCGAGCGCGGCGACGTGCTGCGCGCCGAGCTCGCGAAGCACGCGAACATGCCTGAAAGCTGCGACATCATGCTGGGCAACGGCTCCGACGAGCTGATCAGCCTGCTGACGCTGGCCGCCGACGTACCCGGCAACGTCGTCATGGCGCCGCTGCCCGGCTTCGTGATGTACGAGATGGCCGCGAAGCTGCAGGGCCTGAAGTTCGTCGGCGTGCCGCTGACGCCGGACTTCGAGCTCGATGGCCCCGCCATGCTGGCCGCCGTTCGCGAGCACCAGCCCGCGCTGCTGTACATCGCCTACCCGAACAACCCGACCGCCAACCTGTGGAACGACGACATCGTCGACGCCATCATCGAGGCCGCGCCCGGCCTGGTCGTGATCGACGAGGCCTACCAGCCCTTCGCCGCGCGCGACTCGCTGGCGCGGCTGCGGCGCCACGAGCACGTCGTCCTGATGCGCACGATGAGCAAGTTCGGCCTGGCCGGCGTGCGCATCGGCTACATGATGGGGCGCCAGCCGCTCATCGCCGAGATCGACAAGCTGCGCCCGCCGTTCAACATCAGCGTGCTCAATTGCGAGGCGGCGCTGTTCGCCCTCGAGCACGTCGACGAATACGCGAGGCAGGCCGCCACGATCCGCGCCGAACGTGAGAAGCTCCACGACGCGCTGGCGCTGCTGCCCGGCGTGCGCCCGTTCCCCAGCGAGGCCAACATGATCCTCGCGCGCGTGCCCGACGCGAAGCGCGTGTTCGAGGGCGTGCGCGCGCGCGGGGTGCTGATCAAGAACGTCTCGGGGCTGCACCCGCTGCTGGCCAACTGCATCCGCATCACCATCGGCACGCCCGAAGAAAACCCGTTGACCCTGGCCGCGCTGCGCGGCGCCCTCCAAGAGCTCACGTCATGACCGCACCCCGCACCGCCACCGTCCAGCGCGACACCAAGGAAACGCAGATCCGCGTGAGCGTCAACCTCGACGGCACCGGCGTCTCCAAGCTCGATACCGGCATCGGCTTCTTCGACCACATGCTCGACCAGATCGCCCGCCACGGCCTGATCGACCTGGACATCCACGCCCTGGGCGACCTGCACATCGACGGCCACCACACGGTGGAGGACGTGGGCATCACGCTGGGCCAGGCGGTGGCGCAGGCCGTGGGCGACAAGAAGGGCCTCACGCGATACGGCCATGCGTACGTCCCGCTGGACGAGGCGCTGTCGCGCGTGGTGATCGACTTCTCGGGCCGCCCGGGCCTGTTCATGGACGTCGCCTTCAAGGCCGGCATGATCGGCGGGTTCGACACCCAGCTCGCCTTCGAGTTCTTCCAGGGCTTCTCGAACCACGCGGGCGTGTCGCTGCACATCGACAACCTGAAGGGCCACAACGCGCACCACCAGGCCGAGACGATCTTCAAGGCGTTCGGCCGCGCGTTGCGCATGGGCCTGGCGCTGGATCCGCGCTCTTTGGGTGTCATTCCGTCGACGAAAGGCAGCCTGTGACCTCCACGGTCGCCGTCGTCGACTACGGCATGGGCAACCTGAAGTCGGTGTCCCAGGCCGTGATCAAGGCGGCCGAAGGCAGCGGCGTGGACGTCGTCATCACGCAGAGCGCCGACCAGGTCTTCGCCGCCGACCGCATCGTGCTGCCCGGCCAGGGCGCGATCCGCGACTGCATGCGCGAGCTGCGCGACTCCGGCATGCTCGAGGCCGTGCTGGACGCCGCGGCGCGCAAGCCGATGCTGGGCGTGTGCGTGGGCATGCAGATGCTGCTGGATCACAGCGAGGAACAGGACACGCCGGGCCTGGGGCTGATTCCCGGCACCGTCAAGCGCTTCCGGCTCGAGGGCCGCGTTCAGGGCGACGGCAGCCGCTACAAGGTGCCGCAGATGGGCTGGAACCGCGTGCGCCAGGAGTTCGCGCACCCGCTGTGGGCGGGCATCCCCGACGAGAGCTGGTTCTATTTCGTGCACAGCTTCCACGCGGCGCCGTCGGAGGTCCGCCACAGCGCGGGCACCACGGAGTACGGCGACCGCTTTACCTCGGCTGTGGCGCGGGATAATATTTTTGCGACCCAATTCCACCCCGAGAAAAGCGCCGACCTCGGTCTGGCGCTCTACCGCAACTTCCTGCACTGGATGCCCTGACAGGCCCGAGCCATGCTGCTGATTCCCGCGATCGATCTCAAGGACGGTCACTGCGTTCGTCTCGAACAAGGTGACATGTCGGTCTCCACCAGCTTCGGAGACGACCCCGCCGCCATGGCCCGTAGGTGGCTGGACGCCGGCGCCAGACGACTCCACCTGGTCGACCTGAACGGCGCGTTCGCCGGCAAGCCGGTCAACGAGTCGGCGGTCAAGGCCATCATCAAGGAGCTCGGGGGCGAGATCCCCATCCAGCTCGGAGGCGGCATCCGCGACCTCGACACCATCGAGCGCTACCTCGACGACGGCCTCAGCTACATCATCATCGGCACCGCCGCGGTGAAGAGCCCGGGCTTCCTGAAGGACGCCTGCACGGCCTTCGGCGGCCACATCATCGTGGGCCTGGACGCCAAGGACGGCAAGGTGGCCACCGACGGCTGGAGCAAGCTCACCGGCCACGAGGTGGTGGACCTGGCGCTGAAGTTCCAGGACTACGGCGTCGAAGGCGTGATCTACACCGACATCGGCCGCGACGGCATGCTCACCGGCATCAACGTCGATGCCACCGTCAAGCTCGCCCAGGCGCTCACGATCCCGGTGTTCGCCTCCGGCGGCCTGGCCGGCATCGCCGATATCGAGAAGCTGTGCGCGGTGGAGGACGAGGGCGTCGAAGGCGTCATCTGCGGCCGCTCCATCTACACCGGCGCGCTCGACTTCACGAAGGCGCAGGCCCGCGCCGATGAGCTGCTCACCGGCTGACTTTCCTTATGGGTGCCAGGTCTTGCCTGGCAACTCCCCCAATCGACGTTGCCCGGCAGAACCTGACCCCAGGATTTGCCGGGCAAGACCTGGCACCGCGAATTCGAAGATGCTCGCCAAACGAATCATTCCTTGCCTCGACGTGACCGGCGGCCGCGTCGTCAAGGGCGTCAACTTCGTGGAACTGCGCGACGCCGGCGACCCGGTGGAGATCGCCGCGCGCTACAACGAGCAGGGCGCCGACGAGCTCACGTTCCTCGACATCACGGCCACCAGCGACGCGCGCGGGCTGATCCTGCCCATCATCGAGGCGGTGGCGTCGCAGGTGTTCATCCCCCTGACGGTGGGCGGCGGCGTGCGCGAGGTATCCGACGTGCGGCGCCTGCTCAACGCCGGCGCGGACAAGGTCAGCTTCAACTCGGCGGCGGTGGCCAACCCGCAGGTCATCAGCGACGCGTCGGACAAGTACGGCGCCCAGTGCATCGTCGTGGCCATCGACGCCAAGCGCCGCGGCGCCGAGGACGCGGCCAGCCGCGGCCCGGGCTGGGACGTCTACACGCACGGCGGCCGCAAGAACACCGGCCTGGACGCGGTGGCCTGGGCGCGCGAGATGGTCGCGCGCGGCGCCGGCGAGATCCTGCTCACCAGCATGGATCGAGACGGCACCCGCGCCGGCTTCGACCTCGAGCTCACGCGTGCCGTGGCCGACGCCGTCACGGTGCCGGTGATCGCCTCGGGCGGCGTCGGCACGCTCGATCACCTGGCCGACGGCGTGCAGCAGGGCGGCGCCGACGCGGTGCTAGCCGCCAGCATCTTCCACTACGGCGACCACACGGTGGCCGAGGCCAAGGCGCTGATGGCGGCGCGCGGCATTCCCGTCCGGCAGTGATCGCCGGCAGCCTGGGCGCCGGACTGCGACAATCGCGGGTGATTTCCCGAAAGCTCCCGTGAAGAACCCGACCCGCTCCGCGCCGCGCGCGCCCGATCCCTGGGACGACGACGCGACTCCCGTGCGCAACACGCGCGCCGCCCGCGCCGCGCGCGCCGCGGCGGCCGCCGCCGCGCCCGTCGAGCTCACTCCCGCACAGAAGGCGGCCCAGAAGCGTGAGCGCCGCGCCGCGGTCAACGCGTCGCACGAGATCCGCATCATCGGCGGCCAGTGGCGTCGCAGCCTGCTGCCGGTGCCCGACGTGCCCGGCCTGCGTCCCACGCCCGACCGCGTGCGCGAGACGCTGTTCAACTGGCTGGGCCAGGATCTCGCCGGCTGGAGCGTGCTCGACGCGTTCGCCGGCACCGGCGTGCTGGGCTTCGAGGCCGCGTCGCGCGGCGCGACCACGGTGCAGATGCTGGAGCGCGAGACGAAGTTGGTCGCCGGACTGTCGGCGTCGAAGACGAAGCTTGGTGCCACCGCCGTGACGATCACGCAGGCCGACGCGATGGCCTGGATGAAGCGCGCCCCGGCGCAGTTCGACCTGGTGCTGCTCGATCCGCCCTTCGACGCCAACCTGTTCGAATCGGCGCTGGCCGCCTCGCTTAACTGCGTGGTGCCGCAGGGCTGGATCTACCTGGAGGCGTCGGCGCCGTTCGACGCCGCGTCGCTGGCCGAGCGCGGCCTCGAGCTGTACCGGCACTCCCGCGCGGGCGCGGTGCATGCGCACCTGATCCGGAAATCCTGAGCCCTTTTCGGGCCTGGCCTACGCAACATCGCCTAATCCGCGCGCACCTCGACTATGGAATGATCGAGGCAAGACTCACAAAACGAGACAACGCGGCGAAAGCCCCGTCCAGCAAGGCCCGTCCATGTCCAAGCCCCTGACCGCCGTCTACCCCGGAACCTTCGACCCGATGACCCTCGGGCATCAGGACCTGACCCGGCGTGCAAGCAACCTGTTCCCGCGCCTGATCCTGGCCGTCGCGGCCGGGCACCACAAGCGCACGATGTTCTCCATCGCCGAGCGCCTGGAGATCGCCCAGGAGCTGGCCAAGCCCTACAAGAACGTCGAGGTGGTGGCCTTCCGCGGCCTGCTGCGCGACTTCGTGGTGGAGAACGGCGGCAAGGTGGTGGTGCGCGGCCTGCGCGCGGTGAGCGACTTCGAGTACGAGTTCCAGATGGCCGGCATGAACCGCCAGCTGATGCCCGACGTGGAGACGCTGTTCCTCACGCCGTCCGACCAGTACCAGTTCATCAGCGGCACCTTCGTTCGCGAGATTGCCGTCCTCGGCGGTGATGTCTCCAAGTTCGTGGCACCCTTGGTGCTGAACAAGCTCAAGGAGCGTATCGCCCAGCCGCGCGATACCGAGTAGTCCCATGGCCCTGATGATCACGGACGAGTGCATCAACTGCGACGTCTGCGAACCCGAATGCCCCAACGAGGCCATCTCGATGGGCGTGGATTACTACGTGATCGCGCCGGGCAAGTGCACCGAGTGCGTGGGCCATTTCGACTCGCCGCAGTGCGTGCAGGTGTGCCCCGTGGAATGCATCCCGGTGAATCCGGAGCATGTCGAGACGCCCGACCAGCTGATGACGAAATACCGCCAGTTGCTGGGACTGGACAAGCCGGCGCCCGCAGCCGGCTAGGTGCGTCCCGGGCTAGTTCCTGCCCTTGACCGCCACCGTGCGCTTGCGCGGCTTCTTGGGCACGCACGACATCATGATGGTCGACGTGCAGGCCGCGGCTGCCGAGGCGGCTCGGCTGCCTGCCGGTGCCGATGGCGGCTTCTCGCGGTCGCGCCGTGCGGCCTCGTACCAGGCCGCCAGCCGCTGGTCGCGCGCGGTGAGCTCGGCCGACTGGCGCCGCTGTGCATCGGTGCGCGCATCGGCGACGTCCAGCGGCACCGCGCCGGCGCAAGGCCGGGCGGAGTAGCTGTTGCCGCATCGATAGACCCGCTTGTCGGGCGGCAACGCATCGGGCGTCGTGGCGGACGACGATCCGAGGATCTGGGCCGTCGTCGGCGCCGACGCGGGCCTGGGCGCCCGGGCCTTCCTCGGCCAGGCGCTGTCGGCGCACAGCAGCCCGGCGCACAGGAGCGCGAGGCAGGGCGTGGAACGGAAGGGGTGGTGTTGCTGGCTTGGCGTCGTCACTCTGCGGGCTCCTGCGTGCCGGCCGCGGCCGGCCCCGCAGGGCTCGCAGGGTTGGACGGCGACGGCGTGGCCGCCGGCACCTTGGACATCAGCGACGACAGCAGCGGATTGAGCTGCGGCGGTCGCGGGGCCTTGGGGCGCGGCGGCCTGGCGTGGATCCTGATCATCGCCTTGTCCATCTCGCCCGCCAGCAGCAGGTCCAGCGCTTTCAGGCTGTCGTCGACATTCTTCTCGATAAGCTCGCGTTCGGCGGCGGGCGGCTTGCGCAGCACGTAGGCGGCCACCTCGTTGCGATCGCCCGGATGGCCGATGCCCAGGCGCAGGCGCCAGAAGTCGCCGGTGCCCAGCTGCGCCTGGATGTCCTTCAGCCCGTTGTGCCCGCCGTTGCCGCCGCCCTTCTTGAGCTTCATCTGGCCGGGCGGGATGTCGAGCTCGTCGTGCACCACCAGGATCTCGTCGGGCAGGATCTTGAAGAAGCGCGCGAGCGGCGCCACGGCCTTGCCCGACAGGTTCATGTAGGTGAGCGGCTGCTGCAGCCACACCGGGCCCTCGGGCCGGTTCACGCGCGCGACGAAGCCGTGGTATTTCGGGTCGTGCGCCAGCGCGCCCTTGAGCTGGCGCACCGCGCCGTCCACCCACCAGAAGCCCGCGTTGTGGCGCGTGTCCTCGTATTCCGCCCCGGGGTTGCCGAGGCCGACGATCAATCGAATCATCCCCGGATTATCCGACGTCGTCCGTCCAGATCAGCGACGCGATCTTCCAGTCGCGCGCCGTGCGCACGAACTGCAGCGCCTTCGTGCCGCCGCCCACGAAAGGCACGCCGTCCAGCGTGCCGCGCTTGGCGTAGCGCAGCCAGCGCTGCGCGATGGCGCCCTGGATCTCGGTGCGCGACCCGGTCTCGTGTTCCTCGAAATCGACCAGGCGTCCGCCCGCGAGCAGCTCGGCGCGCGGCGCGATGAAGCCGTGCAGGTCGGTGGTGGTGACGGTGCCCAGCGCGTCGGCCACGCGCACGGTGGCGTCGAGCATGAAGTAGTGCGGCAGCGCGGGCAGGGTGGGGATGGCGCCGTCGCGGTTGGTGAACGCGGCGAGGAAGCGGCGCGTCAGCGCTTCGATCTGGGCGCGGTCGTCGCCGGGCTCCAGGCGCGGCGACTTGAACACCCAGGTGTCGTAGTCGTTGCCCACCAGCCGCGTGATGCCTGCGTCGCGCAGGCCGATGCGCTGCAGCACGCCGGCCGACGGCGCGTTGTCGGGGCCGGTGATGCCCCAGACCTCGGGCAGGCCCAGCACGTCGTGGGCATAGCGCACGCAGGCGGCGGCCGCCTCGTGCGCGTAACCCTGGCCGCGGAACGCGGGCATCAGCGCGTAGCCGACGTCGACCTCCATCAGCGTGTCGCGCTTGACCAGGCCGCACATGCCCAGCAACGCGCCGTCGGACTTGCGCTCCACCGCCCAGAAGCCGAAGCCCGCGCGTCCGTAATTGGCCGTGTGGCGTGTCGCGATCCAGGCGAGCGCCTGGCGTCGCGTGCGCACGTTGCGCTGCCCGATGTTGGCGAGCCAGCCGGGGTCGTTGAGCAGGGCGCGCAGGAAGTCGGCGTCGGTGTCGGTGGCGGTGAACCAGCGCAGGCGCAGTCGGTCGGTCTCGAGGATCAGCATGTCGTCTCGTTGATGTTCAGGGCTGCAGCAGCGCCGCGCGCGCGCCGGCGATGAGGGCCTGGCCGATCTGCTCCATCAGGCCCGGGCGGGCGATGGGCGCGCCGGGTTCGGCGGGCGTGTCGGTGCCGGTGCCCAGCTTCCATTGGTGCCAGTACAGCGCGACATCGATGGTCACCTCGGGGCGGATGGCCACCAGCGCGCCGGCATCCAGGTGGGCGCGCGCGAGCAGTTCGGGGATGACGGCGACGCCCCAGCCCATCACCGCGGCGCGCGCGCCGGCCTCGCTGGACGGCACGAAGCGCTCCTGCAGGCGCGGGTCGCGCACGCCCATCGCGCGGGCCACCCACTGCGCCTGCATGTCGTCCTTGCGGTTGAACACGATGAAGGGCAGGCGCGCGAAGTTCGCCTCGTTCAGCCCGGCGGGCATGGCGTGCTCGATGAAGTCGGGGCTCGCGACGGCGATGTAGCGCATGTGGCCCAGCGGCTGGCAGGTGCAGCCGCGCAGCGCCATCGAGACCGTGGACACGCAGCCCAGCACCTCGCCCTCGCGGAGGCGGTCGTGCGTGAAGTCCTGGTCGTCGACGATCAGCTCCAGGCCGTAGCCCTCGCGCTGGCCCGCGTGCACCAGCGCGTCGAGCGCGCCCAGCACCCAGGTGGCCAGGCTGTCGGCGTTGATCGCGATGGGCAGGCGTTCCTCGCGCGTTGACGCGGCGCCCAGCTCGCGCGCGGCGTCGGCGCGCAGCGCCTGCAGCTGGCGGGCGTAGCGCAGCAGCACCTTGCCCGGCTCGGTCATGCGCAGCGGGCGCGAGCGCACCACCAGCAGCTGGCCCACCTGCGTCTCGAGCGCGCGCAGGCGCTGCGACACGGCCGACTGCGTGATCGACAGCAGCTGCGCGGCGCGCTCGAAGCTGCCGGCCTCGGCCAGGGCGGCCAGTGACTCCAGCGCGGCGGGGTCGAGCAGGTTCATAAGTAACGCTACTGTAATCGCAGCAATTGCGATGCAGCTTCACACTTTCACCAGGCCGGCCTACCCTGGTTCATCAATATCCAGCAGAGGAGACATCATGAGGATCGGCGTTCCGAAGGAGATCAAGAACCACGAGTACCGCGTCGGCCTGACGCCGGCCAGCGTGCGCGAGTTCGTCGCACACGGCCACTCGGTGCTGGTGCAGGCGGGTGCCGGCGCGGCCATCGGGCTGGACGACGCGCAGTACCGCGCGGCCGGCGCCGCGCTGGCCGACTCCGCGCAGGACGTGTTCGCCAGGTCCGACATGATCGTCAAGGTCAAGGAGCCGCAGCCGCAGGAGTGCGCGATGCTGCGGCCCGGCCAGCTGCTCTACACCTACCTGCACCTGGCGCCGGATCCCGGGCAGACGGCCGCGCTGGTGAAGTCGGGCGCGGTGTGCGTGGCCTACGAGACCATCACCGGCGTCAACGGCGGCCTGCCGCTGCTCGCGCCGATGAGCGAGGTCGCGGGCCGGATGTCCATCCAGGCCGGCGCGGCGCACCTCGAGAAGAGCAAGGGCGGCATGGGCGTGCTGCTGGGCGGCGTGCCGGGCGTCGCGCCGGGCCACGTGGCCATCCTGGGCGCGGGCGTGGTGGGCACGCACGCGCTGCAGTGCGCGGTGGGCGCGGGCGCGCGGGTGACGGTGCTCGACAAGAACGTCGACCGCCTGCGCCAGCTGGACCTGGTGTTCGGCAACCGGATCACGACGCTGTACTCGAACGCGGCCTCCGTCGAGGAGACGGTGCTTGCCGCCGACCTGGTCATCGGCGGCGTGCTGATTCCCGGCGCGGCCGCGCCCAAGCTCGTCACACGGGAGATGATCTCGCGCATGAGGAAGGGCGCCGTCGTCGTCGACGTGGCCATCGACCAGGGCGGCTGCTTCGAGACCTCGCGCGCCACCACGCACGCCGAGCCCACCTACGTGGTGGACGGCGTGGTGCACTACTGCGTGGCCAACATGCCCGGCGCGGTGGCGCGCACCTCCACGTTCGCGCTCAACAACGCCACCATCGGCCCGGGCCTCGCGCTGGCCGACCAGGGCTGGCAGGCGGCGATGCGCGCCAATCCGCACCTGAAGGCCGGGTTGAACGTGGCGAACGGCAAGGTGACGTTCGAGGCGGTCGCGCAGGCGCTGGGCTACGACTGGACGTCGCCGAACGCGTTGCTGAACTAGCCGGCTGCCGGCGGCACTCGAGCGGCGCGAGTGCCGCCGGATAAAATTGCCGGTTATGTCCCGACTCGCCGTCCTCCCGCAGTACTTCTATCCGAAGCGCCTTCTCACCGCCTACGCCGGCTTCATGGCGCGCAACGAGTGGGGGTGGTACACGACGCGGCTGATCCGCAACTTCATCCGCGACTACAAGGTCGACATGAACGAGGCCGTCGAGGCAGACCCTGTCGCGTACAAGAGCTTCAACGATTTCTTCACGCGCGCGCTCAAGCCCGGCATGCGCCCGATCGCGAACGCGGACCTGATCTGCCCGGTCGACGGCGCCATCAGCCAGTTCGGCCGCATCCGCACGCACACCATCTTCCAGGCCAAGGGCCACGAGTACACGACGCAGGCGCTGCTGGGCGGCGACGCGGCGCTCGCCGAGCCTTACCTGGACGGCAGCTTCGCCACCATCTACCTGAGCCCCAAGGACTACCACCGCATCCACATGCCTTGCGACGGCCGGCTCACGCGCATGATCCACGTGCCGGGCGACCTGTTCTCGGTGAACCCGGTCACCGCGCAGGGCGTGCCGGGCCTGTGGGCGCGCAACGAGCGCGTCGTGTGCCTGTTCGAGGGGCCGCGCGGCCCGTTCTCGCTGGTGCTGGTGGGCGCCACCATCGTCGGCAGCATGCAGACCGTGTGGCACGGCGTGGTCAACACCACGCGGCCGGGCAAGATCCGCGAGTGGCGCTACGACGACCGGCAGATCGTGCTGAGGAAGGGCGAGGAGATGGGCCGCTTCCTGCTCGGCTCCACGGTCATCATGACCTTTCCCAAGGGCGAGCTCGCGTTCAACCCGGCGTGGGCGCCGGCCAAGGGCGTGCGGCTGGGCGAAGAGATGGCGAACTACCGCGCCTGACGCAGCCCTGCGCGCGTACCCGATCAACTCGCGGGCCACCAGGAAGCTGAGCGCCGCCACCATCACCGCGACCACGTAGAGCGTGCTGCCCGGCAACTGGTGCGCGCGGATCTCGCCGCCCAAGGACTTACGAGAACATTGGGTCAGTTGCGGCGTAATGCCCTCAGGAACGAAAAAGCCCCGCCGAAGCGGGGCTCTCCAGAGAAACCTCGACGCGGCCGTCGCCGCGCGAGATCACTTCTTCTTGGCAGCGGCGGCCGGGGCGGCGGCGCCGGCGGCGGGCTTGGCCGGGGCGGCCTTGCCACCCTTCTTGCTGCCACCGGTAGCGGCAGCGGCTGCTGCCGCGGCAGCGGCTGCTGCTTCTTCCTCGGCGGCGTCGGCGGCGTTGACCTTCGGTTCGGCGACCGAGACCACCACCGGGTTCTGCGTGCCGTGGCGCACGGCCTTGATGCCGGCCGGGAACTTCAGGTCGGACACGTGCAGCGACTTGCCCTTGACCAGGCCGCTCAGGTCGACCGTGATGAATTCAGGCAGCGCGGTGGCCAGGCATTCCACTTCCACTTCGGTGGCGACGTGGTTGACGATGCTGGCATCGGTCTTGACGGCCGGCGAGTTTTCTTCGCCTTCGAAGTGCAGCGGCACCTTCTTGCGCAGGCGCGTGTTCGCGTCGACGCGCTGGAAGTCGATGTGCTGGACGATCTGCTTGTACGCGTGCATCTGGAAGTCGCGCAGCAGGACCTGCGAGACCTTGCCGCCCAGTTCCATCTCGAGGACGGACGAGTGGAAGGCTTCCTTCTTCAGCGCGAAGTAGAGGGCGTTGTGATCGAGCTCGATCGTCTGCGGCTCGCCGGCGCCGTAGACGATGCCGGGAACCTTGCCGGACAGGCGCAGGCGGCGGCTCGCTCCGGTCCCCTGCAGGCTGCGCTCATAAGCGGTGAACTTCATGGTGGTACTCCAATATTGGGCCCCGCGACCAGGCGCCCGGTAAAGACGATCCAGCCACCGCTTCTCCGCTCGTGGGCGGACGGCCGAAGGATCGGGAAATGCGGATCAGAAGTTGTTGTTCTGTTCCGCAAAGAGGGAGGTGACCGATTCGCCGTCGGAAATGCGGCGGATGGTCTCGGCGAACAGGAAGGCCACCGACAGCTGGCGGATCTTCTTGCAGGCCTTGCCGGCGTCGGACAGCGGCAGCGTGTTGGTGATCACGACTTCGTCGAGCGCCGAATTCTTGATGCGTTCCACGGCAGGGCCGGAGAACACGGGGTGCGTGCAGTAGGCGTAGACGCTCTTGGCGCCGCGATCCTTGAGCACCTCGGCGGCCTTCACGAGCGTGCCGGCGGTGTCGATCATGTCGTCCATGATCACGCAGTTGCGGCCGTCGATGTCGCCGATGACGTGCATCACTTCGGAGACGTTGGCCTTCGGGCGGCGCTTGTCGATGATGGCCAGGTCGCAGCCGAGCTGCTTGGCCAGCGCGCGGGCGCGCACCACGCCGCCGACGTCGGGCGACACCACCACGAGGTCGCGGTAGTTCTTCGACTTGACGTCGGTGAGCAGCACCGGCGATGCGTAGATGTTGTCCACGGGGATGTCGAAGAAGCCCTGGATCTGGTCGGCGTGGAGATCCATCGTGAGCAGGCGCTCGACGCCCACGGTCTGCAGCAGGTTGGCCACGACCTTGGCGCTGATGGGCACGCGGGTGGAACGCGAGCGGCGATCCTGGCGGGCGTAGCCGAAGTACGGGATCACGGCGGTGATGCGGCGCGCGCTGGCGCGCTTCAACGCATCGACCATGATCAGCAGTTCCATCACGTTCTCGTTCGTCGGCGCCCCGGTGGACTGGACGACGAAGACGTCGCGTGCGCGGACGTTCTGGTGGATCTCGACGTCGCACTCGCCGTCGGAGAAGCGGCCGACCTTCGCCTTGCCGAGCTCCGAGCCGAGTTGGGTGGCGATTTCCTGCGCGAGCACAGGATTCGCGTTGCCTGTGAACAGGACCGTGTTGAACAGCACGTCGGAGACTCCGGGAGGACGGATGCGCAGCGAGACCGGGTGCCGGCCCTTGCGACCAGCTATCAGAACCGCGGCGTCATCCAGTGACGCCGGGCAGGAACATTTGGCAGGGGAAGAAGGATTCGAACCTTCGCATGTCGGAATCAAAATCCGATGCCTTAACCAACTTGGCGACTCCCCTACACAGGATCCGGCCGAGGCCGAACCCGTCAACTTTCTCTCAGCCTGCCCAGGCCCGCAATGGGTGGTGGGCAAGACTGCGACACATCCGGCCGCTCCAGCCCTGCGGGAGTTCACCCTGGGGCCACGCGACGCCTTCCGCGCCGACCGTTGCGAACACCGCGCTGCCAGAACCTGTCATGCGGCTGTTGCCGAAGCGTGTCTCGAGCCACCTGGCGACCTCGGCGATGGGCGGGCACAAGGCCTGGGCCACCGGCTGGAGGTCGTTGCGACCGAAAGACGCCGCTTTTGCAAACGTCGCTGACGATTCTCGCTGCTCATTTAACTGTGCAACAGAGCCCGCTAGTGTAGCAGGCTCCGTGTCGCGTGCCAAGTCCGGATGAGAAAAGATGCCGGCGGTTCCCAGGCTTTCTCCGGGCTTGACCACGGCGTAGCGGCGCGGCGCCCACTCGATGGGTGTCAGTTTCTCGCCGATGCCCTCCACGAACGCGTTGTCGCCGCCCACGAAGAAGGGCACGTCGGCGCCCAGCGGCGTCGCCAGTTCGAGCAGGCGCGAACGCGGCCAATCCAGTCGCCAGAGCCGGTTCAGCGCCAGCAGCACCGTGGCCGCGTCGGAGCTGCCGCCGCCCATGCCGGCGCCCCAGGGCACCGCCTTCAGCACGGAGATGTCGGCGCCGAACGTGGTGCCGCTGGCCTGCTGCAGCGCGCGGGCGGCGCGCAGGCTCAGGTCGTCGGCGGGCAGGGCCGGGCCCAGGTCGTGGCGGCGCAGCTGGCCGTCGGCGCGGCGCTCGACGTGCAGCGTGTCGGCCCAGTCGATGAGGATGAAGACCGACTGCAGCAGGTGGTAGCCGTCGGGCCGCCGTCCCGTGATGTGCAGGAACAGGTTCAGCTTGGCCGGCGCGGGCAGGTCGTAGAGGGCTTGGAGGGCCATGGCTTCAAGGGGCCGATGCCGCGGACTCGGCCGCGTCCAGCTTGACGCGCACGTGCAGCGTGGGCGCGGGCTGCGGACGCTGGGCGGCTATCAGCTGGTTGCCGGCGAACTGCGACAGGTCCACGTGCCAGCCGAGCTGGTCGAACGAGCCGTCGGCGGCGCCGCGCTGCACCGGCGCGGCGGGCCAGGGATGGCCGGCGAGCCAGTCGAACATCGCCGCCAGCGGCAACTGGTCGCCGATGGCGCGCTGCATCATGTCTTCCAGCGTGGCGTAGTGCGTGGTGGCGCCGTCGGCCTCCAGCTCGATCCTCGAGGGCACGCCCTGCGAGCCCCGCGGGTCGGACCAGCGCGCCCGCGCGACCGTGGTGCCGATCGGGCTGGTGAGGATCAACTGGCCGCTGGACGCGTTGCCGCTCAGCTCGAACTGGCCGCTGACCGCGCGCGACGGCAGGCCGGGCGCGGCGTCGGTGCGCACCGCGAGCCTGCCCGAATACACGTGGCCGGGCAGCGGCGGCGGATGCGTGGCGCAGGCCTGCAGCAGCAGGGCCAGCGCGACGGCGCCGGCACCCCTGGGCACCAGCTTCACGGCGCGACCTTCAGCCGCGTCATCGTCTGCTTGAGCACCTCGTTGCCCGAGTCGAGCCTGTGCGCGTCGCGCAGCACGCGCGCGGCCTCGTCGTGCTTGCCGTCGGCCCACAGCGCCTCGCCCAGGTGCGCGGCGATCTCGGTGTCCTTGCGCGACGAATAGGCCTGTGCCAGCAGCGTGGCGGCCGTCCCGAAATGGCCCATGCGGTACTCGACCCAGCCGAGGCTGTCGACGATGAACGGGTCGGCCGGCGACAGCTCGTGCGCCTGGCGCACCATGGCCAGCGCCTCGTCGAGCCGCAGGTTGCGATCGGCCAGCGAGTAGCCCAGCGCGTTGAGCGCCTGCGAGTTGTCGGGCTGCAGCACGAGGATGCGGCGCAGCAGGCGCTCCATGTCGTCGAGGCGGTCCAGGCGCTCGTCGACCATCGCTTGCTGGTAGAGGAGATCGACGTCGTCGGGCGTCTCCGCGTTGGCCTTGGCCAGCAGGTCGCGGGCCTCGCCCAGCTTCTTCTCGTCGAGGAGCAGCTGCACCTCGGTGAGCAGCTTGTAGCGCTGTTCCGCCGGGGTGCTGGCATTGCTGGCGCGGATCAGCTTCAGCGCCTCGGCCAGCTTGCCCTGGCGGGCCAGCAGGCTGGCGCGCAGCGACACCACCTGCAGGTCGGCCTCCTTGGGGTCGACCTGCGCGAGCCACTTCGCGGCGGCCGCGTCGTCGTGGCGCTGCTCGGCGGCGCGCGCCAGCAGCAGTTGCACATGGGCCAGCCGCACCGGATCGGCAGCGGCGGGCACGGCGGAGGGCGCCGCGGCGTCCGGCGTGTCGTCGTCGTCGGTGACCGTAAGGCCGCCGCCGGAGGCGGCCGCCGCCGCGGCCACGGCCTTGCGGGCGGCCGCGTCTTCGGCCATCTGCTCGGTGATGAGCGCCAGCGCCTGCTTCAGGTCGGCGTCGGCGGTGACCGGGTCGTGCAGCTCGAGGTCGATCTCGCCCAGCGCCAGCCACAGCTGGGGCTGGCGCGGCTTGACCTTCAGCGCGAGGCGCAGCTGCTCGGCCGCGTCGGTGAGGCGTTGCTGCGTGGCCAGCACGCTGGCATAGGCCTGGCGCACCACCGGCTCGGCGTCGGGCTGGTCCAGGTAGCGCTTGACGATGACCTCGGCCTTGGCGGTGAGCTCGGTGGACGGCGCGGTGCCCTTGGCCGGCGTCGCGGGCGCGCTCGCGGGCGCGTCGGGCGCCCGGGCGCCGGCGGCCGCGCGCGACGGCGAGCCGTCGGCGACCGAGTTCATCACGTCGAGCGCCAGCAGCACCGGCTGCAGCGACTTCGCGTCCAGGGCCTGGGCCTGCGTGGCGAGGTCCAGCGCGAAGACGGGCTGGCCCTGGTTCAGGCGGATGCGACCCAGCGCCACGCGCGCGGCCACGCCGGTGTCGGGCGCGTCCATGTAGGGCTGCAGCAGCTGGCGGAACTGTTCGGCGGCGGCCGGCTTGTCCCTGGCGCGCTGCTGTGCGCGCGGCAGGCTGGAGATCAGCGCCGATCGCTCGGCCGGCGTGCTCATGGACAGCAGCTGCCTGAGCGGCTCGGCCGTGTCGGCGACGCGATCGAGCTGGATCAGCAGCTGGATCTCGATGCGCAGCGCCTCGGTGGAACGCGGCATCGTCTGGCGCCAGCTGCGCGTGATGGACAGCGCCTTGTCGCCGGCGCCGGCCTCCGCCGCGATCTGCAGCGCGCGCCGGAACAGCGCGTCGTCCTTGTTGCGGCGGGCCGCCTCCAGCATCAGTTCGACGGCGTCGCCCGCCTGGTTCTCGCGCAGCGCGAACTCGGCGAGCAACAGCTGGTACAACAGCGGACCATCGAGGTAGGAGTTCTCCACCGTTGGCCCGGGATCGGGCGCGATCGTGGGCACCGAGGCGGGGCCGGCCGGCGGCAGCGCGGCGTTCTTCTCGGCGGCCCAGGCGCCCGCGGGCAGCAGCAACGCCAGGGCCAGGCCCAGTCCGAGCAGCGCGGGACGGCCGGGCGCCCGCGTGCCGTGTCCGTTGCGTTCCAAGCCTTGCGTTTGACTCATTGCCGCTCCATATCAGTCCATTCTAGGCCCCGAGAAACCACCATGCCCGAGTTGCCAGAGGTAGAAGTTACGCGCCGCAGCGTTGCCGCAGGATTGCTGGGCGCCAGGGTGCGCGACGTGCAGATGGGCCTGCCGCTGCGCTGGCCGCTGGGCCACGATCCGAAGGCGCTCGCGGGCACCGAATGCGGGGAGATGTCGCGCCGCGGCAAGTACCTGTGGCTGCCCTTGTCGCGCTCCGGCGCGGACGACGCAAGTCGCCTGCCGGGGCTGCCGCGGGCGGCCTCGGAGCCGGCCGGCGGCCTGCTGATCCACCTGGGCATGTCGGGCGCGCTGGCGTTCGGCGAGCCGCCCGCCGAACGCGGCCCGTACGACCATTTCCGCCTGCTCACCGACCGCGGCTGCCTGTGGCTGACCGACCCGCGGCGCTTCGGCGCGGTGGTGTGGGCGCCTGCGCTCGACGCCGAGCCGGCGCGCAAGCTGCTGTCGGTGCTGGGCCCCGAGCCGTTCGACCCGGCGCTGGACGAGGCCGGGTTCCACGCCGGACTGCAAGGGCGGCGCACGCCCGTGAAGACGGTGCTGCTGTCGGGCGAGCTGGTGGTGGGCGCCGGCAACATCTACGCCTGCGAGGCGCTGCACCTGGCCCGGATCGACCCGCGCACGCCGGCCAACAAGATCAGCCGGCCGCGGGCGGCGCGCCTGTTGTCGGCCGTGCGCCAGGTGCTGCGCAACGCGATCGAGGCCGGCGGCACCACGCTGAAGGATTTCTCGGCCAACGGCGCGGCCGGCCATTACCAGGAACAGGCGCAGGTCTACGGCCGCGCCGGCGAACCCTGCAATACCTGCGGCAGCGCCGTGCGGCGTATCGTGCAAGGACAGCGCGCGACCTTTTTCTGCGGGGTTTGCCAAAAGCGCTAGGGATATTGGCTCGCGGGGCGTTCCGATACTCGCGTCCGGTGAGTATTTGCAGGGAATGTATCCGGAGGTTTCGGCCGGGCAGGAAGGGACGCGGAGGAACTGTCTCGCAGGGCGCCGCGATGCGACATACTTCGCATTTCGCGGGGTTATCCGGCGATTGGCCGCTGGCAATCGCGCTAGGATCCACGGTCAACTGGTCAATATATGAACCAGATTCCGCCGCCTTTGGCGCCGACTGTTCAGCGACCATAAAGAGCTTGGGATGACGACGAAAGATCAATCGCTGGTACCCGCCCTCGACGCCCTGGCCAACTGGCGCCAGTCGCTGGCGCGCGAACTGTCGAGTCTCGCCAGGTTCTTCACCAGCAACGACCTGCTGTCGGCGCCGTCCGCCGACATCGCCGAGTCGCTGCGCCAGCGCCTGCTGTCCGACAAGCTCGTGGTGGCCTTCGTCGCCGAGTTCTCGCGCGGCAAGTCCGAGCTGATCAACGCCATCTTCTTCGCCGACACCGGCCGCCGCATCCTGCCCGCTTCGCCCGGCCGCACCACCATGTGCCCGGTGGAACTGGCCTGGGACGAGAAGGACCAGCCCATGCTGGACCTGCTGCCCATCGACACCCGCCGCGAAGGCCAGTCGCTGACCGAACTGCGCGCCAGCCGCGAAGGCTGGAAGCGCGTGCCGCTCGATCCGTCCAATCCCGACGCGCTGGCCGCGTCGCTGTCCGAGGTCACCCACACCCGCAAGGTGACGCCCGACGTCGCCCGCGAGCTGGGCCTGTGGTCGGACACCGACCCCGAGGACAACCCGCCGCTGGACGACGACGGCCACGTCGAGGTGCCGGCCTGGCGCCACGCGATGATCAACTACCCCCACCCGCTGCTGGCGCGCGGGCTGGTGGTGCTCGACACGCCGGGCCTGAACGCCATCGGTACCGAGCCCGAGCTGACGCTGGGCCTGCTGCCCGGCGCGCACGCCGCGCTGTTCCTGCTGGGCGCCGACGCCGGCGTCACCAAGTCCGACCTGTCGGTGTGGAACGAGCACCTGGGCGGCCAGTCCATGGCCTGCTTCGTGGTGCTCAACAAGGTCGACATGCTGGCCGACCCGCTGCACACCGACGAGCAGAACGAGGCACTGGTACAGAAGCAATGCGAGGTCACCGCGCAGACGCTGCAGATGCCGCGCGATCGCGTGTTCCCCGTGTCCGCGCGCCTCGCGCTGCACGCGCGCCTGAACGGCAACGACGCAGATCTCGCCAAGAGCCGGCTGCCGCAGCTGGAAGAGGCGCTCACCAACGAACTCCTGCCGGCGCGCCAGCAGGTGCTCACGCATGCGCTGGTGCAGGGCGTCGAGTCGCTGCGCGCCCAGGTCAACGCGAGGCTGCGCGACCAGCGCCGCCAGAATTCCGAACAACTGCTGGAACTGCGCGGCCTGCGCGGCAAGAGCGGGGCGCGCGTGCGCCACCTGCTCGACCGCGTGCAGGAAGACGCCGCCGAGTTCGAGCGCTGCGTCACGCGCCTGACCGCGCTGCGCGCCGTGCAGACGCGCCTGCTGCGCGACACGCAGAACCAGCTGTCCAGCGAACGCATCCGCGCCGAGGTCAAGCAGCTGCAGTCGGCGCTGAACTCCGGCTGGCTGCACCTGGGCGCACGCCAGGCCTTCCTGGGCATGTGCGACAAGCTGCGCCACGCGTTGTCCGACTCCGAGGTCACCACGGCCGAGGCGCGCGAGATGCTGCAAGGCACCTTCCGCCAGCTCAACGCCGAGTTCGGCTTCTCGCTGTCCATCGCGCTGCCGCCCGAGCTGGCCACGCACCGCGAAGACCTGGCGGCCATCGAACGCGGCTACAACCGCTACTTCGGCCTGAGCGAGACGCTGCGCATGGCGTCGTCGGCGTTCAAGGAACGCTTCGTGCGCATGCTCGTCTCGAAGCTGCGCGTCGTCTTCGAGACGGCCGCGCGCGACATCGAGCTGTGGAACCAGGCCGCCAGCGCGCAGATGGAAGCCCAGCTGCGCGACCGCCGCCGCAGCTTCCGCAAGCGCCGCGAGTCGCTGGAGCGCATCCAGCAGGCCGCGGGCGACCTGGAAGAACGCGTGCTCGACGTCGAGGCGCAATCCGCGCGCATCGAGGCGCTGATCACCGACGTGTCGCTGCGCTGCGAGACGCTGGCCGTCATCGCCCGCCGCGGGCCCACGGGCATCGAGTCCGAGCACATCGAGATCCCGTTCGACGCGTCGGCCGCCGCGGCGGTCTGACCGAGGGGTCTGGCATCTCTGCCGTACCCGGCGGCAATGCCTGACCCCGAACGTGAGCGGGGATCGGGGTCAGGCATTGCCTGCGAGTACGCAGGAGATGCCAGACCCCTGAGGCATCATTCGGCATGGATCTCTTTTCAGCCGACGCCGATCGGCCTCCCTTCATCGCCCGCGAGATGACGCCCGCGTGGAACGCGCTGCCGTTCGCCGAGCGCGTCATCCAGTGGCAACGCGCGCACGGACGCGCCGGCCTGCTGTGGCAGCTCACGCGCGATCCGTACCGCGTGTGGCTGTCCGAGATCATGCTGCAGCAGACGCAGGTGACCACGGTATTGGGCTACTACGAGCGCTTCCTTCAGCGCTTTCCCACGGTGGCCGCGCTGGCGGCCGCGCCGTCGGAGGAGGTGCTCGCGCTGTGGAGCGGCCTGGGCTACTACGCCCGTGCCCGCAACCTGCACAAGTGCGCGCAGGCCGTGGCCGCCGATCATGGCGGCGAGTTTCCGCGGACCGCGGCGGAGCTCGCCGAACTGCCCGGCATCGGCCGATCGACCGCCGCGGCGATCGCCGCGTTCTGCTTCGGCGAGCGCGCGGCCATCCTCGACGGCAACGTCAAGCGCGTGCTCACGCGCGTGCTCGCGTACGAACGCGACATCGCGCAGGCGGCGTCGGAGAAGGCCTTGTGGGCCATCGCCTCCGACCTGCTGCCGGAGGCGCCCGCCGGCGAGCCGCTGCACGCCGCGATGGCCACGTACACGCAGGGCCTGATGGATCTCGGCGCGACGGTCTGCACGATCCGCCGGCCGGCGTGCGACGCCTGCCCCGCGAACGCGATGTGCGAGGGACGCGCGAGCGGCGCGCCGGAGAAGTTCCCCGTCAAGACGCGCAAGCTGAAGCGCGGCAAGCGCGCGAGCGTGCTGCTGTGGCTGCAGCACGCGGATCGCGTCTGGCTGGTGCGGCGCGCCGACGCGGGCGTCTGGGCGCAGCTGTGGTCGCTGCCGGAGTTCGACACCGCGGTGGCGCTGGAACGCGCGGTCGAGCACTGGCCCGGCACGCTGGAATGGCTGGCGCCGTTCAAGCACGTGCTGACGCACTTCGACTGGATGCTGCAGCCGCTGCGGCTGCAGTGGCACGGATCGCCATCGGACGAGCAGCAGCGAGAGATCGCGGCGCTGGCCGCGGTGAACCCGTCGACGAAGGCCGACGCGGACGAGCTCGACCGCAGCATCACGCCCGCGAGCACGGCGGGGCGCTGGTTCACGCGCGAGGAGCTCGATTCGGTGGGGATCCCGGCGCCGATACGCAAGCTGCTCGACGCCGTGCTCTGAAGGCCCGGAAACCCCTCGTCGCTGCCTACTCGTTGGCGTCCAGCTCGCGATGGCGCAGCAGCGTGGAGACGTCGGGCGCGAAGCGCTGCGCCAGCGTCTCGGCCATGAACACCGAGCGGTGCTGGCCGCCGGTGCAGCCGATGGCCACGGTGAGGTAGCTGCGCTGGTCGTCCTCGAAGTTGGGCAGCCAGCGGCGCAGGAAGACCTCGATCTGCGCGAGCATCTCCATCACCTCGGGCTGCTCGCGCAGGTAGTTGGCGACGTCGGCGTCGCGGCCGGTGAGCGGGCGCAGCTCGCGCAGGTAGTACGGGTTGGGCAGCACGCGCACGTCGAACACCATGTCGGCGTCCAGCGGCACGCCGCGCTTGAACGCGAACGACTCGAAGACCAGCGACAGCTGGCTGGCGTGCGCGCCGACGAGGTCGCGCATCCAGCGGCGCAGCTGCACCGGGCGCAGCTGGCTGGTGTCGAGGATGGTGGAGCGCGCGCGGATGCCGGCCAGCAGCTCGCGCTCGAGCTCGATGGCCTCGATCAGCGCGCGGTGGCCGTCGGCGTCGTGGAGGCCCTTGGACAGCGGGTGCGGGCGGCGCGTCTCGGAATAGCGGCGCACCAGCGTGTCGGTGCTGGCGTCGAGGAACACCGGGCGCACCTTCACGCCCACGCTGCGCAGGCTCTCCAGCAGCGGCACCAGGCGCGGCAGCGAGCCGGCGGTGCGCACGTCCACCGCCACGGCCACGCGACGCGCCGAGCGCTCGCTTTCCAGGCGCAGGAACTCGGGCAGCAGCTCCGGCGGCAGGTTGTCGACGCAGAAGAAGCCGGCGTCCTCCAGCGCATGCAGCGCGATGGACTTGCCCGAGCCCGAGATGCCGGTGACGAGCACGATCTCGCGCGCGCCTTGGGTGCCGGCGGCGGGGCTGTCGGGAACGAGGTCGTCAGGGTCGGCGCTCATGTCTTGTCCTTGCAGGCGTGGCCGCACTGTCCACCGCCACGGCCTGCGCGATCAGTTCCTGCGCGTGCGCCAGGCTCGTGCCCGAGCTGCGTTCGCCGCCCAGCATGCGCGCCACCTCGGCCACGCGGGCCTCGCCGGCCAGCGGCGTGACCTGGCTGGTGGTGGTGCCGCCCGCGCTGCGCTTGGCGACGACGAAATGGTGGTCGCCGCAGGCCGCGACCTGCGGCAGGTGGGTGACGGCCATCACCTGCACGTGGCGGCCCAGCCGCTTCATGAGCCGGCCCACCGAATCGGCCACGGTGCCGCCGACGCCGGCATCGATCTCGTCGAAGATGAGCGTGCCCACGCCGGCCGTGGCGCCGCGTGCGGCAGCGCTGCCGTCGGCGGCTGTGGACGACTGCGCCGCCGTCACCGCGATGGCCAGCGCCAGGCGCGACAGCTCGCCGCCCGAGGCCACCTTGGCCAGCGGCCGCGGCGTGCTGCCCGCATGGCCGGCCACGAGGAACTCCACCGTCTCGGCGCCGTAGGACTGCGGCGAGTCCTGCGCCACGAGCGCCACGTCGAAGCGACCGCCGGCCATGCCCAGCTGCTGCATCGCCTCGGTGATGCGGCCGGCCATCTGCGGCGCCGCCGTCGCGCGGCGCGCGCTCACGCGCTTCGCCTCCGCGCGCCAGCGCGCGAGGGCGTCGTCCACGCGCTTCTGCAGGCCGGCCAGGTCGGCGGCCGCGTCGAGCGCGGCCAGCGCCGCCTTCCATTCGCCCCACAGCGTGGCCAGGTCTTCGGGCGAACGGCGGAAGCGGCGCGCGAGGCTCATCCAGGCGGACATGCGCTCGTCGAGCTCGGACAGGCGCTGCGGATCGAGGTCGGCGCGGTTGAGGTAGCTGGCCAGGCTGTGCGCCGCGTCCTGCAGCTGCAGCTCGGCGCCGTCCAGCGCCTCGATGACGGGCGCCAGCGCCGGATCGTAGTCGGCCACCTCGCGCAGCGCGGCCGCCGCGCGCGACACCAGCTTGAGCGCGTTGAGGTCGCCGTCGGACACCTCTTCCAGCGCCTGCTGCGTGGCCGTCATCAGCGACTGCGCGTGCGACAGGCGGCCGTGTTCGGCGGTGATGGCCTGCCACTCGTCGTCGGACGGCGACAGGCGCTCCACCTCGGCGAGCTGCCAGGCGAGGCGTTCGCGTTCGGTATCGAGCTCGCCCTGGCGCTCGCGCGCGCCGGCCAGCGCCGCGGTGGCCTGGGCCCACGCGGCGTGCGCGGCGGCCACCGGCGAGGCGTCGATGCCAGCTTGCTCGTCGAGCAGCGCGCGCACGGCGGCCGGGCGGGTGAGGCTTTGCCAGGCGTGCTGGCCGTGGATGTCGATGAGGTGGTCGGCCACCTCGCGCAATTGCGTCAGCGTGGCGGCGCTGCCGTTGACGAACGCGCGGCTCTTGCCCTGGGCGTCGACCACGCGGCGCAGCAGCAGCGTCTCGTCGACGGCGAAGCCGGCCTCGTCGAGCCAGCCTGCAAGCGACGCCGGGGAGTCGAACTCGGCCGCGATCTCGCTGCGCGCGCAGCCCTCGCGCACCACGCCTGCATCGGCGCGCGCGCCGAGCGCCAGCTGCAGCGCGTCGATGAGGATGGACTTGCCGGCGCCCGTCTCGCCGGTGAGCACGGAGAAGCCGGCACCGAACTCGAGTTCGAGCGCATCGACGATGACGAAGTCTTTCAGCGACAGGCGACGCAGCATGGGGTCAGGATTGAAGGATGGATTTCGAGAGCATGCCGGGCCCCCGGCTCATGCGGTGAGCCACGAAGGGGTCTGGCTCCGCAGGTGCCTGACCCCGATCGCGTCGAGACCTTGGTCCATGATCGGGGTCAGGCACCTGCGGAGCCAGACCCCTCCGCCCGCGCTCACGCCGTGCCCTCGTGCCAGTGCAGCTTGTTGCGCAGCGTGGCGTAGTAGCTCCAGCCGCGCGGATGCAGGAAGCGCGCCTTGTGCTCCGAGCGCTGCATGCGCACGGTGTCGCCCAGCAGCATGCTGGCCAGCCCGTGCATGTCGAAATTGGCGCTGGCCTCCTTGCCCTGCACCAGCTCCAGCAGCACCTCCTGGTCGTCGGGCAGCACGATGGGCCGGTTGGACAGCGTGTGCGAGGCCACGGGCACCATCGTCCAGCCGCCGATGCCAGGGTGCAGGATGGGGCCGCCGGCCGACAGCGCGTAGGCGGTGGAGCCGGTGGGCGAGGCCACGATCACGCCGTCGGAACGGATGTTGGCCACGTGGTCGGCGCCCACCGACACGCGCACCTCGATCATGCTGGACGTGCTGCTGCGCACCACCACGTCGTTGAGCGCGAAGCCCTGGAAGATCTGCTCGCCGTCGCGCCAGACGCCGCCTTCGATCATGGGGCGGCTCTCGGCCTCGTAGTCGCCCTTGATCATCGGGGCCAGCGCCTCGCGCCAGCCGTGCGCGGCGATGTCGGTGATGAAGCCGAGCCGGCCCTGGTTGATGCCGATCAGCGGGATGCCGTGGCGCGCCAGCTCGCGACCGATGCCCAGCATGGTGCCGTCGCCGCCCACCACCACCGCGAGGTCGCAGACCTGGGCGAGCTCGTCGATGCGCATCGCGCCGTAGTCGCTCCAGTCGCTGTTCATGGCGGTGTCGTGATCCACCGACACCTCGACCCCGCTGCGCACCAGGAACTGCGCGATCTCCTCCAGGATGGGACGCACGCCCTGGGCCTGGTACTTGCCGAAGAGCGCCACGTGACGGAAGGGGGTCGACATGCGATGAATTACACCACAGCACCCCCTTGGCGGGCAGGCCGTCCGCCCAGGTAAACCGGGCGTTCTGCGGGCCGCGCGTCGAGCCGCCGCCGAGGTTGTCTGCCACTCCGTACAATCGGTCTCATGCTCGACGAGCGCGCCAAGACACTGCTGAAGACCCTGGTTGAACGCTACATCGCCGACGGCCAGCCGGTGGGCTCGCGCACGCTCTCGCGCGCCTCGGGCCTGGAGCTGTCGCCGGCCACGATCCGCAACGTCATGGCCGACCTGGAAGAGCTGGGCCTCATCGTCAGCCCGCACACCTCGGCCGGCCGGGTGCCTACCGCCCGCGGCTACCGCGTGTTCGTCGACACCATGCTCACGGCGCGCCCGGTGGACGCCGAGACCACGCTGTCGCAGCTGCTCACCGAGATCGGCGGCTCGCGCGAGCTGCAGCCCGACCAGCCGCAGCGCGTCATCGCGCAGGCGGCCTCCATGCTGTCGAACCTGTCGAGCTTCGTGGGCGTCATCACGGCGCCGCGCCGCGCCAGCGTGTTCCGCCACATCGAGTTCCTGCGCCTGGGCGAGCGCCGCGTGCTGGTGATCCTGGTGGCGCCCGACGGCGACGTGCAGAACCGCGTCATCATCACCGCCAACGACCACACGCAGCCGCAGCTCATCGAAGCCACGAACTTCCTGAATGCGCACTACGCGGGCATGTCCATCGACGACGTGCGCGAGCGCCTCAAGACCGAGGTGGAGGCGCTCAGCGCCGACATCGCCGGCCTGATGCGCGCCGCCGTGCAGGCCGGCAGCGACGCCATCGCCGAGAGCGACGAGCAGGTGGTGGTGGCCGGCGAGCGCAACCTGCTGGGCGTGCAGGACCTGCACCACGACATGCGCAGCCTGCGCGACATGTTCGACGTGTTCGAGCAGAAGACCCAGCTGATGCGCCTGCTCGAGGGATCGAGCCGCGCCGAGGGCGTGCGCATCTTCATCGGCGGCGAGAGCCGCGTGGTGCCGTTCGAGGCGCTGTCGGTGGTGTCGTCGCCGTACGAGGTCGACGGCCAGGTGGTGGGCACGCTGGGCGTCATCGGCCCCACGCGCATGCCCTACGACCGCATGATCCAGATCGTCGACATCACGGCCAAGCTGGTGGGCAACGCGCTGTCGCAGCGCTAGTCGCAGGAATTCCTCAGAGGATCGCCGAGATCACCTTGGCCGGCGACGTGCCGGTCAGCGCCGCCACGCCCGCCGCCGCGCCGGCGAGGGTGGTCGCGTCGCCGAGCGCCCCCTGCGTCACGTCGGACACGTCCTTGGCGATCGCCGCCGGCAGGTCGATCGCCACCGCATGCACGGCGTTCTCCACGCCATTGGCCACGGCCTCGACCCCGTTGACAGCGGCGCTCACGCCGTTGGACACCAGGTGGATGCCGCCCTCGATCGCGTGCTCCACGCCCATGGCCGCGTCGGCCGCCATCTCGAACGGAAAGGCGATCACGTCCTCCACGCCATGCACCACGGCCAAGCCGCCGTTGGCCAGCGCCTGCATGGCCCGCGCGCTGAACGACACGGTCGCGCTCGCGGCGTCACCCACGGCCTCGCCGACATCCGCGACGCCATCGGCGATCTTGGACGGAACGGCTTCGATCGCCTTCACGACCCCGCCGCCCGCGCTGCCGGAATTCAAGGCCGCATGGGGCAGGCCTGTCGATGACGTGGTGGACAGGTACATGGGTGCCATTTCTCCAGATGTGTCACCGATGCTACGTTGGCTCCGCTTCTTCCAAGGGTCGAACAGACCCGGAAACGAGGCCGAGATCTTCGGGTCGATGGCTCGGGTCGCCGTCGAGCTGAGGCCTCGCCGGGCCGCGCGTCCGTACAATCGCCGACTCGTGGGCCGTTAGCTCAGTTGGTTAGAGCAGAGGACTCATAATCCTTTGGTCGACAGTTCAAGTCTGTCACGGCCTACCATTTCATCAGTGTTTTTGAGGTGGCGAACACTAACGTATTTTCCGGATTCGGCGCTGGTGCCAGTCTGGTGCCAGTTTTTCGGGCCCATGCGGGGCGTCGTTCCGTGTGCTGCCCAGGGCGTCTGAGGGCGTCCCAAGCCGTTGCGCCGGCGCGTCAGGTCGATGGATCCGGGTAGCCTCAAGGCGGTGAACGGAAGATCGTGACGCAGGACTTGAAGGGGCGATGCCGTCCGTGGATCTGATCGTCAGACGGCGGCGGGCAGGGCGTCGGAGCGGGTGGTCTGCTAACAGCTGAGTTCAGCGCAAGGCCGCAGCGCGCGGGGAATGCCGCGAAGTTGAAACGATGTGTGAATGGCGTGCGAACGGCCCGGGATGACATCGGATCTTCTCGTGCGGCTCGGGACGGCGCTGGACGCACGAAGCGTTCGAGACGCTCTCTTTACGACGCAGGCGCGCAGCGTCACGATCGCTCCATGCAAACGCCGCAGCGTCCGTCCGGGGCTGGTCAACTCGACCTGCTGGAGCAGGTGCTGGGCCTGGGCGCTGGCACTCGCGGCGAGGCCTCTTCGCCCCGCGTGAGCCAACGCCGGCGTGACGACGGGCGGCCGCTTCACCTGCCCGTCGCGTTGCTCGTCGAGGATCCCGACAACCCGCGCACGGACACGATCACTTCCGATCTCGACGAGCTCGTGCGGGACATCCGCGAGCGCGGCGTCCTGCAGCCCATCGTCGTGCATCCCGCCGATGCGCAGGGCCGTCATCGCATTCACTTCGGCGCGCGGCGGTGGCGAGCGGCGCGGCAAGCTGGTTTGCAGAGTGTCCCGGTGGTCGTGCGAGATGCGGCGGCGGATCCGTACGCGCAGGTCGCCGAGAACCAGGTGCGCCGTGGCTTGGCGCCCATCGAACTCGCGCGCTTCATCAAGAGCCGCGTCGATGCGGGCGAGACGAACGCCGCCATTGCCAGACGCATCGGGATGAACCTGACGAGCGTCGCCCATCACCTCACCTTGCTCGATCTGCCGCCGGAGCTTGACCAAGCGATGCAATCGGGCCGGTGTACATCGCCGCGCACCCTGCATGAGCTGACCAAGCTTTGCGACGTGGCGCCCGATGCTGTGCGCGCGCTGGTGGCGGGTGATGCAGAGATCACGCGTACGAGCGTAGGCATGTTGCGCATGGCGGCTGCGCAGGCGCGATCGACGTCCGAAGGTTCTCGATCGCCGGCGACGCTGATCACGCGGGCCGAGGCTGCTTGCGCGCGACTTGATCGACTTTTGGACGACCTAACACCGGCAAGCCTGAGCGATGCCGACCGTGCCGCGCTGCACCACCGCCTGGTGGGCATCGCGAGTCGACTCGAACTGCACGGGGTCTGACGGTCAGAGGTGGCGCTGTGAAGGGCCAAGGAGAGGGGCATCGTGTCGAACACATCACGTCATCGCGCGACCATCGACCTTCGGGGCATGGAGTACCGCTTGCAGGCCTTCGCGAGCGCGAGACGCCTGACGATCGCGGCCACCGTGAGGCGGGCCGTCGATGCGTTGCTCGCAGACGATGGGGAGCAGGGCGACAGCACGCCGGTGACCGCGGATCGTGCGGACGACGGCCCGCTCGTCAAGGTCACGCTCCGACTGCCGGCCGTGCATGCCCTCCTTCTGGGGCGGCGCGCGCGCAAGGCCGACGTCTCGCAGGGTGACTATGTCGCGAGCCTGATCGAGGGAACACCGCTTGCGCCGCGGATGCCGGATCACGGCGACGTGCTGGCGGCGTTGAGCAGATCGACCTCCAGCCTGGCCGCGCTGTGCGTCGAGCTCCACGCCATGAACCGACTGTTGCGCAGCGGCGCCGTCGGCGACCTCGCCCGGCACGAGGCCAGCCGGGGCCGGCTCGAGATCGCCGTGGGCGAGCATGTGAGGCTGGCGGCGCAACTCATCGCGGAGGTGACGGCCCATAGGCGCAGGCCGGCGCGGGACCGGACCAGGAGTGCGGGGCGGGGCGCTTGACCGTGGGCCCGTCCATCGACGGCGTCCTCGTCCAGTGGGGGCGAGCGGCTGTTCTACCCCCGCGCGCGCATCGTCAAGACGGCGCCGTTGCCGCGATTCGACGCCATGACCCGCCGGCGTGCGGCGGAGATCCGCGCGCGCATTGTCGCCACCGTTACGCGCCGGGCGCCGCAGGTGATGGTCAAGGTGACGGGCGGCGGCCGCGGCATGGCGGCTATCGCGGCGCACTTTCGCTACATCAGCAAGAACGGTCGGCTCGAGATGGAGGACGACAGGCAAATGACGCACGAGGGGCCCGACGCGCTGAAGGACATCGTCGAGCAGTGGTGCTACGGCGGCTCGTTGATCGGCGAGACGAGCCACCGGCGCGAGGCCTCCAACATCATGCTGTCGATGCCGGCGGGCCCCCGCCCGGATTGTGTCCGGATGGCGGCACGCGAGTTCGCGCGAGTGGAGCTCGCCGGGCATCGCTGGCTGATGGTGCTGCACGAGCACCAGGCCAATCCGCACGTTCACATCAGCGTGCGCGCCGAGGCGATCAACGGGGATCGCCTGAACCCCCGCAAGGCGGATCTCCATCGCTGGCGCGAGACTTTCGCCGAGAAGCTGCGCGGCCTGGGCATTGACGCGGAGGCAACGCGCCAGCCCACGCGCGGCGAGACACGTCACTACGAGGCGCTGTGGCGGATCAAGGCGAAGGAGGCGGGCCGCTTGCGCAGCGGCGACCAGACCGTGAAGTCAGGCGATCGCCACTCGACCAGCCGCAATGGCGCGCTGGAGGCCTGGCTGCACATCGTCGAGGCGCTGGAAGGCTCGGACGTCGCGTCCGATCGTCAACTCGCCGACCGCATCCGCCGGTTCGCGGCGGCCTCGCCCTACCTGCGAGAAGCCGCTAGCCGTCGTCAGCAGCGGGCTGTCTCGGTCGAACGGCCGGCGATCCAGCGCGCACCGCGGCCTGTCGTGACGAAGGGCCGCCCCGATCCCGAGATCGAGCGCTGACGCCTGCGGAATGCAGGTTGCTCGCAGGCCATCGCTCAGGCCGGGTCGGGACTGCCCTTTTGGGCCGTACGTAGGCCGAAGCTGGTCCGGAGCTGGTCCGGAGTTGGTCCGGATACAGGCCGGACGCAGGCCGAATTGAGTCGGAAGATGGGCCGGAGCCGAGCCGTCCCGTCGGCGCTTCGCTGCCTTGCCTGTCACTCTGCGTCTTTCCCACGTCGGCTACTCGTTGGCTTTTCGGCGTGTCCACGCGGAGCCTGGCTTCTTGGGCTATCTCGATCGACCAATTGAAGCCATGAAATCATGGAGTGCAGGATAGGCTGGATGCCAGCAAATGGCTGCGAGCTGACGAGCCGGGCCTCAACGGCGCAGAGAGCCTGCATCGCGCGGCGACTCTGCAGCGGACGTGGGCGTCAGTGTCGTCGTGCCTCCTGCCCGATGCGCGCTCGGGCGCCGTGGCGGCCACTCATTTGACAGCATGCTTTGCGAGTCCTTCCTGCGGCGGCGGACTCCGTAGCCAGGCATGAGCGTCGCCTACGATAGGTGGGTACTCGTCGCTGGCGACCGCGCAACCTTGATCGGCCATCCATCCCAGCCGCCCCAGCGAGTCAACGACCAGGGCAGCGGTATTGCCCGAACCCTCGCTCTCGAGTAGCGCGTCTTGCGCAGTTCGGATGCCGGATGCGATCTCGGCCAGGAGTCCACCGAGGGCCTCCAGGCGCTGGGCTTTGCGAAGTTTCGTCTTGGCCATGATGCACGCTCCCCAGGGCAACGCCCAAATTGCAGCCACCTAGGAATGTTATCTAAAGACACGTGTCTTTAGTAAACTTTTTCAAGATAGTGGATCGCATGCGACCCAGCACAAATCCAATCCTCTTGCAGGCGCTCGGCGCCGCCCTCAAAGAGCGTCGCAATGAGCTTGGACTGAGTCAGGAAGATGTCGCCGGCGCGGCCGGCATCGACCGTCCGTACGTGACCTTGATCGAGGCGGCACGCAAACAACCCACGATCAGCGTCGTGTGGCGCCTGGCCGTAGCGATTGACCTGACGCCGCAAGACTTCGCGGGTCGTATAGAGCGCTTCAACCAGGAGTTGCAGCGCGTCGCGGATGGGCCCTCGGTCGGCTAGCAGTTCTGGGACCGGCCACCGTCCACCGGCTGCGT